>JAAUXU010088534.1_pt1 | contig 11749 bp, 19 predicted proteins | sample 7278151 | NCBI WGS metagenome assembly JAAUXU01 (sample SAMN14350113, study PRJNA611818) | marine sediment metagenome | isolation source: surface marine sediment (1.8m) | place: French Polynesia: Moorea | collected 2018-08 | reverse complement strand
CGTTGTGGTCTTGGCCGTTGTGGTCTTGGCCGTTGTGGTCTTGGCCAACCCTTTCCAGGCCTTGGCCGCAGCGTAGGCGTTGGGCCTCGGGTAGTTGGTCGACTTGCGGTAGGGCTAAGCTTGACCTGTGCCGGACCACTCAACTCAGCAACCAAATTCAAACATCAGGCAGAGCGCAGCGAGAGCCCCCGGCAGCCAATTTATCCCGGACACCCTGTATGATCCTTGACGGACATTGCTTTCTAGACAACCAGGACAGCTGCAAAGGTATGCCAAAAATCTTAAGAATTGGACCAGTTTTACCTATGTTATAAGCGTTTTGCCGCTAAGCACTCAAGTTAAGGCGAACCCTCAGGTTGGAGCTGTTTGCACTTGCTTGGTTTGGCATCTGCAATGCATTTGGCATTGGCCACACATTTGGCATTGGCCGCACATTTGGCATTGGCCACACATTTGGCATTTCGGCCCAACGCTGGCGAATCCAAGCCGAAATATAAACACTCTTGGTGCAACAAGCACGCCCGTGAAGCCCCCCTGGTTTCCGAGGGAACCACTGTTGCTAAGGATGAGTCCTTTCTGACACTGACTGTACGTGACAGACGGTGGATATCGGTTGATGTCACATACATCCCTTATCAACTGAGCTCCGTAAAATATGCAAAAAGATGACAAAAGATGCACGTAAAGATGCAGAAAAAAGTGATCTAATGTAAAAAAAATCTTCAACATGACTTTTCTGATATTGCAGCTGTCTCCTGGTCCAATCGAAAATGAGCCTGTTTATCCGCATTTTGCATTGCTTTTGGCAACGATTTCACCTTTGCAAATCTGACTGCCAAAGGTGCAGACTTATTAAGTGCACTTCTTGGGCACTCACGCACTTTGACTGCCAGAGGGAATGAGTGGGGCAGAACTAACGTATTTAACAATTAGTAGTACTGTCGTGAGTACTGTCGTTAAGCTACGTAAGTACTGTCGTTAAATACTATCGTTAAGTTCTGTCGTTAAATACTGTCGTTAAGTACTGTCGTTTCAATCGCCTTTGAGACACGATTTCGTCCAGGAGTGAAGGACTTCCTGGGACTTGAGCTAAAGGGTTTCTGCACTATCAAGGAAGTTACACGTGCAGAAATGAGCTCTGTAGAGCACAAAGAGATAGCCCATGTAGTAAAATGGCCAGGGCTGCCCCAAACCAGCCTAAAGTCAAGACAAAGTCTTGAGCTACTGCAGTTTAAAAAGCTGCTGCAGTAATGTGCAAAGGTCCTGTGTGGCTGCAGCACTGCCCAAGTCGAGGCCTGCGAGGCGCACTCTGCCCACCATCGTCTGCCTGTGCACGAACAGGTGCTGAGCTGGTCTGCGTGGCCGGGCAGGGCCGGGGGAGACAGGGCTCCCACCGGGTTTCTTGGGTGTGGGGGAGCCGCACAACCAGAAGGCACTTTGCATATCTGAGGGCGGACAAAATTCAGCTAATTTGGGAATATCCACTTTGCTCGGTCACCACTATGTAGTCATGGACCCCCAGTTGTGCTGGACTTTCTGAAGTCCTGAAGACAACCCTGCTACAGATCCCAGTGTTGCCCAACTGTCTATGTAGTGAAGGAGGAGTCACTTCAGGTGGGGGCTTCGGAAGTCAAGGTTGCCCAAACATCGACTGAAGAGTATTTTTGCAACTTATACTCAAGTCACTAAAGTCCACCATTTTGAAGCCACCAAGTGGTCTTTGGCACCAGTCAAGGTGCCAAAAGCGATCCCAATTGGCGGCCTCAAGAGTTTGCCATCCAGTGGCGCACGGTTCAGTGTTGGAAGCTGCAGTTAAGTCACGTTCAAAGGTGCAAAAAGTGTAGTTAAGTCACACCTTTGAAGAGTCTGCAATGCCACCAGAGGTTCGCGGACTGGCAAAAAGTCTTGGTCAACACGGACGTGTGGCAATCCTGTCTGCCTGAGCTGGAGCGACGAAGGATCTGGGTGGACAAGGATGAAGCTGCAGTCGATGCTTTGCTGCTTGGCTTGAATTCAGGCAGCTGTTGCTGGAAGTTGCAGTGGGATCCAAATAATAGCCAAAGTCAGCACCGTTGGGAGGAATTCCTCCCACCAGGACACCTCCTCGGAGTACAGTTGGAGCCACAAACATAAAGATTGGGGAAAAGGCTTCCTGAGAGTCGTCTTAAGCTTTCCTATGTGCAGCTTCATGATGCAGATGAACTTTCCTCCAAGATCAGGGAGGCCTGCGTTGAGTCCTCGCCAACGACCTCGTACAACATGACTTTAGCTGTCGTCCTCACGGCCTCACGACCTCAAAAGTCATCAGGATGACAGGAAAGCAAGTCAAAGTAAAGAGGTCGCATAACGTTTGTTCCTCACATACCTCTTTTCATCATCTGCTGTTCTTTCTCAAAAAAACAATCTTAGTCACGTAATCACAATGACAGAAAGAGTTACCATCAAAAGTGAAGTGATTTTACCTTTCTATCTCCGGCTTTCTTTGCCGCTTCCTCTCCTGAGGCACTGACTTTCATGAAGATTGTGATTTTTTTTGTATGTGAAGTGAGTGCATCCAAAAGTGTGGAACAAACTAACTTGCATCACATAAATGACGGTTGGAGAGACCGCGTGGCAACCCTGCTGACCAGCTTCAATGATCCCCAAGTGCTGGACTAAGCTGAAGGGGCTCCTACAAGACCTGACCCGAAGTGAACAGAAGTTCGTTACGGATGCTTTGCCAGTATTGTCATACAAGTATTGCAATACTGTATTATTGGCCAAAGTATTGATATTGCTTTGAAAAAAGGCTCAAAACATTGTATTGCATTGAAAAAAATTTCAATACTTTTTTCAGTTTCCCGCCAAAAAGAAACTTTGCATAGCAATGCAAAACTGCTTAGGGGAGGAATACGGGCAAATTCATCAGCTGCACAACATTCAGTTGTAGCAGTCAAAGAAAGTGAGCAATGGCTTCTGAGTTTTCCGCTGGAGTTAGGTTAAGTTAGGTTTTGTCACTGTGTATGGTACATATTCTTTTGGCAGAAAGTGTTGAGATGGAGATAAATACTTTTGGGGAAAGTATTGATTATTGTATTGCAATACTTTTGGCAGAGCGTATTGGGTATTGTGTTAGATACTTTTTGGAAGGGAAGGTATTGAGTATTGTATTACTATTCAAAAAAAATGTATTGTCTGAGACGCTTTCGCCAACAAGTTCATTGCCGGAGGATGCCACAAAAGTCTGCACTAACTTGGAGTGCTTTCTTTGTGCTCAATGGCCACTCTGGCAATGAGACACAGATTTGTTGTCAAGAGCTGCTCTCAGCAGGGAATTTGCCATCAATTGATGGCCAAATCCTGGGCTCAACGTGCTTTGCGTTGAGCAGATCCAGCCTCCAACGTCATCCAGGAGTCGTTTTCATCAGCTCATTGCAGCTGTTCCAGGTGGATGGAGAAGAAATCCGCCAGAGATCGATTGATGACTTTCGTCAGTGACTCCTCTGGAGGCCTTTTTCTCTTGTCTGCCAATCCGCGGCTCCTTTTTTTGTCCGCGCACCCGACTCCAGACGGTGACAGGCGAGAGATGAAGCTGCTGTGGGGGGGGGGGGGGCAAATTCAATTGGACGAGGCTTCGACAGCCGGCTCGAGGACGACCGCTGCGTCTGCGCAGGCGAGGACTGCCTGCGCAGCTGTCACCTCAGCACCGGCTGTTGCGTAACTGCCTGGCATGGCAGATCTGCCCGGCGGGTGAGCCGGCAGGGGGTTGGGAAAAAAAAAACTTGCAATTTCATAGCCCAGTCTGATCATTGCTCAAAAATGAAAAAAAGATCAAAGTGTGAAGAGCAATTGTCAAGCTTCACAAGACATCTGGCAAGATGAAGTGCTTTGAAAAAGTCAAGGGCATGAAAGGCAGCTGTGTGACCTGCAAAACAGTGTATGAAGCATTTCGAGTTCAGCACAGAATAGACCCTGGAAAGGGTGACCATCAGCTGTCAAGACCAAAGAGAGGAGGAGCATGATCTGGCCAAGTGCTGGGGCCCAAAGATGGCCGAAGAGGAGCACATCTCCAAGGCTTTGATTCAGAGGTTGGTCAAAACCGAGCTAGGACTCATAAGAGGCTGAAAGTCCAGCTGCTCTCTGAGGCCATCATTTGTGGTGCAAAGTCACTCACAGCCGAAGATTCCCCATCCTGTTCATGGACGAAAACGTCTTCATGATTGAGGCAATGCACAACAGCCAAAATCACCAGATCCTGGCTTCCAGCAGCTGTGTTCAGGAGGCAGAAGTCGTCATCAGTCATGGTGTGGGCTGGGGTCACCACAGTCGTTCCAGTGCCTCCTTGGCGGCCCACCTCTGAGTGTGGCAAGAACCCATACGTCTTTCAGTGGAATAAGGCCTCATCCCACACAGCAAAGGTGGTGCAAGAGTGATTCAACCTCCATTGGGGGGGAGGAAGAACCTTTGGCCTCTGGCAAGCCCAGTGTGATGAACTACCCAATGTAGTGGTCCATCCTCAATGCCAGGGCTTGCATGTTCTCTCCCAGCAGCATCACCCTGTTCATCGTCAAGGCCCTCTTCAGCGAGCTGATGCTGACTGAAGAAGGCCTCGACTGCAGCTTGCCTGCATGTGTCAGGTTTCAATAGCAATTCAAAAAGAATGTTTGCTTCGTATTGGCTAACCTGACGTGAAAGCTTCATTGAATTATACAGGTGTCTGCGGGTAATTCGAGACAGGCATTTCAACTTGCTGCCTCTCCAAAATTGAGGCAAAACCCCCGCGTATTTTGTACGTTCAGTTCGTCCCGGGGACTAAAGCAACCTTGGGAGACCGTTCAATCTCAGAGTCATTCTTTAAAAAAGGCCACAATGGAGCCTCAACTAAAGGCACAGAGGACGGCAACTTTGCCCGTTCACGCACGCGGAAAGGCAAAAGTAGAGATCGCAAGGGAATTGAAGTGTTCAAGGTCAGTTGTGACCCGGACGATCCCAAAGAGGATCAAAGTCTTCAAAGAGAAACAGGAAGAAGACTGGGAGAATGGACGAGGTCGTCGAGGCCATCAAAGAGGTTGTTGAAGCAGCAGAAGGCAAAGTGACGATGAAGGGGGCTTGCACAGGAGTTCTGCTTGTCGGAGAGGTCCATGTGGAGGATCGTGCATGACGACCCGGGCTTTAAGACGTACCGGAGGAGGACTCTTAGGCAGGCATTGAAGCCGATGGACCGGGTCAAGCGGCAGCAGCAATCCCTCAAAATGCTGAAGAAGTTCAAGAAGAAAGAAGCGCGAGATCGTGATCCTCCATGCGGATGAGACGTCATTTTCCCTGGGTGAGATGGTCGCCAAGGAGACCCGGTTTTACACGGCCAAGGCCTGTAAGGACAGGCCGGACAGCATCGTCCATTTCGGGAAAGAGAGGCACTTTGCCAACATGCAGGTGGATCAAAATGTCCGCTCATCTTCTGAAAGGACAGGGAGAGGCTGACGGTGGACACGTACACGGATTACTTGAGGAGGACCGTGTTTCCCTTGGCCCGGAGGAAGTTCGGGACACGACGGGGCCTCGTGTCACACAGCAGCGGCCACGCAACAGTTCTTGAAGAGAGAAATGCTATTTTTTTTCCACCAAGGATTGGTGGCCTCCACACAGCTGTGACCATTGGACTACAGCATCTTTGGGCATTTCAAGGGCACCTTGTCCAGCACCGTGTGCACCAGCAAGGACCAACTGAAGACCGTGGAGAGAGCCTGAGCCGATCTTGCTCCAAACTGTGTTAAAAATGCTTGCGCACAGTTCGGGGCCAGATTGGAAAAGGTCTCAACTAAGTTTCCGTCCAACCGCTTTTGTTTCCCTACCATTCTGTAGGCCTTTAAAAATTTTGATTTTGCCTGTCTCGAATCATCTGCAGACACCTGTATATAGAAAAATCAAAAAAACTTTGAGCACACGAGTTCATTGAGTGTCCATAGAGACACCTGAGTGTTTAAACGGTGGTGACCCCCAGATTACTCCGCGCCAGCGATGGCTGTTTTGGGCCAATTTCTTTGTTCGTGGAAAGTACAGGATTTTTTTGAGGGGTGAAATTCTGAGTTGACTGTACTAAGTTGCTTCTTCCCCTCTGCTCGCCTGCGCGCCTGTGATCACTGTCTGATCGAGTTTTTCCACCCCCTTTTTTTCCACTGAAAGCCCTGGGTAATGAAAATCCGGTTTGTTTTTCCCCTGGGAAATTCTTCTTCGTCAATCTCTGTCCGGTCAAGTCAGGGTCATTCAGGCGTCTTCATTGTCCTGTCATTATAATATGGGTAATATCATAATACTGCTGACTTAAATTCTCCGTCGTAGGACGTTCTCTTCACGCCTTCTTTCATTCCCCCCCTCCCCACTGAACGTGGAAAGAAGGCCTTAGTCTTTGCTTCAGCTTTCACTCTTCACACAGTGAAGCACAATCACTGTGCACTAAATTGCCGCGAATTCAGCCCCAGAATGCTGACTTTTCATCATCGGAGCCTTAAAAGGCCCCCCAAAGACTCCCCAAAGATATGACGAGGAGGAGGGAAAGTGCACTCCTTGTGTCCGGAAATGTCGGTGTACATTTGCTTGGAGGCCTCCGGGAACCGCGGGTTCAAGTTCACGACCGAGGACTTCGTGTCTCAGGCGGTTCTGCAGCTGCTCTCCTAGTTGAAGCAACCGACTTTTCTGACCAAGAGTGACTCCAAGGTGCTCTGGCTGTGGCATCGAGAAAGACACTTGGCTGTGGTCAGAAAGTGGCTTTTGCAGTGTGATGTAACTTGTGATGAGAAAAAAACCGTGACCTTTTGGCTAATGCTGAATTGACCTTCGGGAGTGTGACAGAAGTTGCGCAAGGGCCTCAAAAACTGCTCAGGGCAATTTCCAGATCATGTCATGATCCTGTTGGTGACATGGAACTGTTTACTGGTGGCATTGGTCTCATCCTTTTTTTGTGGGTGGGGTGAAATGTGCTTTTGTTCTGTAGTCTGTACTTCCGGTTAGTGATGGACTCGAGTCAGGCCCAAGTTGCACAAGTCCATCAGGGCCAATGCACATGCAGTTTTTCGTTCAATTCTTCTCCTCTTTGCAGGGCTTTGGACATGTTGGTTGTGTGAGTTTTAAGCTCTTGGTTTGCATGTTTGTGAGTTATAAGTCTAGCCCAGGTCAGGTCGCTTTTTCAGCCCTTGGGCAGGCGGCTCTTGGACCGGGCCGAATTGAAATCAGCCCGGCCCAGCTCAAACAGAAAACAATGGGCTCTTGGCCACCTCTCGACTTCCCACTGACGTTATGAAACATTTGAAAGTGATGATCGCACTGGCCTTTTCCGTCTTTCATTGTAGTGATGGCACTGGGCTCTCTGTTCAGGCCGGCTTAGGGAAGAAGGGAGCCATTTTGTCATTTTCTGTACGGAGCCGTTTTCTCATGGCAGTCATGACGTTGAATGAGGTTAGCAGAACTTGTTAGGTTGGGTTGGGCTTGGCCAGTCTTTAGTCAGTCAATGGTGGAAAAATCCACCGTCTAAGAATCAGTTTGTGTGAAATTGTGCATTGAAGAGTCCTTCTTACCTTTGTACTAAATGTTTTACCTGAAGGTGAAGGTCAGTGCTACCTTTTCCGACATCAGTGGTGAAACTTTGCATTAGCTATGCCGAGAATCAGCTAAGAATGTCTTCTGGGCAGCTATGAAGAGGCAGTTGCCTGGCCGGTCCGGCCAGAGACGCTGTCAGTGTTGCCACATTCCTTAGAATCATGTCTGGCGGGGGTTTCCGAGTCTGTAGCAGAGAGGAGACCCGAGAAACAGCCGGTCAAGCCCGGTTTGTCTTCATGAGCGCATGCTTGTCTGCTGCACTGATCGTCAACTTGTCTTTGCACTGCACCGTGAGCACGGGGACCAGGCATGATTTTTGATTGTGAATTGTAGCATCTCGCCCTGGAGCGCTATGGGCGCGCTTCCCAGCGCGCCTATCTCCGGAGTCAGGACCAGTACGCATAAGTGGTACGCCATTACGCCGAGTAGGAGCCATGACTTTATTCTCGATAACACAATATAAGGAAGATGTGTTCTCCTCGAACTCCCAAGAGTGACTGCCTCTCTCTCTCTTCTCCCTTGGGCTGTTGCTGCCGTACCCGGTCAGCCGCTCCTCTAGTCCGAGGGGAGAAGGGGTGCGCTCCCTATGGTCGCGCCCTCTGATGGCCACAGCTCTAACTATACAGACTACTCCTATAGCGTGCTACTGGGTACAAGCTACGCACATGCCTAGTGGCGGGTATGGTCTATCAATCACATCGCTACCCTATACTGTGCTGTGGCGTCCGTGTGCCTGTAGTCACAATCTACATTATGGTGAAGGCCGCATGCTTCAGAATGTTGAGTTAGTTGACTAATGACCAACAGGGGCCTTTAGTCGACTACATAACCGATTAAAATGGCACTGAAAAAAATGCAGTTCATTTCTGATGCAGCAAATAACTTCACAGGAATTATAAGTTGTCCATTGTGGCAATAATGCAAACTGTCCTACAACTGTTGCTATGAGTGGCATGAGAGATATCACGACTGTTTATATCGCTGCCACTCAGTTCATTCTGACCAGGGCAGAGGGGGTCTGGGACAAAATTTTTCCGCTCACTGTAGTCATGACTAGTATCAATTTAGTTGACTGTGACTAAATCAGATTTAAGTTGACAAATTCGTCGACTGCGGTTAACCGAAACCCACGCCTGACGGGGACCAAGGGCATGTGGGACGACAGCCGCAAGTCTGCGGCCATTCCGCTGGCCACGGATCGGTGGGTGGCACCAGCTGCCTAGAAGCACTTTCCGTCCACGTCCTCCTTGGTCAACAACAACACGGCTTCGTGGGAGGAGAGGGATTAAGCAAAGGCTGCAAGGGGCACATAAGGGAGCTCCCCCCCCCCCCCAAAAAAAAAAAAAAAGAAAAACAGACCACAAATAGAGTTTGCACTGCGTAAAAACACCTTGAGTTTGCCACGCTCCACTGTGTTTACTGCACTTCAGGGGTTTGCTTATGGTTGGGACGAGCAAGAATTGTCACCATAGCGGTCATCGCTCACTGTGGCAGCTCTGGGCCAGGCAGCTTTGGCTGCATTAAGCGGTGGGCCGTAATAGGCGGAGAGAATGGTTGGTGAGGCCTGCCCAGGCCCGCACTTGGGCCTCACATGGCCAATGCATTAATTGTGAGGGGGGGAATGTGAGACCACAAACAGCTGATGCAGGGATGGCAAAAAAGTTTGTGGCTTTCCGCTCAAACCGTCCTCTTCCAAGCCCCAACGGTTGTTTTGTTGGAATCACTCTTGACCGATATGAAATGATATCCATCATGTTGTTTTTTTTAGGCCGATCCCAGTCTTCTGGACACCGTGGAGGGCCTCTCGCCCTCCAAGGAGGACCACCAGTTCTTCATCGACATTCAACCGGTATGTGTGGACTTTCTTAAAATGATGATGATAACAACAATTGGTGCACAAAACTCAAAACTTCTTTCTTTGCGCCATTCAGAAACTGGGAACTGGCTTGCGAGCCGCAGCTCGGACACAGATCAACGTGGTGATCAGCGCTGCGGCGGACATCAACGTGGCCAAAGGTATGGATGGGGCACGAGCAGTGCGGAGACGTTGCTGCGGGTGACGTCGCAGGTGTCAACTTTGGCGTGGTTGGGGTCAATGGGGGGTGGGGTGGGGGTGGGGGGGTTGCACAGAGTAACTACACCTAGAGTGGCCCTTCCCCTCCTTCCCTTCAGCGAGTTACAGCGCCCCCTTCCCTCAGAGGGATAACTCAGAGACAACACATCTTTTATGTACTGAAACATAGTAGGTTTAAATCGCTCTAACTTTTGAGCAATGGTTCAGGGCAAAATAAGTTTGGTCTCTTTAGAAAGACGTCACCATGCCCTAGGGTGCGCTTTATAGTTGTTTTTGCAAAAAGTGTCCCACTCTGGAGTAAGAGTGAGATGAAATGTCTCATTTCGATCACGGCCACTCCCTTCACCATAAAAGAAGCGCCTGCGCATGCCCCAGAGTAAAGTCACAAGGGATGTATTTCTTTCAGGCCAGCTGAGCCTACGAGCAAAGTGCAGAGTTGACAGTCATGCTCTGTCATATGCTATGAAGGTAACATTTTTACTCACAGATTTAAGCGAAAATGACTGTCAATATTGCCAAAACCCATAAATAAAACTTCCAGTGCAAGAACACTGCTTTCTAGTCATATGACCTAATGTTGTACCACCTTTAGCATATATGAGATATAACTCACCAAACATTAGGCTTTTCAGTACATAAGAGATGTGTTGTCTCTGAGTTATCGCTCTGAGGGAACGGGGTGCTCTGAGGGATGCAGGACATGCATCTGCACACGGGTGTGCTGTCTGCATCGGTGGTGAAGATTACGTCATAGAGATCCAGAAGGATGGTGAAAAAGCGGTATCCACCGTCATGAACAAGTGGAATGACATGGATGACATCAGGGAGGTCTACGTGGACAACACAGACCTCAGAAAAGGCAACGTCTGTCTCAATGACATACTCTACTGACTGAGCAGGATTGTTGACATTCCCATCTTGCATGATGCAACATAAGTGTGCAGTTTGTTCCATTGTTTAATACAGTTAATGTCAAAACGATCTTCCCAATAGGTGGATGAACTGTGATGTTGTCCCAACCTGGATGACCACGGGCAACATCTCCTGGACCACGAAGACATGCGTTTGTGCAAGAATCTTGAAGATCAAGTGCATCTTCTCTGGATCTCATTCAGAGAGGATGCTACTTCTACAGGAGCTGCATGTCCACCTCTCGCTCTCATGGCACTGATCCCTAACCGGAAGTCCAGCTTGCTGCATTCACTGGAGTTGACCACGGGCCGCCTCTGGGCAAGACTATCTTGCATCCTGGGGTGGTATGACAGCAATAGTGGCGATGGCAGCCACTGTAGAGTGCTGTAGGCATTGTATACGTAGAAGAAGCCACTACTGTAGCAGCACATCAGAGTTGGCAATTTTGTTGGCCTTGGTTGTGGTAAGTTGCAAGTCATCCAAATTGTTCTGGGAGTTTTGTGACTTACTACAGTACATTTTCATCATGCACATGAACATTGTGGATCCCAGTGATGCATTCATTGCCGCTCAACTGAAGGAGGTCACCACTGTCATCAACCTGGGGATGGCTACCACCACCACTGAGGCCTGTGTGGACTACTGCGCCAAAAGGTGTCTGGTTGCCAATAGCAGCATGTAAGTTGGAACATTTGTGTGTACATAAGCCCTCTGCAAAATACACCCTACCAATATCCTCACCCATCAGTCCGCTGCTATGATTGTCACTCCAAGCTGAGTTACTCCAGGTCACTTTGACTGAGTTACTCTCACACTCACAGCTATACACATAGTGCAGCACGAATGAAAGGTGACAATTACAGCAATCTTTACTTGAACTTTTCAGGTGTCAATGTGGAACCCAGCACCCCTCATCGCTGATGCCAGCAGGACAGACAGAGTCTTCTGGAGGTGTTGCCGATGTGGTTCCAAAAAGGTGTGTGAGGGCCAACTCTTCCCTGGACTGCCACTTGCTCCCGCAGCAGGCCCTGATGTTTGTGTATTTGTGGTCAAGGAATCACACCATCCAAGAGGCAGCCTTCCAGGCTTGAATCTTATCTGCTTCAAGCAAAGTTGAATGGGGAGTTAGGTGTAGGACTGTGTATGAGGAGTGGCTAAATCATAGGGGGTAATGGGGGAACCAATTGGGGG
>JAAUXU010177642.1_pt1 | contig 11752 bp, 10 predicted proteins | sample 7278151 | NCBI WGS metagenome assembly JAAUXU01 (sample SAMN14350113, study PRJNA611818) | marine sediment metagenome | isolation source: surface marine sediment (1.8m) | place: French Polynesia: Moorea | collected 2018-08 | reverse complement strand
TGTCATTGCATGACCAGTAGTGTCATTGCATGACCAGTAGTGTCATTGCATGACCAGTAGTGTCATTGCATGACCAGTAGTGTCATTGCATGACCAGTAGTGTCATTGCATCTACTGTGGCGAGGGCATGAGGTGCCATGTCAGAAGACTGCACTGTAAAGACCTGTAAGGCCCTCAGGCCCAGGCTCGTAGCCCTGATTGCAGCCGATGCAAATCACTGCAATAAATGTGAAGTTTAGGTGGTGTTATTGAACGTCGGAAATTCTGAAAGTGATCTTTGACGCAGAATTGGAGATTCAGGCTGAACTTGACCAGGGGGCACGAAGGGTTTACGTACGCACACACGTATGAAGGGTGTTTTACGTATGGAAGAGGGTAAATCTCGCTTTCCCTCTCAAATTCTGTCTCTGGCTGGGCTTTACGAATGTCAGGGTCAGCTTCTACCTGTTGTTCAAGCAGTGGTATTAGTGCAACCACCAGATGATGGCACTTTCCCCATCCACCGAGCCTGTCAGAATAGTTTATTAATTTATTTCATTTCCATTCATCCTGTCGGGGTCAATCCTCATCGATCACCCACTTTTCACATGCATGGCAGCAATTCTGACGCACCCTGTACAATAGCAGTAGCACACCATGAACAACACTTTGGCAAACCTACCCAAGGTTGTTGGCACCGACGCTATTACACGGTCGCACAGAAAAAAAGGTCTCACCCAAGTTAAAGGTTGTCTCTTGAATGTCAGACAATGTTTTTATTTTCGCGTCAAGCCCCCCAGAAGGGTTTTTCGCACTGTTTTCGCGACGAAACTGAGAGTTTTGTGCAAGAAAAGAGGAGCTGCTGGAAATGCAATCGGTGTGCGCGCTGACGGCAAGAGAAAATATCGTGCTAAATGCCACGATGGTTTTTTTTGCCAGATCTGTAATAATTTAGGCAAATTTGTATTTACTGTTTAAATTTGTTTACTGTAAACAGTAAACTTCGGTTGATCTTTTCGTTGCAGCGTACTAAGGCCAGGGACAGTAGACTTTCATGGTAGCCATTGCCAGACTGGTCAATTTTACTGACATCATTGAAGGGTGCGCCTTTACCACGCTGATGATCTGCTGCCACATGTATGCTAATATGGACCAATTGAAAGGAGTCAAGCAGTGCTTGGTACCAAGGACGACCATACGTTTTTGTGTTTTTAATATTGTCTTGGCACCAACGGCACTGGTACGATGGCATTGGCACGACGGCACAGGCACGGGTGTCAAGGATGACCACATGGTTAGGTTTAAATTTGCAATGGATAAGACCTGACTATTGTACCTCAAGCAAGTACGTTCTCTCACAAGTTGACTGTCACAGAAATGAACACAGCACTGTAGAGACCACAGTACGTGAGTCAGAAAAGCTGTGAACACAAGTGAAAAACAATATGAAAGTCGAAAATCAGTGGCGAAAAAAAGTACAAAGCGACCTTGGGTTTGGGTTCGAAGACCTCCAGCTGATGATTGTTCCGTCAACATCGCACGCGCTCTTGATCTTCATGGGTTTGGACATGGAGGGTGGTTGAGTAGAAGACAGATACAATCACCACATCAGAAGAGAGCAGCAAGAGCTTGAATTGACAGCATTTGCACGAGTGCAGCAACACCTCATTGCGAAGCCCACAGATGTGTGTCAGCCTTCCATTGAACTTGCGTGAAAAAGACCCATTCCAGGTGTGGCATTACGAAGTCCTTAGCGGAGCTCGCAACACATCAACATGAGAAAGACCTCAGGAGCTCATTGGGTAAGCTTGGCATTATCCAGCTACCAATATTGGGGACATTTCACGCTCAAGCATTTCGGGGCACCAAATTGGTGGACTGCCCGAGAGACCCACTCGCTTGGCCTTTAGTCAAATCGAGGTTGAGTGAGAAACGACCGTTGGGTTCCAAAGCACTGGAGCGGACGGCGACCTGGCCACTGGAGACTAGAGCACAGTATGAGTCCAAACTAATGTATTGAAAGTGATCTTTGGTCCCTCTTGCCTCGTCCACCGAGCACTGGGTGCACGAGATTAATCGCGATCGTGGAAACGTTGTGTAGCAGCACTGTTTGAGCATCACATCCAGCGATATTGGTATCAATGGACAGGAAATTTTGTTGCGGCCAAGATCTATGACTCAAATTTGAGTCAAGAAGGCACTTTTTAGCCCAGTAAGCAAAGAAAAGGCAACATTCGCCGCCAGGCTAAACAGGCGTAAGAGGCATGAGAGTGAGAGGCACGATAAAAGTGAATCAGTTGCTCTTCACAGGACTTTTGTTGTGGTAAAGTTTTAGGTAGCCTTAGACAGCTCTCAAATGAGAGGTTAGCTCTACCAACATAGAACAGTTACACTGATGTCTTACAATGTCTTTTGTCATACTTTTTGAGTAAATCTCTCAAATACTTCATAGAAATGTCTTTTGGGACCTCCATTTCATGCTGATTCTGCTTAACTTTACTTTTCATGCCTGGCCTGGCTTTAAGTAAGAACTTGGCAAACCTCCCAGATCAGCTTAAACTCCCTGTAAAAGGACAGTAGTGATGTAAACGACTTGAGAAAAGTCGTGCTCGGTTTAACTCGGGTTCAGAAGAGTCAAGTTTGGATCGTGCCAGGCTCATTTGTGAAACCTTTTGGGTCAGGTCAGGTTAAATCAGGTCACCAACCTTCGGCCTGAAAGAAAGGAACGCACAGCCTGAATGGAGCTGCAATTTCACCGAAGTTCCAAATTCGGGTTAGGTCCAGGTTAAGCTTGTCAATATACGATTCAAGGCATCGCGTCTTCGGGCTTAGGCTCATCTAATTACATCTGTAAAGGACACATTTAGCCATAAGGTCTCTGGTTGCTGCTAAGATTGACATTGACACAGAAAAGGCCAGATTTGAAGGTGAATCACACATTTTCCACACACACGCACACCCTCCAATGGTGATCTTGTACCACATTAGTTTGCTCAACCTTGGGACACCAATTGGTGGCGTGAGCTGACTTAAGAGAACTGCTACAAAGATCTGGCAGGAGTTCACGTCTATTGACACCCCCCCCCCCCCAAAAAAAAAAAATCCCCCCTCTGCAATGCGACAACTTCATTGTTCGGAACCCCACATTCTGTCGATATCTCAGCTAATTTCTGTCTGCTTTCTCACGTTTTCCGACAAAATGAAGGTGTCCTGCTGAGTTCTTTGATGAATAGGCGTACAGCTTTCTAAATGTGCATGTTCTGGGCGGTATTAAGTGGACGAGACAGCAATGAAAATCCGATCACGATATCCTCCGGGACGAAGCAAAAACCCGTAGTATCTAAACCCCACCCCCATTTTCACCGCACTTTACACTCTGCAGGAGAGATCCTAGGGTCAATCGGTTCACCCAAGCAGCAGGGGTTCATTTTTTACTCACCAAGGGAAAAAAATAAATTCTCCTGGAGTACAATGAGAATAAGACGGGGTCTGACGCCGAGTCATGAAACTTCGTTTCCTCACATGGAAGTCCCATAATGGGAGTCTTCATCTGCATTACAAAGTTGCCATGAAACTTTAAAGACTGTGGAAAGACGTTAAAGCTCAAGCTTCATTTGCGCGCAAAGCATTAATAAGACCTTCAGCAACCAACTCATAGCGTCAGTGATCATAACAAAACATCAGTTCTTGCTTAACAGACTTTTACCCGGATGATGCTGGAAAGTTGAGCTTTTCGTAACACTCTTAAACGGAAGGTTACGATGCTTCTTTTTCATTTTCCTCCGTCTGCAAGCTGTCCTTACGGATTAGAATTCACGAAAGTGACCAGGAGCGAGCTAAGTAGACTTTCGTAGAACTAGGTCAGGTGCCACTGGACTCGAGTTGAGTGTATAGAGTGAGCGCGCCTTAATATTGAGCTTAAAACTAGAGAGAGAGAACACCAAATTTTGATAGAATACGGGATACCGGGTGTAATTCTGGAGAGAAAATGAGGGTGAGAGAGAGAACTGAAATATAGAACTGAAATACAGCAATGCTGGACTGGACGATCTGATGAACCTTGAAATTGAGCTCCAAATTGCAATTACTCGTGCCATTCGGTGTGCCTGTCCCATCACCTTGCTCTGAGCAGAGTTAACCGTATTTGGGTCATAGAACGGCTTCATCGCTGAGATCACCACCTCGTTCGTCTTCCACGGGCTCCTGGGGAGCGTCGTAACGTTTTCTCCAGCTGTCGGGGGTATCCGTCCTCCCGGTGAGGCCTGGAAGGTCGGCTGAGGTGGGTGAAGGTGGAGGTGAAGGAGTTGCTGCCGCTTCGAGAGTCGGTGCACAAGCGACCGGAGTGAGGCGTTCTTTGGCTTAAGTACTATCCGAAAGGTATTCTGCCGGAGTACACACGAGCCCAATCCAGCTGGTTCACCAGAACGATCCAGCCAGAAATTCTTATCACACTAGCTAGGGTCACAACTGGTACATGTACTTAAGATAGAGCAAAAGCTCAACACGAAGCAAAGAACATGGAACTTAAACTACACGATGATGATAGAGATGACGATAGAAATAACAGAAAAAACATTTACCATTTCACTCTCTCTACACATGAGCGCATGCGCGTACACAGAAGGTCTTCATAAGACATGTTCAAACAAATTTTAGGTATCTAAGCCGGACTCCAACGGCCATCATGGACTGCTAGGGCATAGGGACAAATGAAAAAAAATCACCTGGTCCCTGCATCTGAGGACTTAGTGTAAATGACCGAAGGATTACATGAATTGGTTTAAAAGGCCATTGTATTTCGTAGACAATGGGTATGAAGGCATTTTCGCGCTAGAAATTTGCTCATACACATCAACACGGATAGAAGGATGACTGGATAAAAGGATCAGGCAGGACCAACACAACGAACCACACTTATTGTGAGCGGATATAAGGATCAAGTGATTATAAGGATTAATTTCACTAGTCCCAAAATGACCATCACAACCAGGGATCTTTTTTTTAGTGTGAGGAAAACTTTCCTGACATTTTGGGCTTTTTTCGACAATTTTCTGGCTTTGAGAACTCTTGGGTCTCCTTCTCCGAACGAATTCAATTGTTTCCGTCAGACGCAACCCTTTTTTGCAAGAATGTTAAACATTTTCTTTGAAGTCCTTCTCAAATGTGAGAGAAAGTCTTGACCGAGGTAGCCCTGTAGTTCTACAAAGCTCAGGCTGAGAATCTCCAAAGGATTTTTCGTCACGACCTATGACCAGTTCAACAAAGCGAACTTGATGGAAATGCTGGTGCTCTCCACGATGCCCAAAGCAGTCGTCATTCTTCCCCACTGCCTTGAAAGTCTTCCTGGTCACCAGCGAGGTGCAGAGCACGAGGTCACCTAGACCTCGAGATCCGAGGTCACTTGAGAGGCCTCCATAATCGACAAGCTTCAAGGCATCGTTGGCTTTCTTGTCAAGTCTGTGCCTCCTGAATGAGCAACGTCGGCCCTTGGGAACTTTGTCAAAACCGTTGGACCGAAGTCTGTAGAGAAGTCCTTTCCCATTGTTTCATGCGATGGCAGATTCTTTGGGCAACAACTGACTATACATGAAGACATGAAGGTGACATGTTTTTCACTTGCCGAAAAACATATACTTAAGTACCTCCTTGTCAGAGTCACAGGTTCTTCTGCAACTTTTTGTCGTGGCAGCTGAACGCTCAGTATGTCTGGTTAACAGATCATCACATGTAAACACTGATCTCAGGGTCTCGAGTACCATCATACCTAAAGCCACAGAAGAGTCTGTTGCTAACCCGGAATCGCAGGAACTTGTGAGATGCCCACTTGCTGCTCTGCAGCCATCACTGTTCAATACGCAATAGGCGATATCTATAGACTTTGATCCAACGGTGAAGTTCATGATCCGGATTGTCGTTCTTGATATGATGATCTACTGCACTGGCACGGAGCAATTCCCTCCACTCATCTGACTGAACTGATCAAATGTCTGTCCCAAGTTGTGGGATTTCAGTATGTCTCGAAGGACATCGCTCTCTCACCAACGAGGTATCAAGGCAGTAGCAGTTAGGATAATGGTGAGAAAGGTCATCTTGGGAAGTTTTTCGTCTTTTTCCATTTTCATCCAAGCACTGAACTCATCCAAGAAAGCCGGATTTTCGCCGTCGTAACTGTGGAGCCGACGAAAACCCTCTCCATTTTTTGGTTGGTTCGTAGATCCCACCCTTGGTGTCGTCACATCTCAAATGGAGCAATAATAATAAAAATAGCACTGATGAAGCTTCATGAAGTTGAGTGTTCCTGCCCAAGGCAGGTTCTTGTCACAGTAGAATTCGACGGCGCCTAGAGTGGACTCGTGGACCACCGCATCTGAGAGCATGACATTGATGGATGTCACCCCAAGGACTTTCTTGAAGAGCTTGAAGCCAAGACGAACTGGTGACTGCTTTACTTGGACGGCATCTTGGAGGTGATGGATGCCCACAGGGGCGTTCCTGGAAGCTGCGATACTTAAAGTTCTCCTTGTCTTGTTATGTCCTGCATCAAACAAAAGGAGGATCCTTTCAGGAGGCAGAAGTGGACATGGATGCAGGGATATGGCTTGAAGTCCGGAGCCGAGAGCTGAAATTTCAAAGAAATCATGGGCAAATCCAATTCAAATTTTAAAGTTAGGATTAAAACAGGACTTTGAGTATTTTCAGGATGTGAACCTGTACTCGTAAGAAAGCCTCAGAACTTTTTGCCAGTGTACCTCCAAATATGCATGTCTTTGTCGCCTCATCTCTTTGCTACTCTCCCAAATGCTTGTGTATCAAGCCAGTGCATGGGGTCGTCACTCTATCTGTGTAGAGTGTCAGGAACCTCTGGTTCCTGAGTTCCCATAGTTTGAGGGCATTCAAGCTGACTCGGGACTTATCGTAATAGCCCCGTATTATCCATGAAAAAGGGATTCCCCGGAAAAAGGTTCCTTCCATCCGCACTGTACAACGCTAGTCATGAAAGATTTCAGTAGGGGTAAAATGGATTTCCCTCGCCGCAATGACAACTTTTGAGGAGGAATCTTCACCAGGAATCGGTCGTCCAGACAGTGCCTGACAAGACGCAACATCAACCGCAACGTTGGGACTGCTCATTTTAATGCCAGAGGGCTCAAAGTGCAGTAACCTCTAGAGGCCGCCATAATACTGTACCATTTGTCACCTTTTTCAGTGCTTTTTTTGAGGATGAAGTTGGCTGAAACGTTCCGGGAGGGGGAAACGGAACCCTAACCCCATGCATTGGTGGATATTTTTTTAGTCGTCCTGCCCTCTACTTTTCCGCCGGCTGGCAGTACGTGAACCAGGCGGCAACGTAGTTCTTTACGCGAGAAGCTGACATAATAGTAAATTGCATTCATTTGGCCAGGTAGCATTTTTCGAACACGAGGTCGCTGCTGCCTGAAAGTGTTGCTGCCTGAGAAACGAGGGCAGCAATGAGGGCTGCAGAGACGGGATGTTTGTAAAATGCCAGGTGCCAAATGCACATACCATGTTTTACATAAGATTGTCCGTTTTGCACTGCTCCGGTAGCATCGATCGTCCCTTTGACGGCTGCGGTCGCTCCAATCACAGCTTTGGCTGCTCTGATTGCTCCGATTTTGCTTCGGTCCACACTTCCACAGTCGCTCGAATCGCTGCCACTGATTGCGTAACTGCAGGTCCCAAACATTGTTGGCTGTACTGTTTTGTAGTGTCTGAGGAGTCCTGACCTCTACTTTACTACCCGTTCTCCGTACGTAAGGAGGGTGGAAAAGTAGTTCTTTTCTAGACCTCTATGAACGCCCCCTCTATGAACGAAATGCATGCAAAATGCACAGTGTGACGTAGAAGTCTATACTTATGATACAGTCAATCACACAATGCCTCACATCTGACACTCAGTGTACATTATTTGAGCAAGCGTCACGAGTCTCAAGTCGCCAGCCAAAGCTAGCAATTTTTGGACAGCCATCATCTGGACACAGCTGAAGAAACTTTGCTTAACAAATCTTGCCCAAAGGTCCTGCAAAGACCCAACAGTCGATCTTCTTCCGCGCCAGTTTAGTCGGTTTCAGTGCAGTTTCGGCTTGTTGTCGTTCCAGGACATTTGTTTCTACTCTTACCCACTTGAAATGTTGTCCAACTTGGTGAAGTCTTTGTGCAAGACAAGTGGAGAGAATACATTGTTGCTGTCAAGACTGATATATTTTGCTGTGACCACAAATCCCCCATCTGGAGGCTGGACTGCACATGTCCCTCACGTGTTGCTACGTGTTATTGACGTTGGACTGGGTCAGCTCAGATTAGGTTTAACCCTCTTGCACATGTCCGGGAATGTGGTGAGGCCCAGCAGCTCAGTCGAATTGAACACGGAGGTCATGTGTGTCTCCACCCAATAGAGAGAGTTTCACACATGTTTGTCCTACCCACAGCCCGCAATACCCAGTCCCGTCGGAGCTGTCGCTCATGTTCTCGAGCTCTGTATCAGTCACTCATGTTTACACACTTGCTATGGTCTTTATACACTTCAACAGAGGTCGCTAAACGCTAAGTGTCGAGCGTTGGACTTGAGGCTAGTCTCCCATTGTCTCACACGTGCCATGAGGCACACCTCATTTGCAGGGAGGTTCGAGCATCATGATTAAGATGGCCTCCAAAAAAGACAAAAAACCCAGCCTCGATTGGCGGTCGCAACCTCGCAACTGCCTCTAGAGAAAAAAGCAGCTTTAACTCTCTCCAGATCAAGAAAACTTGTGTCCCTGTCTAGACGAGACAGTCAAAGCCTGGTTAAATCGAGACTCACTTCAGTCCTTTTTAAGCTTTGAAGTCTCGTCTTCGCTGTATTCTCGTCCTGTTAACCCTTTGTTGTGCATGTATGAAAGAATAATGACTTCTAAGCAGCCGAATGTAGCTGTAAGTGTAGTATTTGTGGCACGACACAGATGTGTGATAAGGACGAAATCCGCGAGATTTTGTCAGCCTGCAAGTTATTTTGTCTGCGCTTCGTCCCACGTCGCCTCGGACGACCTGATCTGGGCCTAGATCGTCGTCGAGCGATGCAGCTGCGCGCCTACATCTCCAGGGTGCGTGAGCAACTGCAACAGCAACTGCGTCACCCTCACCTGCATCTTGTATCGCACGCTCTGTTCACCGTGTCTGAGATTTGTTGGAATAAATACTTCAACACCTTCAACGCTTGGTTCATCCCGATCAGATCTCGAGTCTGCGCGCGCGAATTCAGCAGTAGGATTGGATCAGTTTGTCCTTCTTGTACGGAGTCACCTTACTTTCAGTTGCAGGTGAGTGGACAAAAGTTGTCGCTAGATGGTATAAGTAAAAGGTATATACGTATATAGAGCGACGAACAAGACCCCTGTGGAACAAAATATCTCACTCCCGGACAAAAGCTTACTATGTCAGCCGGCAAAATTTTGAATTCACAGCATAGTTTGGTCGGTCGTATACTTCTTTTTTTAAATGTCTGTAGAGTCTGGAGCACTATTTAACCTTTGCTAGCTGACACATTATGCATATACCGAGCACCGGCCTCAAAAATGCGACGTTTGAGAAACACTTGTATCGCCAAGAGAAGTTTGGCAGGTATGTGATCCTCACTGGTTGCTCGCGGGTGCGGCTGCGTTAAGCAATCTATGACAGCGCCAGAGGCAGCAGATGAGTTGCCACCGTCCCCTCGAGGAGCGCACGCGGAAAATAAGAGCTGTACAGTGGAATGCTGATAAGAGGATCACTGGCCTGCATAAGTGGATCAGACTCTCATCTGGATCATATTGAGTGGAACAAAAAACCCAGCGGCTCTCCACGTCAAGAGATCTGTGGATCGCACTTGGAGCTGGTGGATGGATGGGGCAAGACGAACTCGCACCATCACGCTAATGAGCTTGATTCCGGCGGCTCCTTTCATTCCACGTGGGTTCAGAGGAGTTCCACGGACTTGACCTCGATGGCCGTGGTGACCTCGATGGCCGTGGTGACCTCGGCTACTTCAGCTGCTGGGGGGGGAGGGGGGGGGGTCCTCATGATATTTTAAGCCACTAATCTTGTGTAGATCAGATAGGATTAAAGCACCGGGTCGGTATTGCAGTGTTCCACTTCCTTTGCGCTGCCCTGTAATTTGGCTGTCAAAAACAAAATCGTATATTTTCAACAGCGTGACATAAATCACCATTTATACCCGTGTATGAATTGCAGCAATTACGACTCGTGCCCTTACACGCTCCGCGTTGACCAGCATAACGTCGCAGTCCTCGTCGCCGTCGTCCGACCTCTCCACACAGTCAGACTTGTCGACGACATTCACAGTGGTGGTGGCGACGACGACGGAAAAGATCTTCTGCCGACTCCCCGAGGAGAGGGACTCGCACGCCTTTAGGCCTTCCCCCCCCCCCCTCCTCCTCCTCCTTCTCTCTCTTGGTGCTGTCGTAGATTCCTCAAGAAGAAAGGAGAGCGACTACAATAGCACCGCCGACTTCGGGCCGGCTCTGCTGTAGCTGCCGTTGGTGGTGGTGCTGCTGCCGCCGCTGGCAGCAAAACACAACCATCCAGCTCCCTCTGCACTCCACTCCAGGCTTCAGTGCGATCTTGACAGGGGAAAAGACAGGACAGAAGGAGCTTTCCCGCAAAACGACAACAGCTGAAAAACCAACTGGTACGGTGAAGAAAAGGAAAACATCGTTGGCCAAGAAGAAGTTGTGCACGAGACTCTTGAAGGACTCCTCGTGAGACGCTTCAGGGAATCCGTTCAGACTCAGCTGTGAAGTTTGTTTTTCTTTTTTTTTTCCTTCTCTCTTCCGGTTCGAGCGTTTCTTGAAATTTGAAACCTCAGCTACTGCGGAAGGTCCGAGGACTCCTGTGGAGGGGGCGACTTCGAGGCCCTTCTCAGTTCTCCGGGACAGCATGAAGAAAAAAGCTCGACTACAACAGGCGTAGGAATGAAGGTAGGAAAGTAAGAAAGATTCGCACTTTCCATGGGGAGAGAGAAAAAAACGAAGCTTCTGCAGTGCAACAAATTTAAAAAAAAAGATGAGTGGTGAAGAACTGCACCAAGTTGTAGCACCATCTTTTTGGGGTCTCCTTCTCAACTTTTCGACGTCTTGTTTACTTCTGGCGGCTTTTGTCGGGTTGCGTTTTTGCAGCGTTCATTGTTTTTGTCGTTAAACAGGGAAAAATGTATATAATCAGGTAGAAAATTACACCTGCTCTTGTCCCAAAAAGCGGCTGCACTTTTTTCTTCAATGTCTCAGCCAGCATTTGGACGTTTGCTTTGCCCACCTTAACTGCAGCAGTCGGTTCGTTGCACTCTGCGAATTGCCCACTTTTTTTTGCACTCGCCCATCGCGTTGACGTTCCTTAGGTCGAATCCGTCGCCGCGCGGAAAAATTTGCCAGCTCTTCGGTGGGGAAGAATAAATATCATAAATAGCAATGCAAAAACTCCTGCTTTCGTTTGCAGCGTTGCGAGCAGTGACACTTCTGGCAGTGCAAACAGCTGCACTGCAGTCCTCGTTAACGCGTTTTCTTCTTAACCCTTCTTCTTTTGCCCGGACTCTTTTTGGGCGCGAGCGCACGACCCATTTAATTTCCACAATTTCCTCTCTCACTCGCACCCTGCTAAATTGCCTTCCAATGGGGATAACGGCCCATTTATGGCTGCTGTCTATATATACAGGCTATTCCATAAGTTTCGCAACGCTCTCGATCAGGACCGTATTTTTTTTTTTTTGGGTGGGGGGGTGGAAATT
>JAAUXU010063041.1_pt1 | contig 11753 bp, 9 predicted proteins | sample 7278151 | NCBI WGS metagenome assembly JAAUXU01 (sample SAMN14350113, study PRJNA611818) | marine sediment metagenome | isolation source: surface marine sediment (1.8m) | place: French Polynesia: Moorea | collected 2018-08 | reverse complement strand
GATGAAGAGGCCAAGAAGCAGCCCGGGGCCGGTGGGGCCGACCAGGAGGGAGGAGGGGAGTCGCTTGAGACCGGTACGGACGCCTCTTCCGATTACCAGATGCACTCGAGGGCCTCGGACACGCTGTCGCAGTCCTCGGCCGAGGTATCTCAAGACTACTCATCGGCCGCGGCACACTTCTCTCCCAGCCAGCAGCCCTTCCGCCCGCTGTCACAGTCGTCCTCTTCCATGGACGGTCAGATATTGAGTCCCACTGGTCATCAGCAGTCTTCTCCGAGGACGATATCGAGGCAAAGCTTCGAAAGCTTCCACCAGCAGCAACAGCAGCAGCAATTCCAGTCACCCCGACCGCATCAAGATCCGTACCTTAGTCAGCAGCAACAGTCCCATCAGCAACAATTCAGCCAGCCCCAGAACACGCCGCTATCGCCTTCATACCAGCAACAGCAGCATAACTTTGCACCCCCGACGCCAACAGGAGGGCCTCCACCTCCCAGCCCGTACTCTCACCATCCAACAGAGAACCATTCAATGTCAGGACCTCCTACGCCTTCCAACGTCTTCAGTCCGGGGCCAATGGCAAGTGGATTTCCGCCGGAGGCGCAGAATTCGTCACAGCAACCCAACATTCCGGCACATCAACAGACGCAGCAGCAGCAGCACGTCCAACCGCAGCAGCAGCAACAAGAGATTCAGCAAACTCAGCCTGGCCAGCAGCAGATGCAACAGCCTCCCCAGGAGCAACAATTTCAGTTCCATGCTGCTCAGCAGCAGCAGCAACAACAACAGCCTCAGCATCAACCACGACAACCGCATCATCAGCCTCTGCAGCGCCCTGTTGTTCTGCAGCAGCAGCCTCAGAGACTGAACATGCCGCAGGGACCTCCGCCACAACAGGTGCATCCTCCTGCACCCCCGCCTCCTCCTCCACCGCAACCCCAAGCTCCTTCGCTTCCGCCCCCGGGCTCGTCCACAAAGGCCAAAGGGACCTTCGCGCCAGAGGACTTCATCGAGAACCCTGACCCTGGAACATCGGGGCCGTACGGCATCCAGTGCAGAAACTGCCACAACATCAGCAAGACCAAGAGCGACTTTTACCGACATCTCTCGGAGCGTCACTACAAGGCCGAGCTGGCTAGGGAGCTCCCGCGGATACCCCCGTACAAGTGTCCCTTTCCCGAGTGTGCCTACGAGACCAAGGACAACTCCGTCGCGCCGCTTATCAAGCACTACGGCATTGTGCACAAGGCAGTTCAGAAGTACCTCGTCGGAAAGTTCGTTGGCAAGTTCGTGCCAAACGAGAGGAAGAACCAAGGGGCCGGACAGAGGATTGCGCAGATGCAGCAGCAACACCCTCAACATCCCGGCTTTAACCCGGAGCAACAGCAGCAGCAGCAACAGTTCAGCGGGATGACGACGACCATGTCGAACCAGGCCCTGAACATCAAATGCCCGTTCTGCGAGCTGTTCTTCGCCTCTCGCTACGCCTTTCACCAGCACCTGTGCGACAAGCATTTCAAGGACGCCCTGGCGCAGCAGCTGCCTCTGCAGCCTCCCTTCGCTTGCCCGGTCATGAACTGCGGCTACGTGGCCAAGGACAGTCGCCAGTCGCTGATAAGGCACTACGGGATGACCCACAAGCTGGTGGTGGAACTGCTCAAGAAAAACGCCCCGCCTGGCTACATCGTCACCGAGGCGCCGCAGCAAAATCAGCATCCACAGGCAGCGGCGCAGCCTCATCCGCCGCAACAACATGCTCATCCGCCACAACCGCACGTGCATCAGCAGCCCATACAAATGCAACAACAGCAACAGCATCCCCAGCAGATGCCCCCTGGAGCGAAAGTTCCTCTTCCAGGTATGAACGAGCATGTCCCCGGATACCCACCTCCACCTCAACAGGCTGCTCACTACCACGGGTACCAACCTGTAAATCATCAGCAAGGGATCGGAGCTCAACCGGAGGTTGATTACTACCAGCATCCTCAAGCGACAAACATAGACTATCACCACCAACAGCCTCCTCCACCACAACAGCAGCAGTTTCAACAGCCTCATAATCCTCAAATGCAGGATCACCACCCTGCGGAAAATCATGAAATGTATCACATGCAGCAACAGCAGCAGGCACCACCTCAGCACCATCAATATGGACAGCAGCAGCATATGATGCAGGAGCCGCATCAGGTCCCTCTGCCTCCTCCTAGCATGCAGCACCCTCCTCAGCAAGGAGGCCCTCCAGTGTCGGCTTTTGACCACCAGCAGATCGACGGCACCTTCGATCCCAGCCTGTACAGCGGGGACTCTCTCGACGGCATCAAGAGCCTTCCCAGCACGCCGGCCAAGGACGCCAGCCTCAAGAGCACGTCGCCCCTCTCCAATGCCAGCTCCGGCCCCAACGCCAACGCTGTCGCCACCGCCGTTCCGTCCGTCCCAGGGACGACGGCTCCACCTGCAGCGCCCGGATCAACCGGCAGCGTGGGCAGCAGCAGCTCGAGCGGCAACGGCGAAAGTCCCGCTGACAGCAAGGCCGAGCCAGAGCCCCCGAAGCCCGAATTCACCAAGCCTGCCAAGGCGAAGCCGCCGCCCAAGTTCTGTGAGATGTGCGGGAAGGTGTTCGAGGGAAAGAACAAGGCCATGCTGAAAATCCAGCACCTTGCGCAGCACTTTAAGCACAAGTTGTTCGAGGACCTCCCCAACAAGTCCGCTCCCTTCGCGTGCCCGGTGGAGGGCTGCTCCTACCAGACCAAGCACAAGCCGGACTGGGCCAGACACTACGGGTCGGTGCACAAGTTCATCGACAAGTACCTCAAGGAGTACCTGGCGGAGAACCCGATGGCAAAGCCGATCCTCAAGCAGCCCTCTGAGGCCCCGGCCCCGGCCGCTGCGGACAACAAGGCCAAGGAGAAGGAGGCCAAAAAATCGCCTGAGCAAGCCACCGAGGCGAAGCAGCCCCAAGAACAGCCGCAGCCGCAGCAGTCGACCTCGAAAGTGACAGTGTCAGAATTTCTTCCCAAGGCAGAGCTCTCTCAAATCCTTTCCACAGCTATCTCGCAGCAAAGTCAGACAGACAAGAACTTCGGTGTGGTGACCGTTCAGGGTACCCCCATGCGGGTGCCCCAGGGAGCCCATAACCTTCAGCAGCAACAGCAGCAACAGCAGCGAGCAGAGCAGTCCCTACCACCTCAGCAGGTAAAAGTGGAACACCAGCCGAGCCAGCTAGACCTCATCGACGAGATGCTTCAGGACCAGGAGGACGTTGGCGAGGTGCTGGACGCATTGGCCGCCGACTGCGACCGCGCCGGGTCGTCCTGCGCCGCTACCGGGGAAGCGGCGACGGCCGGAGAGCCAGGAAACCTAACGTGCTTCATGTGTGACGATGAGGAGGTTTTTGATTCCGAGGACGCCCTCAACGAACACATCAGCGCCAACCACTTCGACCTGACGGAGGAGTTCGAGGCCACGGGAGAGAAACTCACGCTGCTTTCCACGGCCGACGTAGAGGCCACTCTCGTGCCCTCGGCTGTGGCGGCCTCGGCGGCAGGGGAGGTGGCGGAGGCAAATCAAGTCCTCGCTCAAGAAGCAACGCTGCAGCAAACTCATATTCCGCCGCTTTCCCATGCCCTTCCCCAAGAATTGGCTGCTCCTGTTGGGCAGGCTCCCCAAGCCGGTCTTGTCCCGGTTCCTCCCACTGGTCACACAGCGGAGGCTCCCTCGGCATCCGCGACGGCAGCCGCCGCAGCCGCAACGGCCGTGGACAGGAGGAGCGGGGGCCGGCCGTGTGAGATCTGCGGCTACGAGCCCAAGACGAAGAACAAGTCCCGAGAGCGCAGCGACCACCTGGCGATGAAACACTACAAAGAGAGGATCGAGCGCGACCTGGCCCAGATAGTTGATCAGACTTGTCCCATCTGTGGTTTCCGCGGAAAGGACAAACAGACCATCTACCGACACTACACGGGGAAGCACAGAGTGGTGGAGAAGTACCTGGCCGACGACCTGGCCTCGGGAAAGGTGGTTCCGCTAAACAAGCAACAGATGGTACAAGCCAGAATGACCCAGCAGGTGACAGGAGCGCCCGTTCCACAAGCGCAGGGGCCCAATCAGGTCAACATGACGCCTCTGCCACCCCTCCCAAGCTTTGTCGTGCAAGAAATGCAAGAGAAGAACGGTAAAAAGGCCAAGAAGCAGCGCAGCAACAGCACCGCCGCACCCAAATCTTCAACCTCTACCTCAGGTGCAGCAACAGCAGCAGCACCGAACCAGGCTTCGGGCGGCACCACGGTGGAGATGCAGGTGGTGACTGCCAACGCCAGGCCCGCCGCCAGCACGGACGACATGATCCTGAACCCCGTCACCGGCCTCCTGCAGCCGGCCCCGTCGGCGGCCGGAAGGGTCAAGGCCGGCAGGGACAAGATCATGCAGGTGGACGGCTGCTTTGACGAGGACGAGTTTGAAGACGGGAGCGACGAGGAGTGCCGCTTCGAAGAGTCCTGCTCCGAGGAGGAGAAGGAAGAAGAGGAGAGTATTATGCAGGTGGACGGCAACGAGGAGGACCAAGCAGCGACAACCCAGTCCAACGGGGAATCGCACCAACATCAAAGAGAGGAGAGTGAACAAGAACCGAAACAGTCCTCCAAGAAGGGGAAGAAAAAGAAGGATGAGAACGAGGACTCCATCGACCAGGGCAACAGCAGTGGTAGGTCGGGAGGGCGCCTCTGCCAGCTTTGCGGCGAGCACATGAAGAGCCACGTGACCTACCACTACGCCATCAAGCACTTCAAGGACAGGCTGACGGAGAGGATGCCGGAGACGAGGCCGTACAAGTGCCCTGAGTGCCCGGAGTACGAGGCCAAGACCAAGATCAACATGTGGACGCACTTCCTGGGGAAGCACGGGTACCTCAAGCGGTGGATGGCGGAGGAGCTTGAGAAAAAGGAGAAGAACGGCGACGGAGGGTTTCCTCCTGCCGCTGCTCCGTCCTTCCCTTCCTCCTTCGGCACCGAAGAGCCGCTCTGTCCCGCTCAGGCTCCGCAGCAAGTTCCCGCCTACGACGGGGAGGCTGGCCAGATGTGCCACTCAGCGCTTGCCCCTCCTCAAACTATGGTTGCTGCCCTTCCTGATCTTGGTCCTGCAGCTCTCACTGCGGCGAGCCCTCCCATGCAGCAAGTGACCGTTTCCGAATTCCTTCCCAAAACCGAAGTTGAAGCAATGGTAGTAAAGGAAGAGCCTGCTCCCTCGGTCGTGCTGATCAAGGAGGAGCCCGCCGTTGCAGACACGGAGAACTCTTGCTCCAGCACCATGTTCGCCGAGGCCGTCAGCTCAGTCACCAACGGCGTCGCTCGAACCTCCACCCCGACAAAGCCACCCCCAACGCCACAGGCACCTCCAACTCCACAGCCACCTCCAACACCCCAGGCACCCCCAACGCCACAGCAGCAGGATGCTTCTCCAGCAGCCACCAAGCAGCGCGGAAGAAAGCCCGGTAGCACCTCTGCCTCCTCCTCCTCCTCCTCGGCGGAGGGCCCCTTCTGGTGCGACCTCTGCCAGGCGGTGGTCAGGATCGGCTCGCAGGTGTCTCACTTCGTGGCCGCCCACTTCCAGGAGAGGCTGCGGGAGGCCCGTCTTCCCCAGGAGGCGCCCTTCTGCTGCACGCTTTGCCGATTGGAGGCCAAGACCTACTCCAACCTGTGCGCTCACTACGTGTCGCGACACCCGGGCGGAACCAGCTTCATGCAAAAGTGGCTGCGGGAGGACCTGGAGGTGATGGAGAGGAGGGTCATCGCCGAGGCAGAGGCCCAGAGGAAGAAGGACCGAGATACAGCCGCGCCGACTGAGACCAAGGTGGCATGCCAGGCGGAGAACCCGAGAGCAGGGCTCTTCAGCGACGACGAAGACCTTTCCGAGGTAGAATCCTGCGAAGAAGGCGAGAGCATGCAGTTCATGCACTCTGTTGCCGAGGCCCTGAAGAACGGCCTTCGGAACACGGGAGGGGCAGAGAACTTGCTCAAGAGGAAGAATCAGTCGGGCCCTGAATCGCCCAGGAGTAAGCGGTCCAGGCTCGCCATGGGAACAGACGACGGAGGGGAGATCGGCGAAGCGTCGGAGCGTACCAGCCGAGATCCGGTATGAGCAATATAGTAATTGAATCTGTCAAAATTTTATTGCAGATAGCAGGCAACAAAGAACCATCCAGTTTCCCATTTCCTATTGTCTGAGACCTTAGCGGGTTTTTTTATCCGATCACTTTAAAAGAATCAAACTTTATCATTTTTGTAAATTTTGTGGGATAGCTTTTAATAAATTGTGTATTAGATATTCGAATTTGCCAATCACGAATCCTTCTATTTTTCAGGTCCCCAAGCGCATGATGCTGTCCGAGTCTAGCCGCAGCCACTTCCCGGACATCCCCCACGAGTGGCTGTGCGACGGTCGCCTCCTCGTCCTTAACGACCCCGACTGCGCGCGCAACCACGAGCTCTTCCGCGAGCAGTGGGCGCGCGGCCAGCCCGTCCTGGTGGCCAACGTGCACGGCCGCCTGCAGAAGGAGCGCCTGTGGACGCCCGCCGCCTTCTCCGCCCGCTTCGGCCACCTCAAGCACGACATTGTCAACACGAGGAGCGGGAGGGTGGTGCCGCGCGTCCCACTCAAGAGATTCTGGTCAGGGTTCGTCCGCCTCAAGGACCGCATGAAGGACGAGCAGGGGAACCCCATGCTGATGAAGCTCAAGGACTGGCCGCCGGACAACGACATCGCGGCCGAGATGCCGGAGCACTTCGAGGACCTCATGAACTCGATCCCGCTCAAGGAGTACACCCTCAGGGGCGGTCGCTACAACCTGGCCGGCTACATGCCCCCGTTCTTCGCCCGCCCGGACCTGGGGCCCAAGATGTACATCGCGTACGGCAACGCCCTTCACCCGGGCACGGGCTCCACCAACCTGCACATCGACATGTCTGATGCCTGCAACCTGATGGTGCACGTGGGGCTGCCGGAGAACGAGAGCGCGGAGGAGCACGTGCGCGTGGGGCTGAGGACGGTCGACGAGTCGGACTGCGACCTGCTCACCAGGGACAGGGCAAGGAAAAGGGCAGAGCAGGTGGGGCAGAATTGAAAAACATTCAAGATGCTTTTTTTCAAGTAGTTTATCTTTACTTTTCCTGGTAAACGCACAAAAATTGCCATCATTGCAAATATTTTACTCATTTTTCCTACCCTATATTGACCAGGTTGGCGCCATGTGGCACATCTACCACCCTCGCGACGCCGACAAGATCCGCGACCTGATTAACCGCGTCCAGGTCGAGCGCGGCCGCAAGCTGGAGCCCAACACCGACCCCATCCACGACCAAAAGATCTACCTGGACGGGCCGCTGAGGAGCAGGCTCTACAGGGAGTACGGCGTCAGCGGGTACGCCATTCCGCAGTGCGAGGGGGACGTCGTCTTCATACCGGCCGGGGCGCCGCACCAGGTAAATACAATTTCAAATAATCGTTTTATCACGTCTATCTTTTAAGGGAATCAGAATGAAGTTTACGGATAATTCTCAGTGCATGTTCGTTCTGCATTGCGTGAATGATGGTGATGTATTGGCGACCTTTTTTTACCGATTGCGTTGGCTTGACTGCGTGATCGGAATCTCGCTGCCGCCGTTGTTGCTGCTGCTCCCGGAATAGCTTTTATCGACATCGGCGATGCAAATGCGCCTTTTATATTCGATTTTTTTATGGCGCGCCCTTTTTTTTTGGGAAATTGGACCATATACCTACCTTTTTGCATTATTGATTTCCGTTTTTCCCTCTCTCCTCTCGCAGGTGCGCAACGTCCACAACTGCATCAAGATCGCGGAGGACTTTGTCTCCCCTGAGAACCTCGAGTGGTGCTTCTACCAGACCGAGGAGTTCCGCCACCTGAGCGAGTCGCACACCAACCACGAGGACAAGCTACAGATCAAGAACATACTCTTCCACGCAGCCAAGGAGTGCGTGGCCGTGCTGCAGAAGATGGATCAGAAGAAACAGAACGGCACTGAAAACGGCGGAGCTGCTGACGGTGCCGCCGCCAACAAAGGTGCCGTCGACGGCACTATTCAAGGTGCCGCTGCTGCCGTCAAGATGGAGGAGGAGGCCAGTGCGACTGTACAGCCCCTCGCCACCTCAGGAATGCCGCAAGAAATCCAAGCATGAAGACACACATGGGACTGGTGAATTTTCCCTTCCCCTCTCTATCACTTTTTAAGAACATTCGAGGAAGATTGTTTTCCCCGGAGGAAGGAACGAGAAAAAAAATCATGTCCACACCGACGATACCGAAAGGAGAGAAATCTCGCACTGGTTAAAAAGCATCAAGACTACTTTGCCGCCCCTCTTTTCGTTATTATATTGACGTGTGGGAAATTGAGTGAAGTTTGGAAAATAGTATTTATTCGATCAGATAGAAACAAATACTTCGCGCGAGAGAGGCGTACGAAAAACGAAGGACACAAAACGGAAAACACATCAAGACGCACACACCAAAACATACTCCGAAAATCAGACGAAGAAAGGAAAGATACAGATATCTCTTTAATATAGACGAAACTCCTTTCCCCCAACAGATATCATTTTTGCCCCCCGTTCCCCTCAAATCATCGCTACAACTACATTATACTATTACATTGCAAGAGTGCTTCCCCCTCGCGCGCAAGTGAAGGAAAAACGAAATAGGAAGGGGGGCAAAAAAGAGAACAATAATAATGCCACAACTTATTACGATTACGCAGGAAGAAATGCATAGTTGAATTATTTTATAGCAAAACCACGAGCTCCTCCGTCTCTTTATTTCGCGGTCTGTCGTGACGGGCGCAAATTTTAGAAGATGGCAATGCATTGTAGGCGAGAACAATTCGTATGGAATTTCTGGCGAATGTTCCTATCTTTCAGCTATTTTTGAGTAGAGCTATCAGTTCTCCATATCGCGTCTTCACATCGGACAGGGTTGACCCTTCCCCCGTCAAAGTTCCCTATCCCCTGCCATAAGGGTTTGAAGAGAGGGATGGTGCAAGCTGTGCATGGGGAGGCTGAGCACCGGGGCAATAACCAAACCATATCGCGTCTTACACAGTACATCGAAAGCAGTTCTTAGATGGCGCTTGCTTGCCCCTTTTCTCTCCTCTTTCATTCCCCCCCTCCGTCCGTCGCTTTGCTTTTGCGCACATTGAGCGGAGAATCCCATGTGTGCAGGCAGAGCGCTCTCTTAGTAAGTTGTACGGAGTGAGTGCGCTCCCCTCCCCTCCCCCCTTTTCTTTCCCTGAGAGTGATGAAGTCAGTGATTCTCGCGCAGTGAAAGGAGGAGGGAGGGTACTCCAGTTAGTACACCCCGCAAAACAATCGCGCTTCTGTGTGTGCAAAGAAAAAAAAGGTGTTGGGAGGTGTGCATAAGGGAGTGCCTTGTGATGCCCTTAATGGTCTTTTATACTCCGTCGTGTGCAGAGAGATAAGTTGCCCCTGAGGAATTTGTGAAGAATAATCGTGTGTTGTGGGGCGGGGCTGAAAACGAGAATTTCCAAGATTCTCTCCCGAGGGAAAAGTGAGGCGACTCTCTTTCGGTCGTCCGCCTCAGTGGTCAAGGAAGGAAGGTGGGGGATGGAGGAGAAGAGGCCGTTCACTACATAAATTTCTTTTCCCGGAAAAGAAAAAGAGGATAGAAATTCCTCCTCCTCCTCCCACCGCTTCGCCCTTTTGAAATCCGTATCTGGGAAGGGAAATCCGAGGAGGAGACCAAGATGCTGAACCCTATGGCGGCGGCCGCGGCGGCCGCGGCGGCCAGGCACAACGTGCGTGAGAAAGAGGCATTCTTGTCCTTTTTTGTGCAATATCGACTCCATTTGCAAAATTCTCGTATTTCCTTTTCTTTTTCATTGTAAAAAAGTTCTTTCCTCCCCTTCCCCCCCTCGTAGCGACAACTTGTCTCCATTGTCCTACTCGATATTCCCAGCTATAGAAAAGAAAAGTAGAATGGACATGAAACGCGCTTTTTCTCTCCCCCTTCTCTCCCTCCCGCGGGCAAATCTCCACGTGATTAATGCGGCCACAAAAAAGGAGAAAAGAAAAGAAATCCATTGACAGAAACAAAAAATAAAAGGGAAACCACATGCTTCTTCATCGTCGGCCGTTATTAGAACAGAGTCGGAAATTAGAGCCGCAAACAACCTCGAAAAGACGTCGAACGAAAAAAAGAGAGGGGAATTATTACTCGCTCGATTAATGCCCTCTTATTTGGGAAATTGAGGGGCCTCCCCTCCCCCTCCTCTTTCTTCTTTCTCGAAGCCAGTTTATTACAGGGTTGCCTTGGACTGACTGCGGTCCCCCTTCTCCTTCTCCCTCCTTCTCCAACCGACTAATACCCACTCACTTCACTCTCCCAAACACTTCCTTCGAACTAAGGCTTGGCTTCGGCCGCTGCCTAGGGGCAATAAAAATCCCCCCCTCTCCAACAAATGTTTGTTCAAACGCGCATTCTAGATCCCCTCCTCCCCTTTCCCACAGAACCCCCTAGTAAGGAGGAGTATTGACAGGTCCCCCTCGCACAGATTGAAAAGGCTTGGATTATCGCTTCGCCTTCCCCAAATATGCACGGAAAATAATAATGCGTTGGGACGAGAAACGCGGGTCCAGAGGTCAAGTGCGGTTGGGCAAATATTAAGGCCACACATGTCCGTTATTGTCATGGGGCCACTGTTTCCCAGATGTGTTTTGTTATCACCGAGTAGAAATGTGTCCCTCATACTTTGCCGTCAAATTAGGAGGGTAAAAAGGAGTGTGGGAACGGGAGGGGAATGAAGAGGTGCGGACGGGGCAGAAAAATCTTAAGATAAAAAATCACCCATTTTCACTTAAGAATTTTTACACATTGAAAAGAATATTATGTCGTCTTCAAAACTCACTCTTTTCCTCTTTTATCCCACCTTACGACGACGACGACGACGAAGTATATTTTTTAAAACATAAAAGGTTGGGGCGCAAAAAAAGACTGCTCCTGAAATTCAGGGCCAAGAAGGGGAGAAGAAGAAAACTTTTTTTTCAAGAAAAGGTTCTTCTTCTTTTTGGGAGATGTTGGTGTTGGTAGATGCATTTTCTTGATTGCGCAAATGCTTCTTCTCTCTCTCCTTGATGCACTTATTTCCAGCACTCTCGAAAAAAGGGCTCCCGCAAACTAAAGAGATAACACCGATTTTTTCTCTCTTTCCATCTTTCAATAATCCTCTCCAACGATGATGTTTTCCCTTCCCTTTCACGCTGAGGCGACCAACCATGAACATAAAACAACAACAACCACTACAATACACAGGTGGAAAGGAGAACAAGAGGGAAAATATGACACGCTCCGGTTAACGAAAAAAAAACCGCGCTCCAACAAAATACACACATCCCCCTCTAATTGGCGAAAGACGAAAAAATCTCGATGCTCGATTTTTCGACTTCGATCCGGGAAACCGTTTTTTCATACCAGAGAGAGATCGCATTAAAAGTCAATTCTGCTTCCCTCTTCTTTTCCCACTTCCCTGGGGGCAAAATAGGAATAAGAGTTTTTTCCTCCACCCGAATTCTTTAGTAGCCCACACGATTCAACAACACACCGGGAGAAGCATACCAAAACAGGAGGGGCTTTTTCAAATTTGCGGTGAATCTCTGCCCATTCTTTGAAATGTGGGCATCGCATAGAAGCGTGCTGGCTCGCAATTATAAGCCTCCTCCCTCTTCCCTTTTCTTTG
>JAAUXU010024147.1_pt1 | contig 11753 bp, 9 predicted proteins | sample 7278151 | NCBI WGS metagenome assembly JAAUXU01 (sample SAMN14350113, study PRJNA611818) | marine sediment metagenome | isolation source: surface marine sediment (1.8m) | place: French Polynesia: Moorea | collected 2018-08 | reverse complement strand
TCGACAACGACATCCCGCTGCCCCGCTACATGACCCCCCAGGCGGCCGGAATGGACCTGCATGCCGCCGTCGGCACACCCGTTCGCATTGCTCCCGGCCGCATTGCCCTGATTCCGACCGGGTTCGCCATGGCCCTGCCGCCGGGCTTCGAGGGCCAGATTCGACCCCGTAGCGGGCTGGCCGTAAAACACGGCATCGGCCTGATCAATTCGCCCGGCACGATCGACAGCGACTACCGCGGAGAAGTCCGGATCCCGCTCATCAACCTCGGGGATACGCCCTATACAGTCCGACGCGGAGACCGCATCGCCCAGATGGTGATCCAGAAAGTCTACCGCGTCCAACTGCAGGTCGTCGAGGCTCTGGATGCGACATCCCGCGACACCGGAGGCTTCGGCCATACGGGTGTGCGCTGATCCAATGAGCCAAGGCCGAAACGCGCAAAGCAACCTGCGGCGAACAAGGCGTCGATGAGCGCGAACGACCACGACATCGCCTTCTGCGCGCTGGCCAGCGGCAGCCGCGGCAACGCCATCTACCTGGCTGCCGGCGAGAAGGCCCTGTTGGTCGACGCCGGGCTTTCAGGCCGCGAAATCGAAAAGCGGCTCCGCCAGCAGGACCTCGACCCCCGCCGGCTTACGGCCATCCTCGTCACCCATGAACACTCGGATCATATTCGTGGGGTCGGTGTCCTGGCACGGCGCTTCAATCTCCCGGTGCACATGAGCGCCGCGACCCACGCGGCGGTCGGAGACAGCCTCGGCCGTTTACCCGCCTGCCACCATTTTCAGCCCGGCACGGCGTTCCACCTCGCGGATTTTAACGTTCACCCGTTTACGTTATCCCACGACGCCGCGGACCCGGTCGGTTTCACTTTTGCCCGCAATGGTCTGCGCATCGGATTGGCCACCGATCTGGGACGGGTGACCGGCCTGGTGGAAGAACGCCTCAAGGGCTGTGACCTGCTGTTGATCGAAGCCAACCACGACATGGAAATGCTGGTCGACGGCCCCTATCCCTGGCACCTGAAACAGCGCATCCGCAGCCGCAACGGACACCTGTCCAATGTGGCCGCAGGCGAACTGCTGGCCCGCATCGCCCACCCGAATCTGCGCCAGATCGTTCTCGGGCATTTGAGCGAAACCAACAACTCGCCCCGGATCGCCCGCCAAACCGTCCAGCAGGCCCTGAACGCGACCGCCATTCCCGTCCACATCGCCTGCCAGGACCACAGCAGCCCCGTTTTTTATCTCCATTCCCAACATAACTGAAATTCGCACCAAAATATTTTAAATGGATCTCCTACCCTTTGGTCCACATATAGTGTCAACGATTTTGACAGGCCACAACAGAAGGGATGCGAAGCCGTTTTAAAAACAATTTCCAAACAAATTCAGCAAGTCACGAGGCCCGGCCGGTTGAACTGCCGGTGTTTCTATGCTACCGTTTCAAATTACGACCGCCTATATAAATGCGTCGTCTGATCGTTACGGGGCCGCCCAATAATGAACTCGACATCGCACTGATCGACCGGTGGAAGGGAAGGCTTGGATGACGGAGCGGGCTTATCGCGACAGCTATGAACCACTGCCGCCTGCGGAAACGACGGATGATAACGAACCAAGTCCGGAACCTGTCCCGGATTCGACGCCAGCGCAGAGCCAGACGAAACGACCGGGCTATGGTCGTTCGTATCTGATCAACAAGCTCAATTACATCAATTTTCAGAACGGCACCATCCAGGCGGTGCTGACCCACCGCCGCTACGACCAAACCACCATCTGTCCTGCCAGCCCCCAGCCCTGCGAGGGCCGACGCCTGATTTGCCGCTGGTCGGAACCCGAAGCGGCAGCCGCGCTGCTTGAAAATTATCGTTTCAGTTCCCTGTTCGTCAACGACGGCCGCCACGCACTGGAAGTTGTTCCCCGGGTCGTGCGCATGGACGCAAAGGGCATTGAACTCGAACTGCCGGATGAATGCCGCGAGGTGGCCAACCGGCGCGACGTGCGTTATGCCTGCGATCGGATTCCCGTCCAGGTGATTCAGAACAGCATGCTGTTCCGGGGGGTGCTCCTTGAGTTCAGCACCCGCGCGTTCCGCATCGCGCTAACGGTCTCGCCGCCTCAGACCTTCCAGTGCCTGGACCACGCCAAGCCCCTGAGCCTGATCGTCTTTGACGGCGAAGAACTCGTTTTCACGGGCGACTTCACCATTTTCAAAATCGGAGACGGGCGCCGCGAGCGGGAATTTGTCCTCAAGCCGGAAATCAAGGCCATCCAACGCTACAACGCCAAGGTCTACCGCAGCAAGCGAATCGAGTTGAAGCCGGCCCCCAACATCGTCTTCCGGCACCCCCTCACCGGCCAGACAGCCAACTTGAAAGTTCTCGACCTGTCCGGCTCCGGGCTTTCGGTGGCCGAGGGCGCCGGGCATTCGCTGCTGCTTCCCGGCATGATGCTGAACGAGGTCGAACTCCTTTTTGCCGACAGTCTCGCACTGCTTTTCAAGGCCCAGGTGCTGTACCGCAACCCCCAAAAACAGGAAGACGACGGTGAAGTGGTCAACGGCCTGGCCATCATCGACATGTCCAGCAGCGACCACCTCAAACTACTCAGTCTGCTGCAGCGGGCCGAGAACCAGGATGCCTATATCAATACACGCATCGAGTTGGATGCCCTCTGGGACTTCTTTTTCGAAACCGGTTTCATCTACCCTAAAAAATACGCTTTCATCCAGGCCAACAAGGAGAAAATCAAGGAGACCTACTGGAAACTGTACACCCAGAACCCGACCATCGCGCGCCACTTCATCTACCAGACCCAGGGGCGCATCATGGCCCACATGGGCATGGTGCGCCTGTACGAGAACGCCTGGCTGATCCACCACCATGCCGCCCGCAAGCGCACTCTGGTGCCCGCCGGCCTATCCGTCCTCAATCAGATCGGCCACTTCATCTATGACTCCCACCGACTGTATTCGATGCACATGAAATATCTGATGTGCTATTTTCAGCCCGAAAATAATTTTCCCCACAGCGTCTTCGGTGGTTTTGCCCGTTATATCAACGACCGCTCCTGCTGTTCGATGCGCAATTTTGCCTACTTTCACCTGCCGGCCTTCGAAGCGGCCGATGGTAACCTGCCCGACGGCTGGAAACTCGACCACTGCAACGCTTCGGACATGGAGGAAATCGGGCACTGGTACCGGCACCATATCGGTGGGCTGATGCTGGATTGTCTCGATCTGGACGCGCAGATGTTTGCCTCGGAAGAGCTGGCTGCAGAATACCGGCGCCACGGTTTTGTCAAAGAACGGCAGGTGCTGTGCCTGCGCCGCAAAAACCGCGTTCAAGCCTGCATCGTCATCCACTGTACAGACATCGGTCTCAATTTGTCGGACCTCACCAATTGTGTGAAGGTCCTGCTGATCGACAGGCGCCATCTGAGCCGCAAGATTCTTCTGAAAAGTCTCCGGCTCCTGTACCACAGACATGCCCTCAACCTGGATACGCCGACGCTCCTTTTTCCCAGCGATTTTGCCGAGCAGACCGCCATTCCGGTGGAAAAGAACTACAGTCTCTGGATTCTGAATACACGCCACTCTGACAAGTATTTCGGCTTCCTGAGCAAAATGTTCAAACTGGTACGCGAATGATGTTGAGTCCCTTCTTTCACCGCAGCACCAATTCCTTGCCCGGCGACAAAAAGGTGGCCATGGATGACCATGGCGGACCGGAAGCCGCGGCCATCGGATTCGGGCGTCGAAAACTTGACCCCCAAATGATGGCCAATGTGCCCCTCTACAACAGCCGGATTGTAGACAATTATGTCAAGCTGATCAAAAAGCGCTATAACCATATCGATATCAACGCACTGTTGAAATTCGCGGGGATGACCTCCTATGAAGTTGCTGACCAAGGCCACTGGTTCAGCCAATACCAGATTAATCGCTTTCATGAAAAGTTATCCCAACTGACGGGCAATGAAAGTATTGCCCGGGAGGCAGGACGATTTTCGGCCTCACCGGAATCACTGGGCATCTACCGCCAAGCCGTTATGGCGATGGTGGATCCCACCCGCGCATATGCACTCATTGGCAAAATGGCCTCGAAAATGACGCGCTCCAGCGTTTTTACATCACGCGCCCTGTCTCACAACAAAGTCGAAATTGAGGTCAACTTCCGCGACAATGTTCAAGAGCGGCCTTTTCAGTGTGAAAACCGCATTGGCTTTTTTGAATCCGTCACCCTGGCTTTCAGCAACCGTTTGCCAATTATCGAGCACCCGGAATGCGTTTTTAAAGGCGGAAACTGCTGCCGTTATCTGATTTCCTGGGAAAAGACGGCTTCAGGGATCATCAAGCGCGTCCGCAGCGTCTTATTGCTTGTTTTGTCGGTAATTACCTTGGCGACGCTGTTCTACGACGAGTACCTCGCCGTTAAAATCATGCTGCCTTTCACAGCGATAGTCACTTTTCTTCTTTCCTATTGCGCCGCAAGTATTGAAAACAGGGAGCTGATATCCACGCTTAGCAATCTCCGCAACTCGACCGAGTCACTCGTCGACCAAATCAATATAAATTACAACAACAGTTTGTTGACCAATGAAATCGGCTTGGCTGTCACCAAAAAAACCAACACCGACGAAATTCTAAGCAAAGTAATCGAAATCTTCGAAAACCGGCTCGACTATGACCGCGGCATCGTCTTGTTGGCCGATGAAGACCGGACCGTATTGAATTACCGGGCCGGTTATGGGTACTCCGACGAGTTGTTGGCGCTCGTAAAGAATATCAATTTCCGGCTGGACAACCTCGAATCCCGAGGCGTTTTTGTGGTTTCCTTCCGGCAGCAGAAGCCTTTTCTGGTAAACAATATCGACGATATCGAGGAGGATCTCTCACCACGCAGCCGTGAGTTCGCACGCCTTACAGGCGCTGAATCGTTTATTTGCTGCCCGATTATCTGCGATGGCGAATCGATCGGGATCCTGGCGGTGGACAATATCGTCGGAAAACGCCCGCTGGTCCAAAGCGACATGAGCCTGCTGATGGGTATCGCCTCGATCCTGGGGGTAAGCATCCGCAACGCGCAACTGCTTAAATCCAAAGAACGTCAGTTCAGATCCATCCTGCAAGTCATGGCCGACACGATCGACGCCCGCGACCCCATGACATCAGGGCACTCGGAAAAAGTCACCGAATATGCATTGGGCATCTGTGAAGAATTGGGTGTTTCCTCCGAATATCGCCAGATGATCCAGGTGGCCGCCCTGCTGCACGACTATGGTAAAATCGGGGTCCCCGATGCGATCCTTAAAAAGCCCGGTAAGCTGACACCCCAGGAATATAAAACCGTACAAAAACACGTGGTCCACTCCCAAAAAATCCTCGAACAAATCAACTTCGAGGGCATTTTTTCGGAAGTTCCCCGCGTTGCCGGCGCCCACCACGAAAAAGTTGACGGGTCGGGGTATCCCCTGGGGCTCAAGGGCGATCAAATCCCTCTTGGCGCCAAAATCATCGCGGTTGCCGATTTTTTCGAGGCCATCACATCAAAAAGGCATTATCGCAATCCCATGTATACCGATCAGGCCCTCAAGCGCTTGCGCGAAAAAAGCCGGGTGCATTTTGACGAACGCGTCGTGGGAGCCTTTCTGGCCTATTATCGGCGACGGCACGGGGCCAAAAAGATATCGATAGCGTCTTGAAGCGTATCCCGGATGGCGTATATCCGCACGTGAGGGCCACGGCCACCATATTCAGCGGTAGCGGCGGTAGTGTTCCGAAGCATAAAAGGCTTTGCGGTAGGAGGCATTGATACGGTAGGCGAGAATACTGGTGAAGAGGCTTCGCGTCGTGACAAAGGTGTTGAGGGTTCGCCGAATCGTCTCCCGAGGATGGTAATACCGGGCGCGCAGTTCGGTGAAGGCTTGATAGACTTCTTCACGGGACATCTTGGCCGGTTCGAAAACTAGCCGCGAGAGGCGGTAATCCTTCCAGGCACGCGGGAAATCCGTATCGATGATACGGTTGGCAGACAAAAGCTCCTCCCAGAGACGGGTGCCCGGCAATGGCGTCGGTTTCGTCGTCTGGATGGCATCAATCCCATTGCGCCGAATAAAATTGAATGTCGCGTTGAAGTCATCCCGGGTATCAAGATCGCCGCCCAGTACGAAAGCCCCCAAGATGGCAATGCCCGCCCGGCGAATGCGCCGAATCAATTCTTCATAACGCCGCTGCTCAAGATGTTTCAGATTAACCCCCTTCCTGAAAGCCCTAAGGCTCTCTGGGTTGAGGGATTCCATACCGATCAGAACCATTCGCAACCCTGCACGGGCGGCCAGCCGCAGCAGTTCGGCGTCTTCACCGATCTGGAGCGAGGCCTGGGCGAAAAAGACCTTTTTTAGCTGCAGGGCAGCAACTTCCCGGAAAAACCGTTTGGTCCAATCGAGGTCACGAGGCCCATGCCCGATAATATTATCATCGTTCAAAAGCACCATTCTCTGAGGTATTTGCTGCAATTCCATCAACACCGAGGTTAGCGGTCTTCGGCGAAAGCGCCGGCCGTTGAACGCCGTCACGGAACAAAAAGTGCAATCCATGGGGCAGCCTCGTGATGTTTGAATACTACCCCATTTGTAATAGTCGTTTTTCAAAATGTCGCGCCGGGGCAGCGGCAAATCATCCAATTCCATCCATTGGCCATGGTATTTCGGTTTTAGGCGACGGCTCTCGAAATCACGGATGACCTGCGGCCATACCGATTCCCCTTCACCGATGACAACGCTGTCCACGAACTGGAGGGCCTCATCGGGCAGCATTGAGGCGTGGACCCCCCCCATTACCGTAGGGATGCCTTTTTGCCGGTAGATTCCGGCAATCTCATAGGCACGCGCCGCGGAAGATGTGATCGCCGTCAGGCCCACGAGGTCCGCCGGACGAAAACGGAAAGGCTCAATATTCTCGTCAATCACCTCGATCGTATATTCCGGCGGTGTAACGGCAGCGATATAGGGTAGGTTCAGCGGCGGCCAGGTCGTGGCTTTCATATTGCTCAAAACCACGTTATCGCTGGTCGGATTTATCAGAAGCAGTCTGGGCACGATATATTCGACCTTATCGGGGAAGTGTTTAGTAGGTCTTGCTCCGCAGAACGATCAGCGCGACAGATCAACATCAGCGCACAGGCGGCTTCGCGATGCCAAATCTTGGCCGATTGAGGATGTCATCCTGGCGCCCGCCTGGGGTTCCGAATCAGGGATCGGGGAGGCATTATTCCCGGGGGTCGCGCTGTGCTCGACGCCTGAAAAGAGTACGGCGGACCCGCCGCCATAGCAATCAAAATTGGGAAGGCCGCGGGCAAAGCGCCGCCCCGCGCGCCCCAGCAGCTCTGTTTCACCGACATGGGTGCCGACCTGACAATCGAGGCCGGCTTGCGCGGCCATGCGGGCAATTTGTGACGATCTTATCAGGCCGCCGCATTTGGAAATTTTCAAATTGAAGATATCACATCCCCCCGCATCGATCAGTCGCCGGGCATCGTCCAGTCCGACCAACGATTCGTCCGCCACGATGGCCAGACCGTAGCGCTCACGCAGACCACGCAGATTATCAATATCGCCGGTCGGCAGTGGCTGCTCGACAGCGCTCGGATCGAAAGCCATAAGCCGTGAAATTTCGGTATGGACCGCGTCCAGGGGCAGCTTGCCGTTCATTTCCAAACGCAGTTCGATCGCCGGCCCGACCAACCGGCGCACCAAACCGACACGAGAGAAATTTTCATCGGAGTTCTCTCCAACCAATACTTTGACAACCTTGACATCCAGACGGGTCACTACGATCGGCAGATAGGTTTCGATAATCGGGAGGGGCAGGAGAGGGATGGACGCCGAAAACCGCAACGCCTGGCGGTATTCAGCCGGAAAAAGCGCACCGGCACAAGCCGGGTCAATCTGCTCCAGGGCATTCAAAAGTGCCAGATCAACAGCGGCCAAAGCCGCATGGTAGGACTCAATGCCGTTTTGGCGGCAATGCGTTTCGAGCGCGTCGATGCAGGCCGCAATATCCTCGACGGTGGTGAAGTTACGCGCTGAAATCAAGGGTGCGAACTCATTCGCGATCAGCGCAATGACCGAATCGGTATCTTCTCCGGTAACATACCGGCGCGGGGCACTCTCGCCCCAACCGCATCCATCGGCACCGCCGTCGATGTAAACAATAACGGAATCCGCACGAAGACGGTTGGCCTGGGGTGAATTGAAAGGTACCTTGAATACTTCGTTATAATGATAGCACTGGATACGCTGGACGTTCATTCGCCGGCCTATGGAACAGGTTTAGAGCTAAACACATGGCATCGACTACTTTCTGTTGTTCTTGGCCGCCAGGGCGGCCCGCTCCGCGGCCAATTCCTTCAACAGGGCCCTCAGCGTCCAGGTTTCCGACGTCGGTGTCAGGGTCGCCCACAAAGGCCAAGGCATGCCCGCGGCCCGGTAGCTCTCCATGAACAGATGCAGCTCGGCCTCTGAAATCCCCGCCATGATGACGGCGGCCGGCATACGGCTGGGTTCGTCCTTTCCGGTACCGCTGTCGCGCGTGAACAGACCGCCCAAGCCGGTTTCGAGGTCTTCCGTGGTTGCGAAAACCACAGACAGCGAAACCAGCCCGGCCGCTTCGATCCGTTCGAGGATGGCGGACTGCCCCTCCGGGGTAAAACCGCACACGAGCAGCGCCCGCGGACCGTAGAGACGAGTTTCGCTGCGCGCGACGCGGCTGAAGGTATTGTTGTCGCTCATAACGCTCCCGCCCTGATGATAAATGCGCGGTGGCTGCCATCAGGCAGTTGACCGCTAAATATTTTTTATGCCACAAAGAGGTGTTTTTCTCAACGATCGTCTGCATCCGATCCGGACATGCTGCCCGCAGGATTCACGGCCGCCGACACCGGGCGCTGGAGGGATGACACATGGAAGACAAAATCATCCGACTGGAGACGAAGGCCGCCGTCGACCAGGAGGCGCTTGGCCGGTTGATGAAGTTGGTGCCGGCGCGTCATCGGGAAGACGAGCGCCTGGTGCGTTTTTTGGCATTCAGGCTGAAGGTGGACGGGTTTGAAAAGACCAGCGCCTTTGTCTCGCGTAAACTGATGGCCGCCGAACGCTGCACCTACCGCGGCCTGTTGTATGATTTTTTAAAGGATGACGAGGCAAGCAACGCCTGCCCGGATCAATAGACCGGCTCGGGGGACTTCTGGCCCCGTGCCGGGAAAGAGGCTTGTGCCGCTGAATTGCGGCCGGCCGGGATATGAAGCCTTATCCGGGCATGACCATCGGAGCCGCCACCTCGCGGGCTTTGTCCTCGCCGCAAAGCAAGGCCACCAGGCGAAGCGCGAATTCCAGCGCGGTGCCCGGACCACGGCTGGTTACGCAGCGTCCGTCGACCACCACGCGCTCATCGACGCGGGCCTGATCTTCGAGCCGGTCGACGAAGGCAGGGTGCGCGGTGGCGCGGCACCCCTCTAAGAGGGCATGCGTGGCGAGGACCACGGCCGGCGCCGCACAAATCGCGCCCAGCCAGCCGCCGGCCTGCTTCTGGTTTCTTAGAATCTCGATCAGCGCCGCTGAATCCCGCAGCTTCTCCGCGCCCGGGATGCCGCCGGGCAAAACCACCAGATCGTAAGGCGTCCCTCGGCATTCATCGATCAGGCAGTCGGCCACAAGCTTTACCCCGCGCGAGGCGGTGATCTGCAACGCCCCAACCGATGCCACCGTAACCATCGCGCCCGCGCGGCGCAGGACGTCAATAATACAGACGGCTTCGATTTCTTCCGTGCCGTCGGCGATGGGGACCAGCACGCGGGGTGCGGCAGCGTTCGACATGGTTGACGCCTCCTCGATCGCCAGCTTCAGCTTGCAGGCAGGTAGGGATCCAGATCCCGTGTGTAGGCCGTAAGCACCTTGAAACCGTCCTTTTCCAAACAGGCCGCCGCCTTGTCGCCGTCGCCCGCCTGAACCCTTACCACCAGATAGTACACCCCGGGATGCGTTTTTTCGGGCCAGGTGAACAGGCTGCGAATATTGATGCCCTCGGCCCGCAGGCTCTGGGAAAGATCCGAGATCACCCCGATGCGATCCTTGACCAGAATGGTCAGCCGGGAGCTGTCGGTTTCGATGCCCACCGCTTCGAGTAGGACCCGCATGACGTCCCGCGACGTAATGATACCCACCAGCTCGTCTTCTTCCAGTACCGGCAGGGCGTTGATCCGGTGCTGGTTCATGAGCAGCGCCGCCCGTTCGATGGTGGTGGCCGGGGTGATTGTCAGGGTTTTCTTGGTCATGATGTCCGCCACCGTGACCTTGTCCAGCAGGTAGATCAGCTCGTTTTTGCTGAGTGTTGTGGCCGAGGACGCCCAGCTTTTCTTCAAATCGCGATCGGATACGATACCCAGGAGGTCGTTTCCGCCGTCCACGATCAGGAGGTGATTGATTTTTTTCTGCACCATGATTTCCTGGGCGGCAACCAGCGTCGTCTTCGGTGCAACCGTGGTAATATCCGTCCGCATCACAGTCCCGACATACATTGCGTCTCCTTCGCGTTTGAAAAACAGCGGTTACCACAAGGCCTGCACGTGCCCCATGATGAGTCAGCTCGAAATTAGGCAATCCCCTCGGGGGTGTCAACTCCGGCCCCGGGGAGCCCGAGCGTTGCGATCGAGGCCAGCGTGGTGGCCATGCCGATCAGCAAAAAGGCCCGTCCGAAAGCCCCGGCATCGCCCATCCAACCCAAAAGGAGGGGGACGATCCCGCCCCCGATCAAAAAGGCCATCGGAATCGTGACGGCGATCGTGATGTTTTGGCTGCGGCGGGTGCTGATCCTGGAGAGCAGACTGAAACCCGCCGGGAAAAAACAAACAGCCAAAACGGGCTGGCCGAAGACCGCCGCCATCAGGGCTGGCCCCCGCACCACCCCGAGAACCATGATCAGCAAACCGGACACCAGGAATACCACCCGAATGGTGGTGCGCGGCCCGAATCGATCGGACGCCCAGCCCCCGACCCCGGCCGCCGCCAGCGCGCCCACCCGCGAGAGGGCCAGCAGCGTGTTGGCCATCGGGCGCTCCATTCCGTGATCGCTCACCAGATAGAGCGGCAGCATGGAATAAAGGCCCAGGGTGCCGGAAATGCCGATAGCGAACAAAAGCATCATCAGCCACACGGCCGGCCGGGCGGCGATGGACGCCATTACCCGGCGATCCGGGATCTCGCCGCAGTATTCCGCACCCTGGCCGCGCCAGTGGTAAAATCCGCCCAGCGCCAGCGCCATGAGGCCCAATACCATCAACCCCGTGCGCCAGTCCACGATCCCCAGGGCGGCCTCCACCAGAAGGGGGGCCAGCAAAAAGGCGGAATTGGGTGCCAATTCGTGGATGGCCAGGGCCTTGCCCCAGTGGCGGGCGGCGACACGGTCGGTGATCGAGGCGATCCCCGAGGGCAAGTAGATGCCGGCGGCCAGCCCCAGAGCAAACAGGCCGCCATTGATCCCGATCATGCTTGGCGCCCAGGCGATGGCCGTCAGGGCCAGCCCCACACCCGCACACGACAGGGCAATCACCCGGCGGTGGCGCATGCGGCCGGCCAGATGCCCCGAGCCGAGCAGGGCCAGAAAATAGCCGCAGGAAAGCACCAGAAAAAAACGGCCGGCCCCGCTGTGGTCCAGATTCAGGTCCCCGCTCCTGCCGGTCATTCGCGGGGACC
>JAAUXU010025121.1_pt1 | contig 11754 bp, 15 predicted proteins | sample 7278151 | NCBI WGS metagenome assembly JAAUXU01 (sample SAMN14350113, study PRJNA611818) | marine sediment metagenome | isolation source: surface marine sediment (1.8m) | place: French Polynesia: Moorea | collected 2018-08 | reverse complement strand
CCCCGCCCCCCCCTCCCCCACCCCCACCACACCACACACCCCCCCCCCCCCCCCCCCCCCCCCCCCCCCCCCCCCCCCCCCCCCCCCCCCCCCCCCCCCCCCCCCCCCCCCCGCCCCCCCCCCCCCCAGGATCTACTCGACTCACTACGCTGGCGCGGTCGCCCTGGAGTGCATCGTCCAGGCTGATGAGGTTCGTCCTATCACAGGATGCAATAAATTTTCAATTTGAGCTGGAGCTTGCTGGACGACATGGAGGTGGGAGAGCCGGACTGCGAACAGAAGTGTTCTGACTTTCTCCCAGACTGAGGCGGACAACGTCTTTGACAGCCTGAAAGTGGGAGATCACCTGTCTACTCAGAGGAAAGTGAAGCATACTAAGAGGGACAGCCACTAACTGTACAAGAACCTTTGTAAGTAATATGGTTCTATTACTTTCGGCACAGTCGGCCTCCTCCTCCTCAGCCATTCGTAAAAGAATGAAACTTAACAGCTATATTGTTACGGTTCAAGATTAGGAAGAGTGAAAAGGCGACGCCATGCAAGATCGTGTCCTCCCAGAAGTGCTCCCACCCCGATTTGGGGGCTTCCGCCACTCAGGGAAGGCAGACAATGGAGGTGACAGAGCAAACTCGACCCACGTATTGAAGTACATGCGGTGGCTGTATGTAGTGACTGCTGGTGGCCGTTGATCAGGGTGATGTCGGCCTCCTCTTGGACTTGGGCGGCGATGAACACCTCACTTCCTTCCACTATGGTCACAGTCACTGTCTCTGCCGGCGAGACCTGTGACGTGACCACAAAAATACATGCGTCCCCGACTTGCACCTGTCCAACCTTATTCCCCCAAGTGTGAATTGACGAAGAATAAACAGTTGGCTGTGTGGTGGAAACGTTTCTCCTCTGTCCGACCAAAGTCCGCGTTGGACTCCACACCCACCTTTGCCACCTTCAACAAGAACGACAGCAGCTCATGACCTCTGAACTTCATTCCTAGGCACAAAAGCACAAGCAGGTACATATTGAGTCACAGTAACGTGACTCACATCTGTACCCAGCTACATTGTACTGTAACGTGTTCTATTTTAACGTTGCTTTAGGAGACACAGAGCAGCATGATCCCAAACAAAGCTTGGACCAACCAACTTGGGTTAAAACAGTTTTGGAAAGCTGAAAGCGTCCTCTGAATGAAGCAATGACCTCTTTGTGGTCCTGATCGGATCTCTATCCCGCCAAAGTTGGGCATGACTAGTGCAGCTCTTTAGAGTGGACGTATCAAGTTCATTTACTGCTTACAACATGCAGCCAAAGGAATCTTTATGTAGGAAGGGCACATCTACAGTCAGAGCAGGTCCAGGAATGCCCTCCAGGACTCCAGCTGATCATTGACAGTGTAAAGCAGAAGAAGACTCCATTTCCAGGTGGAAGGCAGAAGGTCTGGTGCTGATGGTTGTCTCTGGCAGGCACTCTTCAGTGATGGTGACACCATGAGGATCATGATGCTTCCCACATGCTGAGCAGACTCAAGACTTTTCCTTCCTGTCGCACAGCGTCGTCCACTTCACGGCCGTGGCGATGACGTCACAGTTCCGCTCTCTATAGGGTGAAGATCAAGATTGAACGACAAGGCTGCTGGCATCATGGGCATGGACACGATGCGGACGTCGTTCAGGCGGACGTGGCTCTCCACCAGGTTGTCAGTGCACCAGTTGCTTTCCAGATCTTCAACGTCCTTCCGGAGTAGGGATAGCTTTTTTAAGGGTGTAAATTGCTTCTAAAAAGTGAGTGTCACTTTTCTGAAGCGATGTCGAGTTGGCTCGAAGAGTCGCCCGCACGAAATGTATTGAGCTTTTTTCTCACAACTCAATACATTTAAAGCTTTATTTTTTCAAAAAAGCATGACAAGAAACTGGAACAGACTGATGATTCTTTGTAAAGTCCAATGATTCTTTGTAAAGTCCTGGTCCAGTCCTGGTATAATGAAAGTTGGACCGGAAGTTGCTTCCAAATAGCGGCAAATTTCAAACTGTGTCTGTGTCTGTTGCCTTGGACACCAAGTGCAACTCGACTCCCAGTGACGTCACGCAGCTGCGACTCATGGTGCTGTGACTGCCCACCGTGCTCACTAACGTCGCCTTCAGCTTCTTGAACACTTGCTGCCGTCCTCAGCTGATCAGACACAACCACAACAACGTCAAGAAGCAGCAAGCGCTGAAGAAGAGGTTCTGAGGAAAGAACGAGACGAAGCAGCGATGTCGTTTCTACGATGACCGAGGAGTTCCCCGCCCCGATCGTCAGCTCGTCTCGCTCCAACCCTCAGTTGGACGAGGTCGTCGCCATTGGAGAGGCTTTCAGACACTTCAGCTATGATCGCGCCAAAGAGCTGGCGGTGAGTGTGCGAGTAGTCAAGATTTTCCTTCCTGGGATGCGTCACAAGATCATCCTCGTAGGAGAGACAATGCGACCAAAACCGCGGCAGCGGCTGGTGGCATCAAATATTCTCCGTCCTGGCGCACTTGGCCATTGCGGAGAAGAACTACATGGGGCTGGCCTTTCTGCTCCCCAAGGGCTTCTTCAAGAAGGAGGTACAAGTCAACACCTTTAAGTCGGTCTTATAGCAAACTGCACCTACGTTCCTCAGAACCCTTGCAAGCAACTGTTTGAGACCCTGAGGAGCGATCTCCACAAGATGTCTGCAGCAAGTTCATCTGCCACACCAACTGCCAGAGCAGATTCGGTTCCTTCCTCGAACTCGTTTTTCTTCACAATCATTGCCCAGCTTAGAATGTTCACGGACGCCAGGATCAAGCTGATGGACTTTTATGCCAAGGCCTGTAATATGGGCGCGGAGAGCAAGGCCAGGATGATGGACTTCGAGCTCTTGTTGCAGGAGGTCAAATCTGTCTCTCAGTAAGTTTTCTGCCTTAGTAGCAGCTAGAGTTGAGGCATCAATTTCTGCACCTTCCTTAAACCTTGAAGGCATTTTGAGGGACCATCGCCATGGCAAAGTTGTCTCACATCGCTGCAAACGTTCCTTATTCAAGAGGCTGGGATGCTCAAGGGATTCCTGGGAGCCTTGGACCAGATGAACCACTGGCATTCCTTCAATGCACTCATTGAGGTGCAGTAGGTAGCACATGCTGTACGATCTCAGCATCTTGTCCAGACACTGTGACTTTCCAGATGCGTCGAGCTAATGCATTTCTGTTGGAATGGGGCGAGATGGTGAAGAGCTCAAAAGAGTCAAAGAGATTGTCTTTCATGTCTGGGTCGTTACTGTTCGGCTCGGTGAGCGAACCTCTACTTTACCAGTGGCTGGTCAAGCTCAAGCAGGCTGTGGGGTCCAAGTATTACCTCTACTTCTCCCGACTTTTGCTCAAGCACCACACAGAGGAGAAGAAGGCGGTGGAGAGGTCCAAGCTCGCCGTCGACTTCGTGGAAAAGTAAGGATACGGAGAAACAACTCCTCCAGGGTCACTGCCACCTTTGGTCGTCCAGATTTCAGAGCTTTCTACGAAAGAGCGACGCCCTCCAAGTTTGCCTAGTGTTCGATGCCAGCAGCGAGCAAGATTATCAAGGACCCTCAGCCCCTCACGTGCCTGGGTTAGTGCCCGTCAACCTACCGACCGGTCTTGATCTCTTTCCGGCAGTGTTCAGCTATCCAGAGCAACAGCAACAGCAACAGCAACTTTGGCCCGGAGTCGTCATGATGCTGGCCAACTTTAGCAGAGAGCTGGACGAGATCGACCACGTCGTCTATTTCTACGATCCCAGGGTAAGTTGAGCGCAAGATTTTGGTGGATACAACACGTTTGCTAAACCCAGCGTTCTCCTGTCTTCCAGGTCCTTGTGACATTTTTCCTGTTGCGCGTTGATCCCAAGATGACGCTGGTTGCCATGTTTGCAGGCCGCAAGTCCGAAACCGATCACTACGTGAACACCTTCATGAGAGAGAGCGCGTCAGCGCTACGATGTAACGCAATATTTGCCAGGCTGAGGCCCGGTGTCTCTTAAAAAGACATTCAACAAAGAAGCCATAAACATATGTAGGTAATGAAGCACCGGCAAGATCGTCTCTCCTTAGTTCAGCGTCACGTCGCCGGACGAGGTCGTTGCTGTTTTCGCGGGTCTTCTTCGTCGTGCACGCTTTCTTTTCGTTTTACCCTCGGTTGTGGCATCTTCTTGTCCCTGTTCAACTGATGCTTTCTTGACCTTCTTGCTCTTCAGACACGAGAGAGGATTTGGTCCAGTTCTTTTCCTCTTCCGCCTGCTCGTCGCTGTCTCCTCTGACGTCCCCAACTCCTTCTTCTTCAAGACTTCGAGACTTTGAGAGTGGAAGGAAGCTTCCATTCTGTAAGACGAGGCAATGAGTGTACAGAAAGGAACACGCTCGAGATGAGCCTTCACACCTGTGACTTGCGTCGTGGCTGGCAACGTCCGCGCTCATCTCGGAGGGATTCTCCAATGTTGGAGCGCTGCGATGGAGGTAGAGAACTGGAGTGCCAGGAACTCGTCGGGCTTTTTCCCGCAGAGATTGGTCTTGAGTAGCCACGAGGTACCTGTCGGGAAAGACGAGTCCACATAGGAACATGACTGGCGTCAGTCACTGCTTCGTCACCTGGCAGGGTTCTTTTCCCCTAACATGTCCCTGATGCACTTGGCCGCCGGCTTGGAATCGTTTTCGTGGCCGCACCTGTGAGTGGCGAACTGTTTGAGGATCATGGAGGCCCCAAAGAGGGAGCCGTCCATCGAGACCAGCTTGTCCATCTCGAGGATGCAGCACTGGGTCGTCAGAGGCTTGGTCTCGCCGAGGTACTTGGACAACTGCTCTCGGATGTTCACCTTCATCTGGAACGGGAACAAGACTACAGTCTTTTCTCTTGTCGGTGAACTTGACTTCTGATCTCACCTCGAGACACGCGTGGCAGAAGGTGCCGTCGATGAGGATCTGGTAGGGCGGTCGATGGCCAAAGTTGTTCCGAAAGAAGCTGAGGATTCTCTGGGCCTTCTTATGGCGCTTGATCTTCATGGTCCCCTGGATAAGCAACGAGAACGAGACCCACAAGGAGATGCACGCCTTCTGCGCTTGTTGACATCGGTTGTTGACACAGGAAAGTAGGGGTGGAGCGGGTTATAGCCCGAGCCCGCAAGCCCGCCCAAAGTGCAACACATTTTTCGTGCATTTTTCTGTCAGTCCGCTATCTAGTCCGCTAGCCCGCATTTTGTCAACCCCACCCGAGTCCGCATCTCCTGAACCCGCCCCGAGCCCGAATTTTGGCGAGCCCGCTCCATCCCTAGGGGGAGGGCATGAGCTACGAGGAAATGTAAACAGTGACATCATGTAGATGGCAAGAAGTAAGACCACAGATAGCTGCTGTTACACGTAGCCATCTAGGGTAAGACAAAGGATCGTGACCGCGATCGGACCTCGGCCGTCAGAGCCATCCAGATGACTAACCAATCAGAGGAGAAGAAGCTCATCCTCTTGGGCTCCCTGTGAGATCAGGCTCATCACTGTCCAGGCAACTCCCGCCTGGAAAGGCCTTCGAGCGGCTTGACACCAAGAAGATCCCAGAGATCCTCAACACGATATTCACGTCGACCATGTTGAAGTAGCGATTTAGACGTTCGGTAACAGTAGAGAAAACTAAACAGTATTTAATAAACTACTAACGGACGCACATGACACTAGGCAAAAAGGCAGAACTCAGCCTCGAAAAGCAGCCGCGGACAGACACACAGGCAAAGAAGCCGCGAAAATCAGCCGCTAAGATCAGCCGCCAAAATGACGAAGGCCAAAGTGATCAGCCCAAAGCAGCCGCGGACAGACACACGGACCTGTCGTTTTATATATATAGAATATATGTTATAGGTTTATTGTTAACACTTAATTCGCCGCCCAATGTCGATCGCTCGTATCGTTCAACCAGAGGCAGTCAACGCATCCGGAGTGTCCGGGCCAGTTGAGCTGGCATTGTCATTCTGAGCCCCTGGTTCTGTTGTGCTGTGGTGGAGTTCAGGTCCAGAGCACAGCTCAGTTCGGTGGTGTTCGTGGTGGTGGTTTGTCCAACTGCTGACAGCCGAGGATGCCTGCGACGGGAGAGGACTGGCACTGGATCAGGGAGGTGGTCTTGGCCGAGGAGAGCCGTGGAAAGCTGTTTGGGCTCTCCGGCAAAGACGTCATGAACCTTGCCCTGCTAGAGGTCTTTCCTCACTGGTGAGGTTAACGTGGTCATGAAGTGACATGAGGCACCAGTGACAGTATCTTTACAGCGACGATTGCGAGGTCAATGACTCGGTCAATCTGGCCGCACACCTCCTCCAGATCGGAACGACTGTGCAAGAGGACGGGTCGACGGAGCACCCCTTCTCGGGATGCGTTAAGCACCCGGAGCGGCCGGATTATCAAAGACCTCTGCTTTCACGACACGATATCGATCGCTTTTTGGCATCTAACAAGATCAAGATGGTGACGCTGGACATCAGTAGGGACAATGCAAGACGATTCGTGACGGCTCCCAGCATGCCGAAAAAGGTGGCTGCCACTGGATGCGGGCGCAGGATCACGCACCTTAGCCGCACCGCCACCACCATCGTGTTGGACCCCATGCAAAGAATCGCCAAGTCCACCGGCGGACAGTTCTCAGAGCTCAGAGTCCGGCCCGCCTTGTAGTCACTCACACACTTGTGTGTCCTGCAGGCAGGGGCAGACTGGTGGACATTCGATCATTTCATCTTTTATACAAGCTTACGTGTAAGAAGTAAATAAAACAAAGGAGCTGGCTTCACCAATTTCTTTTTCAAGTACCCGGCCCATGAGTACATGGGGAACTACAAAACATTTAACCTCATGCCGAGCAACTATGTGCATGCCTCTGAACTTGGTGCTAAATTTTAAAGGAATATAAATGATAGTTAGTCCTATCATCATGGAGTCCATATCCTACACTCAAAATTTTTTCCGAGTCCACTCCTAAAAGTCTTTTTGAGTCATCTGCTAAAAGGATCTTTCAGTCTTCTTCAAAAAGTCTTGTTCTATAATAAGCCCGTATCGAGACCTGCAATGAAAGAATAGTGATGTAAACCAAACCCCCGATGATGAAGGAAACTTTGAAAACATTAGGAATTTGGACTTCAATGAGGTCTTTGGCACAGCTTCCCTCGGCTCCACGTCGAGTCCACGGGTCGTCTTGGGCACCCGACCGATTTCAGCAAATTCTACTACTGACCCAGTGTCCGTGCGAGTCTTGCCCACAGGCTCGACTGGCACCAAGTTGATGTGACCTTGGATCCGTCGCTGGCTCTGGTCACCATGAAGTTGGTGACGGGATGCAGACACCTACTAAGGATATGCAGAAAACTTGCAATTTACCTTCTTCATTATTGAGTAGTTCCTCGGCGATCTTTTCTTCTTCCTCCACGTCGTCTGCCCAAGAGAAGTTGTCGCTACTGGCTGACGCCGTTTCCGAGGACTTCTCGCTGTCTCCACCAGCGAACTGGTGAATGGCGCGCTTCCAGTGTTTGATGAGTCCGTCCCACTGGCGGCGGCTATACACAAAGACCAAGGATGAGCGAGAACTTCTTGTCCCTGGACAACACGCCTGCCGTTACCTGTACTTGGCAGTCTTGTCGGGAGTCCGGGGCATGTTGTTGGTCCTCTCATGCCGGGGCACGGCCCTCAGGTAGCGGTCGTAGTCCAGCGTGTTCTTCCCATACTCGATCTGTTTGTCTCGGCGCTTTAGCACGTCGGGGTCGGTCTCGAACTCCTTCCTGGACAGAGAAAAAAAATCGACGAGTGCGTTCCAACTCTTGGCGCTCGATCCGTAGTATTCGGCCCTTCCTCACCTCCGGAGACCGCGGTGCTGTTTGGCGTCAAAGTCGCAGTTGTTGGCGTATTCATGCGCCAGCAGAGGGCGCCGAGGCGCAGACCGACTGCGATGGCGGCGTGATGAGGAAGGTGCGGACTCTTCGCCGGCCTCCGACGTCGAGGACCTAGAGGTCGAGGTCGTCTCGTTCATGATCGCCGCCTCTTCTCTGTCTGTTGACGGACGCTGACGGAGACCGAGGGGTTGCCACGCAAGTGCCGACTTCTCGAGCGTCGCTAACTCCCGCTCGGAGTCTCCCAGCAGCTCTGCAGAGGATAGAGACGCTCCTTGTGGCCTCTTTGTGGAGCTTCTGAGCAACGGAGGTGGCATCGCTGCAGCACCAGTTGGCAGCTGACAAGAAGAAAGGAAACACAAGAGGGAGGATCGAAAGAAGCAGAAAAAAAGGAATCTCTTATCTCTTTGGTCGCGTTCCTCTTCATCATCGCCTTGGTCGCGCTCCAGACCCAGGACGGGGCCATCATGTCCCTGGGCCCGCCGGCGGCGCGGGCGGCGCCGACGACGCAGTGCGCCAAGAAGTGGTTTCCGCCGGCGCTCTTCCAGTTGAGGATCCGGGCCGTGCAGAAGGCCATCTTCGTGGGTAAGCGAGCGACCTCGAAAAGTTGTGTCTGTACAAGATCCCGTCACTGAAGCTTGTCCTCTCTCTTGGCAGTGGGGCCCGACGTGGAGGGGTCGTTCTGGCTAACCCTACACCGCAACACCGAGGCCGAGCCCTTCTGGACCAGCAAAAGGGGTAAGCTCGACTTCCAGGCTGACGACGTTGTCATAGTTGGCACTCGATGGAATCACCTTGAAAGTCTACGGGCCGAGTGTGTAAAGCACATGCGGGATGGTTCACAGGCAACGGTGGCTCTCTCTCGACCGCACGTACATTGTGCAAGACACTAAGTGCACCACATGTCCAGAGCAATCAACCCAGTCTGTTTCCTCCCCTGCAACGTCCCCAGAGAGTTTGGCATGGTAGGCAATAAGCACTGCATAGCATTGGGATTGTCAGGTGAGCTTAAGCAAGCCGCAAATTCTAATTCGGACCTGCATCATGACTCTTCCATCATGACCTCAAGCAGCCTCTTCCGATTGGCCCTGACTGATTCAGGGGCCTGGGAGGAGTCAGGTAACAAGCTGACGACTCATCCTCCACATTAGCAAGATTAAAGACTATTCCCTTGCTCTTCTTGGCAGAGAAAGACATGAAGCACTGGACAACAACGTAGAGAAGTCCTTAAATGGGACAACTTTTAAAAAGCAGCTGCCTCTTTATAGTCCTTCATCTTATTCTTGTCTTGCCAGTGGGATCCACCTCGGGTGACGGATCAGTGTGCTGGTCGGACGTGCGCGTGGCGCCCGAAGAATCCGGTGCCAGGGGCGCAATCTTCAAAGTGTGGTCGGACGTTGCTGGAGACGAGACGCAACCGAGGTTCGTGGCTTCGCTGGAGCTCTCCGGACTGCGCTGTCTCGGTGTGCACCTCCCCCCTTCGGCTCTGGCGTCCAAGGACGCCCTGATTCTGCACATGTACGGAAGTTACTTCACTACTGACGTCCGACGCCCCGGTGACATGGAAGCTGTGTCCTCCAGGCACCTCTTCTTCGGTCCATTCTCGGCGCATCAGTCCTTGTCGAGTTACAACGCGACGCTCCTCACGCGCATACTGCGCTTGCATCGCGCCAACCGCCAACAGGCAGCCACCAACGCCAACTTTAAGGAATCTCTGGCTCAACGGGGCCTTTGTCGCCCGGAAGAGTACGACTCTCTACCAGAGGCTCCACCAGCGCGCACCTTGCGTCAGAGGGTGCTGCTGGACCGGCCCAAGGAGGCCCGCACCCGGGCCCAGGAGTCGAGGTTGGGCGGCCGCATAGAGGAGGTCCGTCTTCGTCTCGAGCTGGGTAAGAGAGAGAAGACACTGCTCGAGGATGATGTCCGAAAGAGGCGCCAACGTGCTGAAGCCATTCGGCACGAAGTGGAAGAGAAGACGAGCGCGTTGATGAACCGACTGCACACCTTCTCCAAGGACCGTGCGGCCTTCGTGGAGTGGCGGGACCGCCGGCGAACGGATTATGGCCTTGTGCTGGAGTGTCTCTGGCGAGCTTCTCGTGCCAGTCAGCTACGCTTGCTTTCCTGCCTCAAGACCCTGTTTCCCATTCAAGATCCTCAGAGGGCAAACCCGACTATCCGCTGGGTGTCGCTCCCGCCTTTGGAGCGAGCACGAACGAACTCCCGGGAGGAGGTGGCGCTGTCTGTGACCCTCGGCTGGGTCGCTCACGTGCTCTCCGTGGTATCCAAGGTGACTGATGTACCTTTACGCTATCCTATTCACTTCCGTGGATCGATGAGCCTGATCCGAGATCCGGCGCGGTCTGGCGGCGTCGACGAATTTCCTCTCTATGCTAAAAGCGCCGCCGACTGGGCCAAGCTCGACTACGGCCTGTTCCTGCTGAATAAAGATTTGGCGCAAGTCAGGTGGCAGTGGGGACTCATCACCTCTGATCTTACCTGCACCCTGAAGAATCTCTACGAGTTGCTCAGCCTAGGGAGCTCCGCCAAGGACAAACTCTCTGATCAAACTCTCACTCTGCCACCCAACTTGAGCCTTTTGATCCCGCCGCCGATGTCGGCGGCGCCACCGCTTATCCCTAGGAAGAACTCTGAGTTGATGATCATGATGCAACAGCAGCAGAAAGAACATCAACGACAGCAGCAACAGCAGCAGGAACAAGAACAAAGAGTGACGACAAGTGAAGTGGAGAAAGCTGATTCCTCCAAGCCTGAAGCCGACAGTACGAACTCCTCGGGGGACGAAGAGAAGGCAAAAAGTGATCTGGAGACAAAAGGTGAAGATGTTGGGTCTAGTCAGCAGGATGAGCAATGGGTCGAGATAGCGGACAGAGCAAAAGCCTTGTCCATTCCCAGCTCATTCCAGAGAAAGTCCTTGAAGACCAACAATCCCAAGTCATCGTTGGCAGTTCCTGCTCATAGTGACAGTTCTCGGTGGTGATCGCTGATCAAGCGAATTCGTCCGAGTTCATTTTTGTATTACTGTTGAAGTAAAAACTACGCTTTTATGGAAATATAGGTCATATTGCTTGCTTCAACACTGACACAGCCTCACCATAAGATGCAAGCTGACACAGTGTCCAACTGACTATGATTTGAGTGCCTGCCACTGAATCTCTCGCACAGATGTGTGCCAGCCACAACTCCACCACTGCTGCATTCCTGATGGTTGTTTCACCCACTTTCCCACCCTCCTTCTTGGCCAACCACCGATGTTTCTCTTGCTGATGGCGCAGTTTCAGTAACAAAATTTCGAATATGGCTACTTTGAATATTGCTTACAAAACAAAGTATTGACTGAAAATACTGTTAGCAGCCGAAATGTAGAGACTGGCACAATCCATGTTGCCGAGCACGCTTAATGCCCAAAAGCTGGTTAAGACACAGGAAATTTGACAGGTTGCTTTTGCTGTTCCTAAAACCCGAGCTCGACTAAAACCTAGCCCGATGCATCGCTAGTCGGCCTTGCCAAGTCAAGTTGTAACTTGCACGAAGGCTCTGTGGACAAAAGCCGAGCGCGCCAAAAATTTGGAAAGGAGCGGCCCTTTCTGCCTTTCGGCCCATGAGCTGTCCCAACACGAATGAACCAGTGGGATTTAAATTTGCTTGTGAGCGATCGCGGAAAGTTTGCGATTGTGCGATCGTGAGATCACACTGTTTTTAACATTTTTTCTTAACATAACACACATTTGGGCTGAAAAAACTTTTCCAGGCCTTGTTGGCGTACAGCAGCAGTGGGGACTCGACCGTCTCATCTCCCATCTTCATCCTGTTGGTCCTCAGTGTCCATCGAAGATCGTCCATGATCAAGGCAAAGTGTTT
>JAAUXU010110950.1_pt1 | contig 11755 bp, 11 predicted proteins | sample 7278151 | NCBI WGS metagenome assembly JAAUXU01 (sample SAMN14350113, study PRJNA611818) | marine sediment metagenome | isolation source: surface marine sediment (1.8m) | place: French Polynesia: Moorea | collected 2018-08 | reverse complement strand
GTGCCTGTAGTCACAATCTACGTTATGGTGAAGGCCGCATGCTTCATAGGGAACTGTTGCAACCAAGTCTGAGTTCAAATTGGGGACAAAGTGTATTTCTGTACATAGTTTATATACCAATTGTGCCAGAAACATTGGTCACGGCCAAAAATTTTTAACAACTCAGGTTAGGAGTGACATATGACATTAAGTAATAACTTATTTGGAAGCTGTACCCTTCCTTTATAAGCCTACATAATCTTTGGTCAGGACTGTACAAAGCACTTTGACATGCTGAGATTATCAGTATCAGGTGCCAAAACAGCAGTGAGCATAGTGCTCACCAAACAAACAAATGATTGGCTGATCACTTCAACCCCTCAAAATGGCCTCCTTCTATGACATGAGATGACTTCAGATCCTCTTCACACTTGTTGAAGCAAAGGTAGGAGTTACTCTCTTGGCCCACTCTTCTAGAATCCTCACTTTTAGCATCTTAAAGGACATATTGCCAGACCTCCCCTTGACAGCCTTTTCAGGACTCTCTAGATAGCAGAATCAAGGGGATTGGGATCTGGAGAGTTGGCTGGTCACAATGACTTTTCCACGAGCCTGACAGACGGATCTCTCAGCCTGCCTCACAGGAATATCTGGGTGTGATGAGATGCAAGAGTCAGCACTGAATCATGGACCCACAAAGCTCTGCACAGTGTATCAAAACCTTGATAGGTCTTGTTGAGCCAGCTGAGATGCCCCTCCATCTTGGTGCAGAACAGGGTGTTGTTGACCTTCACCCCTTTTTCAGAGAACGGAAGCTGTGACTTTCCATCAGAAGTGATGACTCCCCATAGCATCAGTCCAGACTCTCGCTGTCATCATTCATGGATGAGTCCAAGGTCCATGGCCTCACCAACAGACTGCACAATGACTTGATCAGTGCAGCTGTTTTTGTCTGGGGCCAGATCAATGAAGGCCTCATCACTCAGAAGGACCACAGCATGTTGGCACTTGTGCTTAAGTAAGGTGAGGAGCTTTGTTGCCCTGGCTACACATAGTTTCTTTGCTTTCGTTGTCACTTTCTGCTCACAGGACCAGACTAGACTCTTGAAACCAAGTGAACTCAAGATGCGTCTGCCAGTTGCTGCAGAAACTCCAGTAGCTGCAGAAAGTCCTCTGACCATCATCTTTCTCCCCTCTGCAATCAACTGCTGGATCTGCCTCATTGCATTGATGGTGGTCTCAGTTTTGGGGTGACCAGGAGGCTTAACACAGATCAGCCCTCCCCGTCCAAACTTCAAACAGTGCTGACAAATCCTCCAGAATGTGGTAGTTGAGATTCTAAAGATCCCAGCCACTTGTCTGAGTGATGGGCCCCACCAAAGGAGCCTCATAATCCTCCTGTAGCATCCATGACAATCAACTCTTTTTGGCTTGTTGTCAGATGACTGTGCGAGTGTCACCTGTGAGAGTGTTACAAGTGCACACTGAGGGTTGTCATCCTCCTTGGCTTGATCAGACTCTCCATCATCCTTCCATGGATGACCAGCTCCCAGTTAGGCACCACCCCATTTGTGCACTTTCTTCCCAGGCATGTCAATGTTTGTTTTGCAAGAAATCAGTAAAAACTTTCCCCCCAAAAAAGCTGTCTCACCATTTTTACATAACTCACGAGAATTCACTTTGCGCAGCCATCTTTGGTTGGATTTTGCTCAAAAGTTATAGGCTTACTGTCAGATGCCATGTCAAAAAGCAGGTCCAAAAGCTGGGTTCTTAGTCATTTGATTCTTGAGTTGTTTGAAATTTTTGGCTGTGATCAACATTTCTGTACATGTGAATGAGGAAGGGGAAGTGTAACTTTGGTTTGGTTCGTGCAATAAGGAAGATCATTATCTAGATGCAATAGTGTAAATTTTTTCTGCTTCCTAATGCCCAAGACTTTTGCGTTACATGGAGCTGGACCCATAGCCTATACCTGATGGTGGTGTAGGAGATTGTTGTGGGAGTTGGTTAATGGTAATTTCACCACCAGAATTGCGGCCATGAGCTGAAGCAATTGCATTAAGAAGCAAGTTTGAGACTGCACGGCCTATATCTGTTGGTGGTGTAGGAGTTTGTCGTAGCATTTGGTTAATGGTAATTCTACCACCAGAACTGCGGCCATAAGCTGAAGCAATTGCATTGAGAAGCAAGTTTGAGACTGCACGGCCTATATCTGATGGTGGTGTAGGATGTCTTCCTTGATGCTGTACAGGATAGGGTTTGGGGTCAACTTGACAGATAAGTGTAGCCAAGCTTCCGCAGGTGATATCAAGAAAAGGGGACGGGACATTGGAAGAAGAAGCATAATGAACGCAGTGTTCCTGCCCTCTCCCGTTGTTTGGCTGATATGGCCACCAGGAGAATGGAAATGGTGTGCCATCATTGTATACAAACCTAAAGGAAATAGTTTTAACGTTGACCTTTTCTTGAAGGGAGATTAATACCTGCCCTCTTCCAAGTGGTCAGTTGCACCAATCAACAGCCTGAAACAGGAAATGAAGACTGTGATTATTTTCACGTAGTCCCTGCATGTGCAGGGATTTTCTGAACATGCCTGTGTTCGGCACTTAAAGTGGTGATACTGTTGTCTATGACCTTTTGATTGGTCTCACCCTGCTGAAAACATGCTAGAAGAGTTGACATGCAAGTTCTGTTTACTGCCTTTTGTATGGCTGACCATGCAAAATTAAAGTTACACTTTTATTTTCTCCTCCCTATTAAGAACAACTACTGCAGCACCATAAAGTCATGGTAAAGACAACATTTAGCAAAACATGAAAAACTAAAGGTCTCACATTAAAGTGCACATTGCATCTATTGAAATAAACAGGAGAATCCCCATTTTTCAATCAATGATACAATTCCAATCAAAAGTATTTGAACACCAATCAGAGGGACAAGAAAATAGAAATTTTTGGCACTTTTTTGAAGCACTGTCTTATCCTCAGTATTGTTATACAGGCTCTTTCTGGCCATAATTACCTAAACTACCATCACCATATAGTGGACAATTTCTCTGAACGGATCTGTAGGTTCCGCAGAGAAGACCAGGAGGAATTTATACACCCTGTGTGAGTGCCCCGCACTTTGCCTCAGGCTTGCACAGAGCATCTCGGCTCTGTACAAGGCCTCCAACTTAGTAGAAATCCTGTAGACATGTACAGACCCAACCCAGGGTTACTCCTACCCTCTGCTTGGGCATCAATCCCCAGCAGAGACCCCAGTGACAAACAAACAAACTTTTTGAAGCATTTTCAAAAATTGTCTTGACAGCCAGATTGGACACACACACACCTCAGATCTCCCCCCACGGCTCTGCCACCTCTCACCTGCCGACGTTGCAGCAAGTCCCTTTTTGGGTGTGCACATAAGTATTCATGCACTTTTCCTGCTGCTATAGCTTTCTTAATGTTGAACTCCATAAGCTGTATTTACACTGTTGGAAAGCTTGTAGTCTCAGCAATTGAACAATTGAATTTTATTTTGAGTGAGATTGCATTTAAAAGGCAGTGCTGGCCATTTTGTCAATGCTGCTAGCTTGTCTACAGTACCCAATAGAATGATGCAAGGCTCCATGAACATTCCAGTTATTCAAAATGTGGTTAGATTGTTGGAAAGCTTAAAGACTTAGCAGTAGAGCTTTTTTCACCGTGGATGAAATTGCATATTGAAGACAGCTCTGGCAATTTGAGCCAAAAAGAATATGTCATACCCTCATTTTCCCACTACAGGGCTCGTGTAGAAATACTTTTAAAGAGAACTGTACACTTTTCCTGACATGAGGCCTTCACCTATGAGGAGCAGTTCCAAGGCATTATGAAATAAGTAGGTGGCACAATTCAGCTTTTAAAGTGGAAGGCTGCGCATATACAGTTATTACCATTAATGCTAGTTTTAATTAACAACCCCCTTCCATAAAAATTAGTCCACTTTGGCATCCTCACATTCAGGTTAAGTTTTGGCCTAGTTTCAAGTTTTTGGTCCTGGCCCTTCTCACTGATCCGAAGGAGGACCTAATATATGGGAAAGATGTGCTATGCTCACCCTCCGAAGGTTGGTCCAAAAGTTGTTTTTAACAGTTCAAGATGGTGGTCAAGCCTGGGTTCCAAAATTGTTGCATTCTCCCTTTTGCATAACCCTTTGCCACGGTAGTAGCTTGTAAGCGTGGGGATGAACTTATAGCACTGGTCCTGTAGCCTGAAGAAGCCATGTGGGCAGTAGCTGGTGCACTCTTTAAAGGTATGGAACATTTCTCTTTGCTCATTCATAAAAGCCTGAATCAGACATATACCATGCTTGATAGGTCTTGCTTCACATAAATAACGCAGAAGATTGGAACACCTGCCATCATTCATTCCATGAAGGTAGCCATATGGAGTATGGACACAATCTTCCCGTTTCTGATAGTCATCTGGTTGACCACGTCTCCAGGGGAAGTCAGAAGGGATAGAAGTGTTGTCTGAGGCATATTCAAATCTACAAGCATATGTCATAAAAGAAAAGGGTGAATGCAGTCAAGTAAGAATGTCATTGTCCTCCTTACTTGCCCTCTATTCTCCTGTCACTGACCCCTATCCAAAACCTGAAAGAGTAACAACAGTATGAATCCATGTATCATGGCAGAAATGATTGAGACACTTGCGCAGTGCGTCGGTGTTGAGCAATGCTTGTGACAAGTCTCAACTCTTCCGAAGTCCTGGGCTCTGCTAGTTTTCCCCCTTCCTTCATGCAGATTTGCTTTGCTGTAAACCAGGTGGCCCCTTCAACAGGCAATTTGTAGCACTTGTTCTCGGCAAACTGAATAAAACCAGGAGGACAACCTGAAATACCCCCAACTGTAAATGTCTGTCCAGAATATGAGTTTGCCAGAATAAGCTCACTTGTGCATAATCTTGGGCATCGAGGAGCACATGGACATTCACCCTCACAATAGTAGTCCTGTGGCAAGTACACAAATATGTGAGTTCAATATTGCTTAATTCTACAGACTGCAGGAAGTAAGAGTGAAAAAGTTTAAGGGAAAAGACAAAAACATTAGAAAATCTTTAACAAGGGGCTCAGTGGAGCTGTGCCAAAGGCAGTGCAAGAAACATTACGTTACACACATTTGTACACAAATGCATAAGTTTTGTTCGTACCTGTCCATTACATTGTGCAATGCACGCATTGTCATAAGTCTCATTATTGGCACCACACACTGGTCTTGAGATTCTTGGGCAAGGACAGAACTTTTGACAAGGACATTCCCCATTGCAATCCACCTGATGGCAGAACATTATGGCCATTTTTTGGTACCATGTAATGCATCCTCATCAATACCTCTGTCTTTTCATACTGCGCCCAGCAGGCATTGGGGTAGGTGATGCCATTTTTTCCACAAACTGGAACACCTCCATCCTCACACATGCACAAGCAGGCGCCAGCATCAACATGACTCCTGTCACTGATCACAAGGACAGGAGCTGTGGACAGCAAGAGAAGTGTGCTGTGGACTGAGAATGGCAGCATCTCTATGTCAAAGAAAAAAGGAATGAAAGTTGGAATGGAAGTTTCTGGCAGTCATGTGCTAGTACCCATGTCCTTGTGTACGTAAATGTTCAACAAAGCTGTGTGTGACAAAAACCTCAGAGACTGCTTTAGCACTTTTTATCCAAATTTGATGTTTTTTTCCTACTTTTTACATCACTCCAGCAAAGTAGGTAGTATTGGCTACTTGTACACAAAGAATCAGCTTGATACCGTCTCACGTTTCTGACAAAATGGGAAAAGAGTAAGACACATGGCTAAAGATTTGCATGCTTCTCAATGTGGGCCAGATGCCATCAGTCATCTCAACAAAGTTGAAGGTTGCAAGGTCAACTGTCTGCCTTGTCAATGCCTCAGACATAGTTGAACACAAGCCTGGGAGTGGCTGCAAGGCCACATTGCACCCCAAAGATGTCAAGACAATGCTCCAAGCCGCTCTGCTGCAGTCAATTTGCAGCCAAGCCAAAGATCTCAACATGAGCAAGGTCACCATTCACTGCAACATCAAGAAAGTCAATGGCAAGAGCTTGGGGAGGGTGGAGAGGCCATTTCTCACAGAAAGGATAAAGGAAATGCATCTCCAATGTTGTCATGCTCTGCTGAACAACTTAAAGGGCACCGCAACAAATCATGTCATGATCTTCTCAGAGGAAAAGACATGGACAGTCAAACTGCAGGCAACTTTGCATTTTGGCCAATCATTGAGGCCAAGGCCTGCCATAAGTGGCAGTCAAATGTGGAAACCCTCAACGCCATTGTCAACCAGCACTGGGAGGCCATGGATGGAGACTACATCAAAAAGTCATGCAAGGCCTTCAGGAGAGCATTGTAAATGCCAATGGCATTTATATTGAGTGAATTTGTTGCATGATGTTTCATAGTCTTTGCCAATAAAATGTTTAAAGCCTTGAACGTAAGGCCACGAAACTAGATGTTGATGAAGTTCATTTAGCAAAGTGTCAGAGTTTTTTGTCGCACACAATATCTATGTGTCCTTCTTTATGTGCACACCTCAGCATAAGTAATTTCCCCAGGAAGAACTGGAGTGTATCTGTTGTATTGTACATTTTTGAGCAGAATTTTCACATGTGCTGAGTTCTTCAAATGGTGATGTATTAGTCATATATTCCTTGATCATAATGTGCACTGTACCTTCCTCATTTTGTCTGATGTGATCTGACTTGTCCTCAGCCTTATATTGTCCTTGGGCTTTGCCCTCAGACAATATAAGGCCAAAGACAGGTCAAGTCACATCAGGCAAATGAGGAAAATACTGTGCCCATTATCATCAGGCTAATACAAAGTAGTTTAAAACAAAATTTGGGGGTTGCCTTAGATGTACTTTTTGCTGACACTTGACTTTTATTTTGGTTGAAACAGTAGGGCTCACCTGGCTGGCAAGGGCATGGAGGGAAGAGCAGGGAGAAAGAGGGTGCAAAGAAGAGATGTTTCAAGCCCAAGCTTGAGCTTGTAAGCTCAAGCCATTTTCAGCTGACCAGAGCTCAAGAAAAGCTAGTTCAACACATTTCTATTGGAAGGCAGAGCACCCAGAAGAAAGGGAGGAAGAGCAGTCAACGGAAGTGCTGGCAGATAGAGGGAAGAATGGCCGGGGCAGTTGACATTAGGGTGTAATTGACAGACGAAATATATAGTATGGGCGGGTGGTCTGAGGAGTGGCCAGAGCAGTCAACAGAGAGCCAAATTGGCAGATGGAAATATTGTAATATATTCCTCTGTGTCCTATATATTTGGCTCTTTCAAAAAATACTGTAATGTCTGAACATATAGTCACAAAATATTTCTGGTGGGTAGTAAATAAAAATCAAATGTAATTCCCAATTGTTAACACTAATATGTTGGTAGTCACTAGTACAATGCTATGCAGGCTAGCCTAGGGACTTTGCAATTGTATTACTAGAGTTTGGTCTTCTAGGGGAGTAATAGCCAATGATGGGTTAAGTGCTCTCCTGCATGCCTAAATAAGGCAGGGCACTACAACCAAGTGCTGGAATCAATATCAAAGGATGTACATCTGTAGGGATTTCTCTTTGTCTCGTTGTCGTAGGTCCCTGACCAGCACAGAGGACTTTGATATGGAGGGTGATGCAAGGATTTTGTTCCATTACAACAGATATCAGTCTCACTTGAGTTCAACCTCAGATCCCTACTTATCATTAGTGGCTCTGAAGAACAAGTCCCCTGTGGGTGAAGTGTCCGAGAATTATGTCATTGTTCCGATTCTCTCCACCTAAGCGCATATAGGAAACTACTCTATGATAGCTCTTGGCCAAGGGTGAAGCCCCAAGACCCCCCTTATTGGTCAAAGCACTGTTTACCCACTCGATTCAATCCAGCTACTGGAGCAGTGTTGGAAGGCTACTAGACCAAGGCGGTGTCCTGCACAGGACAACAGTTCTTATTGGCTCAGTCTGTACCGGCTGCTGAACTAATATTGCCTCTATGCCTGCGATCCTGCCCATGTGGATAAGTTGTGGAACAAAGGTGTGATGCTCAAGTACCACATATTTCCTTTATCAGATTGAAATCCACCGTGTAAGCTATTGCTATAGTAAGATCTGCTCTTAACTTTAACAATAGGCAGGCATGAGCTGGGGCGAGGGTTGGGATACACACTACGATTGACTTAGCCAGAGTGGTGTTCCATTTTCAGATCAGTGAGGCGTTATTGATGTTGTTCAGCTGTTGTCTAGACAGAAATGGCCAGGATGACTGACTGGAGACTCTGTAAGTTGAGTGGGTGGCCTTTTATAGGTGGAGGAAGATGAGATCATCGTCACCAGTCATTACTAGGTGTGATTGTTGAGTCTGGCACAGTAGTCATGCACCCTTTGTTGAATTGCCACTCGTAGTAGCAGGAGGTGTTGGTAGAGGGCGCTGCTTGTCGTGAATAGTGCTCATCAGAGTCATATGGTTGGTGTCACGCAAGTTACACAGATAGTGACAGCTATTAGTCTGTGCGAATGAATACACATTCATGTGGAAACATGAGAATGAGGATATTCCTCACATCTGGACATAGTCGCGAGAATATTCCTCACATCTGGACATAGTCGCGAGAATATTCCTCACATCTGGACATAGTCGCGAGATATTCCTCACATCTGGACATATTTGCGAGGATATTCCTTACATTGGCAACATACACAACATTGGTTTTCACAAAATGTAAGACCGTTAGTATGGGGAGCTCTACAAGCATGTGGAGCCTTTAATGCTTATGCTTCTAAAAAGGTTTCTCCCAATGATAGCTTATGCTCCTTCAGGAGCTGTCAGGTGTGCTCTCACCTTACAGCTATTATACTTTGGGAATGTCTTCAAGTCAATTCCCTACACACCCTATGTGACAACTTCCAGACACCACAATAAGAAGATAAGGGGTAAGGTTGGTGAGGGCATACTGATGAAGTGGAACAGTATCAAATAGTTCACATGAGGGACAGATAGTCAGCAGGAGAGGCAGGAGATACTTAACATCTGGAAGACTATACCATGTAAATCACTCACCTGGACTGTACTAATGTTGGAAGTGAAATGTAAAAATGTGTGTTCTAGACAAGGGATCAGCAATCCCAGGCCCTCAGACTGGTTGTAAAGGACGAAGTCCTCAGAGCACTCAGGTCACACTATGACTGTCTGTGTCATCCACCTGCATATTTATACCATGAGGATTAGTAGATGGAACAATGATCAGACTGCTTGATTGTCCATCTGCAGAGGAGGGTCATGCAACACAGCTGGTTAGTGGTGTGATTGAGAGGTGGGATTTTGCATTGACAGGTCATGCTAAGGACTCAGGAGAGGGGCAGAATGAGACTGGATCTCATGGCACAGGTATCCACACTTGAGTCCTTTTTTCTGAATGCTGGAGATCCCAAGATTGCAGGGTAAACATACCATTTGTGGACATCTCTGTCAGGGGGCTGAGGGATACAACATGGAGGAGGCATGGGCTTGGTGCCCTAACTCAGGAGAACTTGGTTCTATGTAATCCTCTCATTGATGTTCCCACTTATTGGAGGAGTTGTGCTGAGCATGTACTGTCCAAACATATGGGGAGTTATGCTTGAATGAGGATGGAGAATGCATGAATGAGGGAGTGGGATGCAGAGTGTGAATCACCCAGGGTAAGGATGCCAATAGGCCTGGTCTCAGATGGACAAACATGGTGATTCCACAGATCAGCACCTGAACTGGGCTTGCCCTGACAATGCTGCTGAAGGTAGTGAATTGAAAAGGAATGGAGCTAAGATACAGAAAATGAAACCAACATTAACTTAGCAATAACAAAGGGGATTGTGATGTTCAGATTTAATCCACTCAGGAAAAATGAGCAGTCTCGAAAGCATGTATGCAACAGATAGTCACCCCAGAGACCAGAGTGACTCGTTCAGGGTACTACAGCTGGAACACAGTGCACCCAAATAGGGATATTATCCAAAATCGGTGCTTATGCTTCAAATTTGCCATGGTGCCAGAGACAGAGAAAGGAGAGCATCTGCAGAGTCATGGGATGAACACAATGTCCCACAAGGCTGGTATAAGATAGATTTTTTGATTCCAAACACATCTTGTTTTATGCAATTTTTTAAGTTGTGAGGGTAAAATTGTGAGAAAATGCAAAAATACAGTGAAAACACTAAATAAACTTTAAAATATAATTTTTATTTGTACTGTTTTGTATTTTTATTATGGTACTGATGAAAAGTTGTCTTATGAAAAAGAAATTACTAGTCATTTTTTAAAGTTTACATACTGTTTTTACTGTATTTTTGCATTTTCTCACAATTTTACCCTCACAACTTAAAAAATTGCATAACACAAGATGTGTTTGGAATCAAAAAATCTAATTTATACCAGCCTCATGGGTCATTATGTTCATCCCATGACTGCAGATGCTCTCCTTTCTCAGTATCTTGAAGGTATCCTGGTCTATGGGGGACACAAAGTTCCAATTAATGGCATTTTGGAAAAGTTTTGCACCAATGCTTAAAAAATGTACAATGTGACTTTTTTGTATTTTCCATTTTTAAGTTTATGATATATAACCAATAAATGATGGCAAAATACCTGGGCAACAAAAAAGACAGGGAAAATGGTCTTGAAAGGGGAGCCTTTGATATATGCAGGTGATAGATCAAGTGTTTAAGCAAAGCAAGGTTTTCTCTCTCTCTCTTAAAAAGTGCATTGTCAATGCACAAAGGAACAATGGTACTCAAGGTACAAAAGAAAATCAATCATGCAAAAGCTGAAATCATGTCACACCATGATTTAACATCCCCATACTTTGTGTAAGATTGAGAACATATGGTCACCCTGAATTGCCAAAAGATGACAGCAAAAAACCTGGGTTCTCTTGTTAGGGATGATGAAAGGGAAAATGGACTTGAAAGAGAACCGTTGCCATAAACTAGGTGTACCATATGTCAGTGTGTGCTCACTGAAGTCAACTTCAGCAAGTCCATGAAGTAGTAGTTTGGCAAAAACTTATATGGACAGCTCAGGAGACACATAGCTATGTGGCAATGCTGATTTCAAACCAAATTCAATTCTCACTCGTGAACAAAATGGCTCCTAACAAATTGAGGCAAATTGTTATTGTGCACATCAAGGCTGGTGAGTCAAAAGCTGCGATCGCCAGAGCCATGGGTGTCCACATCAATGCTGTGCACAAGGCCTGGAAGACCTATCAAAACCGTGGTACCACCAACAATGCCCCCAGGCTTGGCAGGCCGAAGTCCCACAGCCCCACCTCCATTGTGGATGATGTGTGCACCCAGATCGATGCCAACCCCAATGTTTCCATCAGGGGCCTTGCCAGAGAGTTTGAGGTGCCCGTGATGACCATGCATTGGTTGGTGAAGGAGGACTTGGGCCTGAAGTCCCTCGCCATGGTCCAAGTCCAACAATTTACCCCTGCCCAGTGTGTCAAGTGGCTGGAACTCAACAAATTGAGGAAAGAGAAAATCCCTACTGATGTACATCTTTTGATATTGATTCCAGTGCTTGGTTGTAGTCCCATCCTTTTTTTAGGCATGCAGGAGAGTATTTAACCCATCATTGGCTATTACTCCCCTAGAAGACCCATCTCTAGTAATACAGTCCTTGGCATAAAGATTAGCCATGGGCATGACCACACCTCATGCGCTACACTGGGACATTTTGATGTGGAACACGTAGATATGATACTCAG
>JAAUXU010152397.1_pt1 | contig 11756 bp, 9 predicted proteins | sample 7278151 | NCBI WGS metagenome assembly JAAUXU01 (sample SAMN14350113, study PRJNA611818) | marine sediment metagenome | isolation source: surface marine sediment (1.8m) | place: French Polynesia: Moorea | collected 2018-08 | reverse complement strand
CTACCAGCCTTGGGATCAGTGAGTCATGACTCGAGCTGGTGACTGAGAGACCACCATGAACTGTACACAGAAAGATGAAAATTTCCTGCTGAAACATGTAGTGATTCTGTCAAGAAGCAGCTGCGCCAGTGAGTTAAGCTGGTGGCTGAGAGGCCAGCTGTAAACTCACTTAAAGGCCGCCGAAGGCAGCCTTTAGCGAGTATGGCGTAAATCAGGGAGCAAAAGGGGATCAAAAAGTGACTTTTGTTCATAAATGCCGGCACATGTTTCTTCCCTGATTTGCCCCAATGTAAATTGCTAGAATGTAGGTAAAAGTTGTTGCACTCCTGGACGTTGCCGAAAAGTATTCGCAACACACATGAACTTGAATTTCCCGCCCTTAAAATGACGTTGTGTCGTCGTCATTGTCGGCGGTCGCTGTCTGGCGTCAGCTACGCGCGGGCGACGGCCCAATTAGTGATGCAATCCAGCCCGAGCCCGAAACCCGATATCCCGAACCCTGTTGAACAGATTTCTGAACTCCAGGTTCAGTCCCATTCCTCCCTCCAAGGACGGCCTATTCTGGATGGCAGACATTGATATATATATATATATACATATCGATGATGGTAGACAAAAGAGAGACTTTCTCGCTTGACTCAGGCAAGCTCTCTGACAAAAACATTTTGCATTTGACTCGAGTTGATAGTCCTAGTCTTGTTTTGGGCTGCTTACTGACCCTATTTAATCCGACCTGACCCGACGGGATCCCCAGTGGAGATCAGCCCGACCCCACAACGAGACTGTGCCCGAAATAACTCGAACCGTTTTTCAACCCGGCTACATTCCTATGACGAGATAGAGTCGCGTAAGTCCTGACTTTTGCTCCGTTTGTTCTTGCAGTTTGTTTTTATTTCAGAACTTTTCGGGGTCGCTTTACTTCCCATTTTGGCCTTTCTTAACCTTGTCCTGCTGGTGCGATGAAGTCCGGCACGAATTCGACGTCCAACCGGGTCGACTTAGTTCGCCTGGTCGAGGAATTCGACGTCAACTCCAAGCTGCCCATTCGGTTGGTGGACGAGGCGGGAAAGGAGAGCGAAGACAAACTGGCGGCGGCCGCGCCTTCGGTCAGGCCCGTGCGATTGGAATCTGTTGAGACCACTCCGCCCCAGCCTCACTTAGCGGGCTGCACCATCTCAGGGATCGTAAGGCGCGTCCAGAACCTGATTGTCCCAAGGAAGCACGCGCGCTGGCCTCTCAACAAAAGGAAAGTAGTCTCTCTGCTAGAAGAAGATGAGGTCGGTGTGAATGTTGACGTTGTGGCGCTTGGCGGGCATGCAGAGGCTTTGGACGCTGTCGTCGCGGAGGGCGACAACCTCTTTGTAGAGAGACCAGCTCTGGTTAAGAGGAGACGCCACAGACTAGCGGGAGGCGTAATGCCGACGGACGACGAGGAAGGCCCGCTGAGCGAATATGATGTGTTGCTTATCTCTGAAGAGACCACAGTGACGGTCCTCCGGCCGCAGAGAGACGTGGGACAAGCCTCCGAAGCATTAGAGTCCAAAAAGAAAGGAAAAGGGAAGAATTATACCACTACCAAGAAGAAGACGGAGGAGCGCCAGAGGAATTCCAGTTCACGCGGGTCGCTACCTGCTCTTTCCGTCCCCGATCGTCCTGCCAGATCATCTGCAGAGTCGGACAAGCCGTCTCGAACTTCTCCGGACGAACTTGCAGCAGCATCCGGACGACTGACTGAAGCAACTCCTGTCACAACGACAGCATCGCCAAAGTTACCTACTGAGCGAGCAGCGGCTGCCACTACCTCGGCGACGCCTAAACCCACTGCTTCGGCAGCTGTTGTTGCCACGGCATCATCGCCGATAACATCAACTCCAGTAAGAAGTTCACCAAAGCGAACCTCGGCTGAAGAGGCGCTATCTCCGCAAAAAGGCTCTCCAGACGACCAGCGAAAAGCAGTTCCGGGGAAAGGCAGTGGCGCACAACCTCGCCAACCACAAAATGGCATCGACAAGGACAAGCTCATCTACTCCAAGATCAACGAATGCACGTCTACAGAAAGAGGCGTGAAGTACAACTTATGGGCGGTCATTACAAACGTCAAGCGTCCGCCCGGGCCCACCAGAGGCCGTCGATTAATGGCCCAGGTTTACATCCAAGATCAAGACTGCAAAGGTACCTACGACCGACCGGACTATCAGTTCAGCCTGCTGGGAGAGGAACACGAACACTTCCCGCCGCTCTCCGTTGGTGCCGTTCTGCGCGTCCACCACATGGTAGTACAGCAGTGGAACGGCGATTTGAATGGTCGCGTGTACGATGCGCGATCCGTCGTGGTCATTCCTGGCGGCGTCAACGATGACATTGTGCCCAAGTACACCTCCAACCCCGAAACGTTTCAGTTCACGGCCACAGATGAAGCGTACGTCCGCGAATTGCGACTGTGGTGGTCTAGGCGCAACTTCAGCCCCGACGTTGGAATGTCAAAACACGAGAAGACCTTCGCCGAAGTAAAAGGTCCTGTCGTCTTCGACGTTTATTGCTTGGTGAAGAAGCGTCTCCGGGACATTGATACTGGCGACGGAATTCTCCGGGTGAGCGATGGCACGCAGTGCGACCTGTCACTTATTAGCTACGACGAGAACCGAGCTGCGGAAGGTGGCACTCAATTACTATGCGCGGACCCCGGCAACGTTGTCGTCGACATCTTTTTTAAAGGATGCACCCACCTCTTCTCCCGAATCAAGGAAGACTCGTCTATATTACTCAGGGGAGTCCATTGCGAGAAGACCATTGCAAACGCGGGCAACGTGCACGTCGTCCTCTACAAGTTGGTTGTGGCAGAACCACAGAAGGCGAGCTTCGAGGAAGTGCCTCTATCGCACCCTCGAATGCAGCAGGCTGTCGGGAGGTTGATTGCTGTCGGTTCGTGCAACAGCCAGTCCGAAGAAGTCTGCGACGAGATCTTGCACGAGGGCCACCTCGACGAGTCGGCCCCTCCCAACCCAAACGCCAACTCTCGAGATCTGAGTAACTTTGCCCTGCCCGGTTTGGACTCTGACAGCGACCAAGAGAACATCGAGGATCTCGAAAGATGTACAACGTCGACCCCGAAGACTGCACAAGGGGAGGACGCGACCAGAACTTCGCGTCGCCTTTCATCACGGAGGGCGCCCTACTTCGAGAAGGACCCCCTAACTGACCTCGGGAGGGTGTCAGCACGTCCACTGACGGTGGTGGCGTTGACCTCGTACACCGCGGCCGATGAGGATAACTCTATATCTTCTGAGGCTGTGAAAAGTGTATTGGCCGGAGAGGTAAAAAAGAAGATCTCGCCGCGTGCCTTGGCAATCCAACGATCACAATCTTCCAGTTTGTCCGGTGAAGAACAACTTAAAGACAATGACAAGACTATTGACGTCAAGTTCTACTCTGCCAACACTGACTACTTTTCGGGAGGAAACACTCAAGAGTCTACCACTGTAAGAGGTCCGGCTACCAACACCCGGAGTAGGAAGAGGACTAATGATGATTCGAACATCAGCAGGACCTCGAAGAAGAGGTGAAAGACGCGGTGGGCGCTGTGGATAACTTTGTAATGAGACATCAAAATTTCGACATGCATAGAATTTCATGCATATATAAGGACTCAGGAAGCCTCGATCGTATCAGGAATATTCGTCGCCGTTGTATTTATAACCTCAACAGTATGTGATAATTGATAACAAAATTGATCTGTATCATAGCTATGACTTTGTAGCAGTAGGATCACTCTTGTCCCACGGGGGTAAATGATATGGCAGCGCTGCATTGTCACGTTAGCTAGAACGCCTCCAGGTCGGCGTCCATGATGCTGCTGCATAGGCTTAGAGTGGACCCCAACTCGACCGAGCGTCCGGTCTCAGAGTAGACCGTGCCTTGGATGTAAGCGCTCTGGAGGCAGTTGCCGGGATCTAGCCTGGACTTGAGGCGGCACCAATGCGGGTACTTGTCGAAAGAGTAGCTCAGCACCAGGGGAGACGTGAGGCGCTCTCCAGACCATGCCCGGCGCCCGCCGACTGAGTGGAAGATGTCCTCGAACTCGGACACTGCGATTGGATCAGGGTCGCACTCAGGCCTGCAGAGACAAGCACATGATAATGACCGTTCAAGTCGACATACGAGATGCACTTACAAGAACCAGTCATACCACACCGCGCAAGCCCCCTCTTGGTCCTCTCCAACAGCTGGAGCCAGGAAGGGGTCTTTCCGCAGCAGTCTCTTCTCCTTGACAATGCCCTGGTGGTGGTGGTGGTGATGGTGCTGCTGCTGCGGTGGCGGCCGCACCACTGTCTGGACGAACAGAGGAGAGGCGCACGATCGTGGGTTGACGAGCGTCCATTGGGACACCAAGCAGATGACCTCCGGCAGCGACGAGCGAGGCACGAGCCAACATGAGCCCCGACAGGCTTCTCGCGGCGTCCACGACCGGGGTAACGAGTGCACAAAGTCCGAGCGATGCTTGGCCGCTGACCACTGGGAGAAGAACTGCACGCGTGCGAATATGGAGGCGAGCAGCGGCGGTACGGCTGCGGCTCCACCGCCAAGTACACAGGATAGCAGAAGCGTCAAGCGGCGAACAGACCGCGAGCAGAAGTCGCCCACCAGCTCAAGCACGTGGTTGAAAAGAGGCTGCCTCGCCTGAGCAAAGAGTGCATCGTGACCATCGACAGCAATACAGCCAGAAGGACACTTACAATATGGTACTTGTCAGTCGGATTTAAGTGGGTCATCACAGTAAGCTCTGAGAAGGGGTACCACAACAACTGCTGGCTAAAGGAAGACCTCATTTGGATTTTCCACTGATCGAGAACGTCTCTGATTGAGCATAAGTAAGATACTTCGGTGTATCTGCAATAAGACCGCCAATGACATCAAAAGTATTAATTGAGACTACCATGGTTCCACTGATGTACTGACCTTTGCAATGGAACGCACTTGAACGTGACTGAGAGGAGTATGGCGGTCATGCCTAAGCCGCAGCAGAGCGCCCTCATCTCGTTGGGTGCCTTGTCCCAGTTCCAGGTGACGATCCTGCCGTTGGCTAGGGCAACTTCACAGTTGACCAGAGAAGATATAAGGTTTGCGTTGGCTCCAAAAGCACCTGCAATTGAGCAGGCAATGCTTATGCCATGTTGACCAGATCCTTGCCAATGATGACAATGACACCCGTGGCCAGTCCAAAAGCTGTCACGACTTGCCAGGTTGGCCCCTGGCAGATTCTGCTGAAGTCTTCCTACCTATGGCAACGGCGTCACATATGGTGAGATCGGGCACCCTCCCGAATAGGTCCAACGACAACGACACCGTCTCCAGGATCCGACTGAGGGCTGACAGCTTCATACCGCTCTCCACGGTCACCCTGTTGATTTGTGACAATGAATATGTGTTGCTGTCACGCTCACTTCCCAAAAGCTGCTCACGTCTGCTGGTAGATATCAAGCCCGATGAGCCTGTCAACGTATCTAAGGTCGACGACGACGTCTCCGGGGAGAGGGGTGAAGGGATAAGAGCCGCCGCTTACACGGATGGAAGTGGCGTTGTCCTTGGCTTGACGGAGGATCTAAAAGTCCCCCCAAATGAATGAAATGCACACTCAAGCCTGCTCTCGAGCAAGAAGCAAATCTTGTGAGATTGCTCACGTCCTGGATGTCCTGTAGTCCTTTGGGATAGAGCGTGTCGACGCCACCGCCACCGCGGCGACGGGTGGAGAAGAACCCTGACCACGGCCCCCGCATCGTCACGGGAGAGCAAAACGACGACGGCCACCTTCTCTTCCTTCTAGTCGCACTTCGCCTTCATCGGGGCCTCAGGAGTCACCGACCGACCGATCGCTGTTTGCTGACGGAGTGGAGAGTCTCGTCTGTCTTCTCTTGCTTGCTTGCGCAGTTGCGGCCGCAGTCGCAATCACTGCCCCACTTGGTGGCTGCAGCCGACTCAGCCTGAAATGGCGCCACCTGCCAGCTTCTACCGGACGCAGGATTTGCGCACTTGCCCCACGTTCCTTATCATGACCACGGCCGAGTTGTTGTGCGCAGCACTGAAGTAACACTTGAAGGAAGAATATAAATAAGAATACAAAAATACATGCATACATATATATAAGCAATTGCAGCTGTATTTGAAAGCAGCTGCAGTGGAGCACCTCATCTTGTTCAAGATGGCACCTAACAATGCAGAATGTCGGCTTTGCTCATGGTTGTGTCCAGCAAACACGGATGTGGTCCAGCAAAGCGCAAAGCCAGTTATGCTCACCAGATGCTTCATAGGTTGGCCTCGTCTTGATCAAAGCTTCCAATGTTCCATGAATCGAATCTCTATCCCGTCAGGTGCGGGGTGAACGGAACGAAAGGGTTGACGAGTTGGCCAAAATTTGAGGACCGAGCGGGCCGAGGGCTCATATGGGCTCGTGAGCTACTTCCTAAGCCTGCGTCTTCCGGCTTGAAGCAGGGCCAACAGTTGATGACTTCCAAGGATGTAGTGTTCCAAACAACCTCAGTTCCATCAGAGAGAAGTTTCAATGAAGCTGGGCCTTGCACCAGGTGCAAGCGCTTAGGTGACAATGACATCAGCAGTCTCATATTCCTCAATCTATAAACCTTGATGGACAAAACCCAAACCTTTGCCCTGTTGTTGAAACATCGAGCTTGTTGTTAGCTCAGAAGCAATGCTGCTACAGTCACTAACTCATTAGATGATAGACAACATAAGTATGCTGCTCGTGCAACGTACTTATGTTCGCCTCGTGATTGCCACTATTGTACCAAAGGCATTAGGGGAGGACGTGATGTAATCGTAGCAGCACCTCGAATTCATTCAGGGACCTCAGCTTAAGGTAGGATAATGTAAGAACCCTGAAGCATGACGATGCCGACGACCATTCGAGCAGGTTGGTGAGCTGGCCACACACGCTGGGGGGTGGACAGTCCATTTCAAGGGACTGCCAGCCTTGCTGGTGATTGTTCAGATGTTTGAAGGAGGACTAATTCAACAAGCCACTGAAAGTCTCATATTGGTTACGCCTGTAGCGTAGCATATATTTAGGAAAGTTAGTTTTACAATAGCAGTCTGATGTTAGAGCACTTTCTCATAGTACCGTGCTCGTGACCGTTGTCGCATAAAACTATCATATGTGTAGCTTGAACAGGAAGCAAAGCGCCTGCAATTGCATGCGGCAGGACTGCTGTGACCATATGAGGCTTGCTGGATGGTGTCGTGATGTAATCCCTCTCCGGGTCAGAGCGTACCCACCACGCCCTTGCTGCCACCAGCGACAGAGATGTCGAAATTGCAGAGAAAAAGGGCTGCGATAAGTGGATGATAGCCACTTGCTACGGCGATAGAGCTGTGGTGGAAGTGGCGCAGCCTTCAGCGTGGGCGAAGCCGTACGGCGTCGACTTTCAGCAGCGCGGACACGGACTAGTCGCACTATGTCGCTGCGTAGCCCCTGAAAGGTACACAACGGCAACGTGACCACAGACCATACGCGCCCGATCTGCATGGGGTTTCAATGGTTACGTCTGTTGTCAAGCAGCTAAATCAGAGAGTTTCAGTAGGTACCTTGGGGCCATCGGTTGCACTGGTAGGATGTATGAAGGAGAGGACGTGGCACCATTGTGGGTATGTCAAGGTATTAAGCTTAGGTTTGGACTGGCTAGCTAAAAGAACAGATTTTACTTGGAGACTTACAGATTGACGGAGTGTCGTTGCTCAGCATGTCGATGTTCCGATGTCCCGTAGGTTCGAGCTTTCAAGTACAAGGAGGTATACGTATGTGATCAGCAAGCTGACGGACCTTTTTCAGGCAGTCCGTGAGAAGGAAGGAGGCCGTGGCAATCACAATCTTCTTCACTTTCTGGTACTTCATGGGATTTTTCTTTGCGAATCAAAATTTCCCACTTCGCACAGAGCAGCTTTATCAAGTTCGCTAAATCCCAAGTATTTTCAAGAAAAAATTTAAACGTCGAGGGTTGGACCTTTGACATTTGAATTTCCCGCTCTTTTACGTCAGCTGCCGAACCATCCAGACCACAGATTATCTCCACAGAGTAACTATACCTAGAGTGGCCTTTCCCCTCCTTCCCTTCAGCGAGTTACAGCGCCCCCTTCCCCCAGAGGGAAAACTCAGAGACAACACATCTTTTATGTACTGAAAAGTCTAATGTTTGATGAGTTATATATCATATATTTTAAAGGTGGTACAATGTTGGGTCATAGGACCAGAAAGCAGTGTTCTTGCACTACAAGTTTTATTTATGGGTTTTGGCAATTGCGACAGTCATTTTTGCTTAAATCTGTGAGTAAAAATGTCAACTTCATAGCGTATGACACAGCATGGCTGTGAACTCTGCACTTTGCTGGTAGGCTCAGCTGGCCTGAAAGAAATACACCCCTTGCGACTTTACTCTGGGGCATGTGCAGGCACACCTTTTATGGTGAAGGGATAGCCACATGCGATGAAGTGGCTGGGATGGAAATGAGACATTTCATCTCACTCTTACTCCAGAGTGGGACACTTTTTGCAAAAATGACTATAAAGCGTGCTCTAGGGCACAGTGATGTCTTTCTGAAGAGACCAAACTTATTTTGCCCTGACCCATTGCTCAAAAGTTAGAGCCATTTAAACCTATTACATTCAGTACATAAAAGATGTGTTGTCGCTGAGTTATCCCTCTGAGGGAAGGAGGTGCTGTAACTTGCTGAAGGCAAGGAGGGGAAGGGCCACTCTAGGTACAGTTACTCTACGACAAGCCATTAGTGACAGCGGACTTGATAATGTTGTTGACCTGTGCCAGTCAGTCACTTTGCGTCTCGCGATTGAGGACTTGTGCTCTTTCGTCTGTCTTACAGCATTTGGCATCTTCATGCTCTAGGTAGACTGCAGCCCAGCCCATACTGGGATGTGTTACTCTCGTTCAGTCGACATCCTATGTGATAAACTTGGTGCTGTATTGCTACAGGTTTGACGAGGCCACATAAGGCACCATTTGTGACACCACAGCCAGCCAGCAGCAGCATTGACACCAACAATCCCCATGGAGACGATCTCGGTACTGTCAGAGCTGAAGGTTAAGCATGCCTAATCCTGGCCAGACCGAGCCTGCCGGCTTCGACCTCAACACCGAGGAGTGGATGATGAGGCTACCGGAGATTGCGAAAACACGACCCATCAGCAAGATTGCCATTCCCGGATCTCACAATTCCTTCACCTACAGCTTGGTGAGTAAGATGTAGTTCATTTGCCATGATGACAAGGTGACTTCAGGCGCACAAAACCTCTGTTTTATGGATAGGACCTACATTCTCGAGTGGGTCCTGACCAGGGTAAGGCAATCCACACCCTAGCATGGGCGTTCCCATGCATCACGAAGCACATTGTCTACCGCTGGGGGGTCTGCCAGACCCTGAGCTGTCAGCGCCAACTAGAGGGGGGAGTGCGCTACTTTGACTTCAGAATAGCCGCAACGAGACCAAACGTCCAGAAATGCCCATGCCACAGTAGTGACGACGTCCGTGTCTTACACGGACTCTTTGGCTGCGAAGTTAAAGATGCTCTGAAAGAAATTAAGGACTTTTTGGGCAGGCATCCTGGAGAAGTGGCCATTCTAGACTTCAACCACTGGTACAACTTCAGCCGAGGAGAGCAAGTGTGGCTAGTGGAAGAGCTGCTCCAGATTTTCAACAGAAAGTTATGCCCTCGGCCCAGGACTGTGAGAGACACGACGCTGCAGAGCATTGTTGACCGCGGCCAACAGGTCATAATCTTCTGCGACTTCGGTATGTACATATGGCCAAGAGCTTCTGAGCTATGCTCTATCTTATATCTTGTAAACTGCAGGATGTCACCAGTCAGACTTCTTCTGGCCGCGCTCCCTGTTGAAGAGCCCCTGGGCCAATACTACCAGCACGGACGAGCTCTGCTGTTTCCTCAATACTGGTCTCAGTCAAAGAAAAGATGAAAAAGATCAGATTTCTCTATTTGTGTCCCAAGCTATTCTGACTCCGGACTCTTGGATGATCGCACGACATCTCCTGTGTTCCCTGAAGAAGTGCCTTGCTACCAAGTGCAACTCCTTTGTCATGACCCAATGGTTGCCAGCGCTGGCTGACAAACTCAAAATGCGTCCAAATGTAGTCATCATTGACTTTGTGGAACAGCCTGCATTTACAGAAAGTATTATAAGGTTTAACTACCATTAAACCATCTCAACATGGATTTGCAAACCTGTTCCTACGCGGATCTTTCCATGAACAACCCCCCCGGTTTGTACTGTTCTTTCTGCTTCAATCAATGGGCATTATTTAAGATCTGACAGTGCTGAAGTTTCCTCTTACAGAATTTTGACATCACAGTAATAATACCTTGTACAGTATATGCAGGAACATGATTTTTTTTAAAAAAATCTAAATTAGATTGGACACTTTTTGAGGTGACTTTTTGTTTTCCTGCGGAGCACATGGCAACACTTTACCACATGACTTTGGCACATAAAGTGTTGCTTCATGCCCCTTGAGGTCAGGACAAAGAAGTTACCTCAAAAGTATTCTGTTCTAGGCATGGCTGATGATGGTGTCTGTAAAAATGTCACTTTGGGTCTGGGGCAGAAGAGTGGCTGCCCTTAGTGTATGACAAATGCATAACTGACACAATCACAAGCACTAATGTTCATTCACACAGTTGCAATGCAAACTTCCATTGAGTAACCAGTAATAAAACCCCACTGTCCTTAGCTGAACAATATTCAAAGTGGACAAAGAAGTTGGCAATGTGCATACAAAAAAAGTCTTTTTTGTCTGCTCTTTTCTGATTCTGAACTTCATGGCAATTTACGGGTAGAAAAGTAATATACGGCCAAAAAGGTCAGAATATGCAAATAAGTCTTCCAAAATTATGAAGACAAAAAGCGATATCTTAAACAGAAAACTAGATATGTTCATGATTTGACTTGATCAATTCATCTGGAGCTGATTTTAAGTATTTGATGTGGATATGTTTTGAATGATTTTGCCCAACCTTGATGCTGTGCATTGGACAGAAAATAGATGGACGAGTCCATTCATGCATATTCTGTCCCAGAACAGTTCGGTCATGGTGAAACATTAGTTGTCATAGCTGATGATTCCTTCTCCAGATGCATTGGCTGTGATTCCACCATACCGAAGAATACACAGCTGTTGGGTGATGTCATGTCAAGATGACCAACTTTTCCTTTCTCAGCCCTGCGCAGTGAGGACATGGGCAACCATGTGAAAGCAAGAAGATCAGAGGACCAATTTGTTCTCCACTCTCAGTGTTGAATGTTGTTTTCATCATACGCAGTGAGCAAGATCCTCACTTATAAGTTATCTATGACTAAGAAAAAAGGACCACCACGACAGCTGACTGATCATCCGGCTTAGGGGAGGAATACGGGTAAATTGAGCAGCTGCACAACATTCATTCCAAGGGTTACCAGGTAGAAGTTTCTCAGGTTAGGTTAAGTTAAGTCTAGTTGTCCTAAAGGCAAGAAGGGTTAGGTTAAGTTAGGTCCAGTCGTCCTAAAGGCAAGAAGGATTAGGGTTAAGTTAGGTCCAGTCATCCTAAAGGCAAGAAGGGTTAGGTTAAGTTAGGTCCAGTCATCCTAAAGGCAAGAAGGGTTAGGTTAAGTTAGGTCCAGTCGTCCTAAAAGGTTATGTCTCAATGGCACCACTATTTGTTCCTGAACCTGGTAGCCCAGTGG
>JAAUXU010105436.1_pt1 | contig 11758 bp, 13 predicted proteins | sample 7278151 | NCBI WGS metagenome assembly JAAUXU01 (sample SAMN14350113, study PRJNA611818) | marine sediment metagenome | isolation source: surface marine sediment (1.8m) | place: French Polynesia: Moorea | collected 2018-08 | reverse complement strand
CTAAATGAGGAAGGGGAAGTGTATCTTGGCTTGGTCAGGTTTCTGCAATGAGGAAGGTATTAACAGTCTAGACACTATTACAGTGTCTGCTTCCTCATGCCCATGACCTTATACATGTACACATAGCAGTACGCAGCGTACTGTACGCTACACTAATAACTAGTTTTTAGACAAATATGAGCTCAGACGGGTACTCACCAATAAAAATGGCACTTTGTTTTGCTTCCACCACTCATTCCTTGGAGAAAAAAGTGTTCTAGGCTACATTTGAGAATCAGTGAAACTTGCACGTGTGAATAACTTTTGCTTATTTTCTGTCAAAGAAAAAATTACTAACAACAATTGATAATCTAGTATGTAGTGGTAAGTCAAGTGTGCACTCAGACTGGCACTCACCAGTAGAAATGATGCGACTTTGTTTTGCTTTCACCTCTCTAGGTGCCAAGGAACTGATTTCAAATGATTTTAGACCTTCAACTCATGATGTTTCCCTAACTAAATGTGTCTGGGTCAAATGTGGTCCCAGATTTGAACTCAGGATTCACATTGAAGTTTTTTTTGTCATCCTCTCATAGCTGTATGTGCAACATTAGTGGATTTATCTGAGGCAATAACCTTCAATGTTGAATTGTACGTAACTCCATTATCAAAAGCCTTAACTTCATCATGCCTGTATTCAACACGAAAGAGACTACAACTCTCGTTTAACAAAAATTTTGCTAAGGTCTGAGACCCCAATAAATGCAATATTCATTATATATTTCATTTTTTATAAAACATTATTTTATAAAAATTTGTGACATTTAAATGTGCCCCCCCCTAGTCTGGGCCAATAAGGTTACAAATTATAAAAATCATCTGGAAAAGGGCCAAAGGGGATGCTAGCTATGACGCATGTACGCTGCTCAACTCCCACAGCTGGACTGGAGGCTGCTCTGGATGTGATGCTGCTCAATTTGTATGTGCAATGCATAGCAGTGCAGGCAGTACTAAGGGTCCAGAGCAGGAACCAGAGTAGCTGGGATGGTATAGGCCGCAATCACTTAAGAGGTCATCTCTTTTGGGGAGACAAAATCCTGAAGGGGGTGGAAATTAAGAGAGACTGCACTGACAAAAGAGAGATAAAGGACCTGTTTTATGACAGGTGGAAAATGAGATGGACTCACCTCTCAACATGTCAGGCAGGGCATCCAGGGCATCGCCTGGATTGTCTAACCCTTGGCCTGGCTTTGCAGGTCATAACAGGGCACAATTACCTCAATTACCTCACCATAATATAACAGGTAATATCTCTGAGCAAATCTGTTGATTCTGCTGGGAGGAATATGAGGTGTTTTTTCACTTCATGTGCGAGTGCCCTGCGTTGGCCAGGGTGTGCCTGGACACCGCCTGGGGGCACCAGCTTAATAGACAACCTCTTGACCTATATGGACTTGTCAGGCTCATGAAAGTGGACCTCATTGGCAAGGCCATGAAAAGGAGGGCACAACAAGTTAAGTTCACTGGTGGACTTGCCACGCCAGGCATAAATGTCCATTAGGCACTTCGATGTTTGCCACAAACTGGGGAAGGAAAAGACCCAACCCAGGGTTACTCCTCTTCTCTTGTTGGGACATCCATTCCCCTTTAACAAACAAGGTGGCCCCCCAAGAACTTCCTGATTTTAAAAATGAGTGCATTTTTGTGTAATAAACATCTCTGTGCAGAGGACAGGGAAGGCTGTACCCCCTCCCCCCAAACGCCCCTTTTTTAGGGGCTGTGCTCATGTCTGCCCACAATAAACATTACACAATTGCTCAGAAGGTTTTACGCGTTGCCTACTACAAAACAGTTCACACTCTTTAATATGGGGAATGCAGTAACGAAACGGTTCAAGTACAAATTGTTCTCTCTCTCACAGCCTGTCCTCCAGACTTCCCGGTACTAATAGATGGTGTGTGCTATAAGCTGTTTCAAAATGCTGTTCCTTGGGACGTGGCCGTAACCAACTGTAAGGCTCTTGGCCCTGACGTCATATTGGCCGAACCCAAAACACCAGCGCAGATTGCAGCTTTTGAAGATGGCATCATCTTTAACACCTGGCAGCGGTAAGCACATTGAGACCAGTCTTAGAGTGATGACCAATGCATGTATTCATTCTTCCCTAACAGTATTGCAGTGGGCATTTCAGACCGAGACGACTTCAGCTACGAGAACGCGTAAGTTAATACTTTTTTAAGGAGGCTAAGTTGTTGCAAACATGAAACTCATTGATGGCACTGAGTTATGAATTTCTGCATGTGGACGCACATCGTGTCTATCAGGTCTCCTTCTATCACACGAAAAAGTGCGGACAGTACAGTTATTGTGACATGTGCCAGCAAGCTGCTTGAGACGTAGGCTAGGCCAAACTTAGGCAATGTGCCTGACACCTGTGGGGTTCAAGTCCAGGTGTGGTACAAGTGTGCCCAAGAATGCAGCGGCATTGTTGTTTCTACTCAGAAGCTATATTGTATGCGGAGCTCTGTCCATTAATTTGGTGATGATGTCGATCTTTCAGGTTTGTCTACATCAGTGATCTAGCCGACTTTGACTCAAATTTGTTCACTGCTTCAAATGAGCCAGCCGCTTGGGGTTCAGACTATGACTGTGTCTTCTTCGACAACGATGACGAGTTAAGAGTCAGGCCTTGCAACGAATATGGCCACTATGTCTGCGAGACACCAGCTTCAGGAACGTAAAGTACAAAATGTGTGCAACCTGTGTAATGCATGTAACGCACAATGTGTACGTATATAGCAGGAAACCACAGTGGATGAGGATTGTGGTAAAAAGGAGTACTTCATGAGAGTAGCAGCTGACCGCTAGCCAGCAGCTGTGGCAGCCTGTGGAGAGATGTCACAGGGGTGACATGTAGACCATGAGACAGGGGCAGAGACAAACCCTGAGCATGCCACTGAGATTTGCATGTTACTCCACGTTAATTGCTCCGAGAGAGCATGAGCTACAACTAGGAGAACTTCTGCCAAATGCTATATGGATTTATGTTGGACAATTGCCATTGATCCAGGTCTCACCTATTGGCAGCACTTGCAGTCTTAGAGGAATTGGTCTAGAGCAGTTTGGAAAATGAAGCACATTGGCATCTTCCATGTCTTATTAAGGTCAACTAGTAAAAGAAAAGCTGTGAAGTGACAATGCTCAGAAATCAGATCTGATACAGAGTCTGCACCAGCCTTTAGTGACTAGAGGTTTTTGTTTGCATTATACATCCAATGGAGCAGAAGACAGAACTGATAGATGTTGCTAGTGAAACCAATACGTAGATGGGGAAAGGGCATCCAAATTAGCAGATGCACCTGACCCGTGGTCCAAACTTGTCACTGCTTTTGGGGTTGTCTGTGGTCTGCCATTCTTATGCACTTTTCCTTTTTTCATGACAGGTGGTATTGCCTGGGGACCATGGGTGACATTTTTTTGCTTTTGCCCCTTCGGATGCTGGCAATTCCGATCTTGCAATGGTCCATCTGTTTGCTGCCCAGGAAGTGCCTTCCAGTTTGTCATTCCTCCTCCAGTTGGAGGTTTGTAACTACATGCGTAGCTTGTGTCTTGTGTCACATTTGTCCTTCTCTTTGCAGCGTGCGGTCCGCCCCCTGCCAGTAAGTAACTGATCTCGATATAATGTCTTTCTCCCCGCTGACTCATTTTTATGACTTCTCTTTGCAACATGTCACATTTTACCCTGCAGACCGAAAAATGCATTACATCAATATTTGACTTAACGTCACGGGCAGGGCTATATGCTGTCATAGGGTCGACTTGGCACGACATTACTTGACCGTCCTAAGGGTCGTGTTATGCCCCCCGCTATATGACTGAAATGTCGCCAACTAACACTGTTACTGAAAGAAAATATGGGAAATGATGGCCAAGAAAGTTATGTCAAACTTCAAACGTCAGTCTGGTTTGGAAGCCTTACCCTCATCAATCTTTGAAGCATGTCGTCATGACGACCCCCACCTCGCCTCTGCTCAGCTGCAGTTCGCCCTGTGCCAAAATGATGAGCTTTATCATAATGTAAATTCTGTGACTCCTTACATTAGCCTTCCTTGTCAGAACGTAGTGTCAGAACATTCAAGTCATACTTTCATCGCCCCTGAGTGCTGGACAATCACAATCTGAGGTCCTAAAGTGACCTCTGCTTTATTCAGTTCATGACTTTGCCAGGGTCATGGAGATGCCCACAAGCAACCACTCAAAATTTGTCTTCCCCATTGTGGGTTGGCGACGACAAGACGCAGGACGTCACCCTCACATGTTCATGCTGCTCTTCTGTACTTCCAGCTTGTCCCAATGGCTTCCAGCTTTTAGAAGGGAAATGCTACCAGCATTTCTCAAATGATGTTCCTTGGCCTCAGGCCGTAGCCAACTGCATGGATCTGACAGCTGTTGTTGGACAAACCGTTAAGTTGGCCCAACCTGAAACACCTGAGCAGATTGCATTGTTTACTTCGGGCCAATTCTACACTCATCAACGGTGCGTGTACACAGCACTGCACCTCAGCGTATTGTTTGAGAGTGGACTAATGCATGGATTTATTCTTTCCCAAACAGTATTGCGGTGGGCGTTTCAGATTCAGCCGTTGAGGGCGTGTAAGTAGACAATTATTGAAGGTAACTAGCTTGTTGCGAGCATGAGACTCACTGCTCGCATGGCGATGTGGTTGATGCCAAGGACAAGTTGGGAGGGGAGACTCTCCAGTACTTGAGGATGTCCTTTCCCACCCCTGAAATATTTCCTATGAGTCGCACTTGGTCTTCCATTGGGTCATGACGTGCATCTTTCAGGTTTCGCTACAACAGTGGTGGCTCCTTTAACACAGGTTACTTTACTGCTTCAAATGAGCCAGCCGCTTATGGTCCCGACTATGACTGCGCTTTCTTCGACAATGACCTGCAACTGAGAATTAGGCCTTGCAATGAAAGTGGCCACTATGTCTGCGAGACTGACCCCAACTAGGTATGTCACTGAGTGCTTTGCATCAAGTATGCAGGACTTTTCATTGTGTTTCACCCCGTTGCTTTTGGTCATCCATTTAGGCACAAGTTGAAGGTAAGGGGTGAATACACGAAATGCTAGTCGTCAACATGGGTCAGGTGGACGAGGACTAACCAAGCATTTTCTTCTGTATAGGCATTTTTAAGTGTCTGAATTTGCTATTTTTACCAACTGATGTCTTGTGCAGTCTCTTCTGATTCGTTCCAGCTCTCCCATATTTGTTGTGTTCACAGAATCGTTGAAATAAAGTAAACGCATCCCAAACTTTGTGCGTGTACAATATTAGCTATACCGCGTAACATCACAGATTTTCGGCACCTAGCGAGAAGATGAAGATAGGAAATTTCACAGATGTGTTGGAAGGTGAATGCGAAAGCCGGATTATTCCAACTTGACGAATAGGTCGAAGCGTCCTTCATAAGCCACCGACAAAGAATAAGAACCCTCTCAGAATGTGTCGCTTTGCTGAACGAGTTGAAATGCGGACACAAAATGACGCACTTGTGCTGTTGACAAATGTAAAGCATAACTCTGGCGGTCGTTTAACAAACGGAATCGTCAAAACTCAGTGAAAAACAACCTTTTCTCTTCTCTCAAGGCTGCCAGGTCATCTTTCCATGCACTCAACTCAGCAAGTGAGCACTTGATGGCCATATGCAGTGAATGAACTGTACTCCGGGACATCATTTCACTGCACTGCGAATTCCGTCGTCTATCTTTGAAGCGGCTGTGAACTGCTCAGCTTCATTACTTCGTCAATTCTAAAGGCTCCAACAATGAGCAACAATAAGTCAGAAGGCTTTCTTCTCAGATGTGTAATTTCGAAGGTAACTGAGAAGTGTTGGCTACAAGCATCAGATGGATGTAAGAATCAATTTCCTCCTATCAATATTATTCGAGACTGTAACGTTGTACAGTTCGCGCCGGGCTACGTGTGCATGGGTGCGAGTAACTCAGTCAAAATGACCCGGAGTAACTCAACTCGGAGTAGCGACGATCGTAACGGCGGAGCGATGGAGGAGGACATTGAGACAGCGAAGTCTGAGTTCAGACTGGGGATGGAATGGGTTGTGCACACAGTGTTTACATGCAGCTAAATGAGGAAGGGGAAGTGTATCTTGGTCAGGTTTCTGCAATGAGGAAGGTATTAACAGTCTAGACACCATTACCGTGTCTGCTTCCTTTTGCCCATGACATTGTGCATGTACACTTAGCAGTACGCTACAGAGACTTAAATTTAGTGTAAACAGTTGCTTCTTGAAGGATAGGAAGCCATCTCAACAGACAAGAGATAACAGATGGCTGTGAAGACTGCAGTGATGTTGTTCAAGTTTGGCATTCATCTCCGGTGATGGACGATGGAACGAAAACCCAAGTTTGCTACGATCCATAGCAATTCTAGGTTTCTGCCCCATTCCATCACTTCACCAGACGAGAGGACGCCACGTCGAGGGAGCATGGATATCTTGGAAAGGGTCCCCCATGGACTCCCCCAGATGCTTGAACCGCATGCCACAAAATTGAATGATGCAACGACGAATAAAACCGGCTTTTTGGCACATTTCTCTGGTGCAGAAAGGATCTTGCAAAGCAGCCGAAGAGAATCTCCCTCCCAATGCGGGACTGTAGTCTCATCAAGGGTGAAAGAATTTACAGCTTTACCATCTCAAAGCTGTCTCAAATGGTTTCTCCAGCTGCCTCGGAGTCCAAAGAATCACTAGAGAGGGTGACCCAAAGGAAGAATGAGACTGTGATCCATCTTATGGAACAACCCTGACTACTTGCAGGAGAAGAATTTTTCCAAGTCAAAAATGGACCTGGCACTCAACCTTGCTTCATCTCTGCTGGACAGATTTGCTGGTGACAATGAGGAAGAGGAGGAAGTGGCTCCTTTAGGGGATGATCCTCCTCTGGAGGAGGAGCTGGAGGCTGCAATCAGTTCTGCAGACAAGAAGAAGGATGAGCCAAGGGCTGTCTCAAAATGAGGCCTCTCTAGGGAGTGTCAAGCCTATGAAGGTACCAAAAAGCCCACAAAAACCTGGAGTTCCTCTTCCTTGCCCTGAAGTCTATTCCATCAACATCAGTGATGGAACCAGACCTCCAGCCTGGCAGAGGCATCTATTGGATCCCTGATAGGCAGCTTGGAGGCAGAAGGACAGCTTAAAGGGTGAGGAATAGGGATGCATTCATGTAGTCCATGGTAGAGATGGGCAGTCCTCCCTTATTGACGATAGAATATCCTATAGCACCCGGATTTGACAACTCATACCCCCAACATCACTACTTAAGCTGTCATTCTGCTCCAAGAGATCCAACAGATGGCTCTGCCAGGCTGGACATCTGGGTGTAACTACTAAGTCTGTGGCTCAGCGGACTCTCTGAAATAGGCCTGTTGCTGTCAGCAAGTCACAACACAAGGAACCCTGCCTGAAGTTACAGAGCAGACTTAAACGAGGATTGTACCACAAACAACTGTCATGTGAAGTGCATGTGATAAATTTAACAATGTTAGGATTGGTTAACATAGATCTGTGACTCATGTGACTTTGACATGAGCATCATGTGATGGGTGAAGCAATGCTAGGGCCCGTCAACAAAGTTCTGATGTAGGATTGATATCATAGTTCTGTAGAACATGTGAACATAGGTTGTTTATCTTGATGTCAACTTCTATGTCCTACGTACAGTATAAAGATAAAAACTAAGGCAGAAGATAAAAACTAATTCAGTAGTGCATATGAAGTTGGCAGCAAAATTAACTCAACCCGGGTTCATACGCACTTGGTATGACCTCCGTATGCATCAATCTGGCAGGGTTAGAGAAATCTTGAATCTGACTGCTTCTTAGTTTGACTTTAAAACCATCAAAATCAGAAAATAAGGCAGGGCAAAGAAAGGTCACTTCATTTTTTTGAATAAGCGGAGTCTCATTCCACATTGGATGTGACATTGTCCACCTTGACCATGGACATGAAATAAACCATGAAATAAAGCTCTTACTCTCGCTCCAGCTCCAGCTCACTGAAACGTATGTGCAGGAGACTTTGGTTCAACTGCAAAGTACCTCTGCTTGTGTGGACTCTCTGTCTTTCCCTCTTTCCAGTCCTCCAGTCCTGGAGCATCTTGATGTCGCTCGGGCTGGCGGCCTCAGGACATCAACGTGCGGCAGATTTCAAGCTCGGGAGATATCGTCCTAACTGCGCACTGGCAATATATACTGATTTTAGACAATTGATATGAACTCCGTAAGTATCAATCCGGCAGGGAAGAAACCTCGGACCTGTCTATTCATTCATACAGTAGAATCCGGATAAAAGGGAACACTTTTTCCACTGTAAACTCCCATGCCAGCGAAACATGCCTATAGAGTGAACGACTGAAGCAAGGCTAACCAATTGTCTGTTAAAGCAGTTTGGATACTTTTTTTCTTTAGCTCTAAGAGGCCATAGAAACACCACAAAACACCTTTCTCTTAAGTAACATCATTTTTGCCTTCAAGGTGCGCATGCTTGATTGAACCGCTGAGTCTGTCCTCTCCAGAGGCAACGTTGCACTGCACTGATTGCTCCACACGGACGTTGGTGGTCAGAAGTGTTGCGATGCTACTCGCAAGGCTTGCCTGCCCAAGGCCTTGAAAGGCACAGGACGACTGCAAGGAGAAACGCTGTGATCAAACGTCTGAACTTCAAGGTTCGCATGAAAGTGATTTCTGAATTTTTCAAGAATTTTGACATCTTATTGATGAAGTCCAGTCGACGCTCGCGCTTGTTCCGTCCGTAACCGTCTCAGAAGGAGGCGCCAGATATTCACAGCGGACGGACAGGATTTTTGCAAATACCAGCTCTTGGTCGTCCCAGCGCCGATGTCGCCTCCACCGAAAATGCTCGCAACTTGAGGCATCTAACAATATTAAAACAAGTTCAACGTCAGAAGGAGCGAGAGAAAGGACTCACCTTGGCCTGGAGGATGGAGTCTGTTTTCTGCCTCCTCTTCACTCGCGGAATTGTTTTTACAGCCGTCGACGTCTGAAACGGAGGAGATCCGGAAGTGGCAGGACTCGAGCAGACATCTGCGTAGAGTAGGGATGACGCAAGCTGAAGCCCTAGACCCGGTGAGTCACACTTTGCCTCACATCGGTAGGGGAGGAGGAGGTTTCTACGCAAAGTCGATTTTTTAGTAAAGGGACTAAAAGCGTCTTTGTTTTTCGAGCGTCTTTGTTGAGCATACCGCAAACAGGGCTTCAAAGCCTGATCAGGCAAACACCCACAGCTGCAAATGTCCTCTTCCATAAGGCCCAATCTTCACGCTGTGGAAAGGGTTTCATTCGATTGGAGAAACAAGTTTTACTTTTTTATTTTACTTTATTCTAATTTAAGTCTAATCCCCCTGGGCGAAGCGACTCAAGGTTTCGAAGAAGACCCAAACCAGGCTCATCCCAATGCACGCAGTCAAGTCCGAAAGCACTGATAACAACTGTGTCTTCTCACACGTCACAGCTCTTGATGTTCATCCCACTTTCCACCCTCAGACCGCAGTCACACGTGCATCTTTTTGACGATGACGATCCGTGAGACTTATGGGTAGATGAATTTTACTAAAAAAAAAAAGTGAGTAAAACAGAAGGGGTGAAAAAGTCGACAGGTCCTCTAATTTTATTGGCAGATCTACCCAGAGGTAACTTCGAAAAATCAAAACAAAAAAACCCAAGTTCTCCACTGTTGACTCGTTTGACAGCTGCGTATGTAATGTTTACTTAAGTTAACCCAAGTTTTCTTCCTCGAACACTGGACTCGCATGTGAGTGGAGAGCGGAAAACCAATAGGTCAAAACACCTCCATCTTTTTGCGTGTCGTCGTAGGTAGAAAAAACGCAAATGTGAGGGCAGCCCAAGAATCAGGCCCCAGCGAGAAAACCCTAGTCTGAGGCTTGTGACAAAGCCTTGCCTCAGTAGGGCTGCAGTCACACGTGCACGCTTTCCATCGATGACGATCTGCGATGCCTCTGAGTAGAGGGTTTTTTTTTTCAAAGCCTCCTGGGTAAAAGGCGGAAGAATTGAAAAAGTCGACTAGCCAAGGTTCATCGTTGTCGACGTTCTGACAGCTGCGCATGATATGTCTACCTAAGCTTTGTTACTGGAACACGGCACTAGCACGTGACTGCAGAGAAGAAAACACGTGCCGTATGTAAAAATACAACTATGTTTCATGGATCTGTATAAAAAGCGCACGTGTGACTTCAGCCTACGGATCTGTTCTATCACCAACAGACTCAACAGTTTAGTCACGTTTAGTCACGTATTGCCAGATTCCACGGCTTTTCTCCTTGACGTAACAGCCTCGAGTCGTGCGTGAGGGTCACTCGAAGATTTATTTAACATTGAAATGTCTGCGTGTCAGACGAGTCCGTGGTATTCAGCTTGATGCCACCACCTGGAGAGAGACACAAGGATCAATCACAGTGATCGAAACTTGCAACACGCAGGACAGAGTGCTCGAGAGCAACTTTCTTACATTACTTGTATATTTTCTATGCTAAATATCCAAATTTTGAAGATCAATTTTGCTCCAAAAAGATTGTATAAGCGGCTAATGGCACTTTGAAGATGTCCCTGCATCTGCATACGTATGATAACCTCTCGTCCTCATCTACAAGACATGGACGCCGTGACGGCTGCTTCAGCGTCAGTACTTTCTGCATACAGTGGAAACCGCTTATAGGAGCAATCTTGAAGTCATTTACAGTGCTTGCCGAAACGAATGAGAGTCGGGTTGTTGTGCCAAGTTGTCTACCAGTATTTGGGCCTACAAAACCGGTCTCAAGTGAGCGGGACATTGCCAAAATGTCCTGCTATGATGTTTGGTGCTCTATATTTATCTTTGATGTATCACGTACTGCCACACTATCTCATATATCACAGCACGACGAAAACAGGAGGAAATTAAACTATAAGCTTGCTGCTTTCTAATTAAGCCAGAAAGGATTCTTCATTTAATGATACAGTCTGTGTGATGATGACATGATTACATTGAGAATATCATTAACTGTAATGCTGTGCGCATAATCTTTGTTTATTTGTTTAAGGGATTCAGTCTCACTAAAGGCTGAAGAGCCTGAAGCGGGAGCAGCCCTCATTCAGGGCATGTGCGTAATCTATACCTATATAAAAAGGAAAAGTTGATTTTTTGTCCCTTTTTCACGCGATAACCCGAGGACATCAACCCCTAAGACCATTAGACTAGGTCATTTTTTAATCTCTTGTGGCATCCTAGATTTTTTGCCAGAATCCACGTGAAGACCTTCTAGTCAAATGGAATGAAAAAATTGATATTTTGGGTCCCCGCTCTGCCTCCAAAGTATTGTAGACACAGTATATGAGGATGTTAGGTCAACATCACAAATTTGATATGGACCTGCTTAGTTACTTTCTAGATGCCAAAATTAAGCACTGTAGTCAAATGCAACTAAAAACAAAGTGCTTAGTCACAGGACTTTCAAAATCTGAGCACCTCTTTATGTGCTGAACTTATGTAGTAAACCTTATTGCCATGGAGGGGGGTGAAAAAGTTTTTGGAAAACCATTTGACTACATCTTTACCATTTGGAACAAACCTAAGATGCACTCAGTTAAATTCCAAAATTTTCATTTCTTTACCTAGTCTAATATATACTAGTGCTTCGCGCTAGTTACCCACTTCGTTGGGTAGGAATAATAGCAAAAAT
>JAAUXU010052192.1_pt1 | contig 11759 bp, 14 predicted proteins | sample 7278151 | NCBI WGS metagenome assembly JAAUXU01 (sample SAMN14350113, study PRJNA611818) | marine sediment metagenome | isolation source: surface marine sediment (1.8m) | place: French Polynesia: Moorea | collected 2018-08 | reverse complement strand
ACAGAAGTGTCTCTCCATAGGTTCCGCTTATCGCATTATTTGCGTTTGATGTCGTTATTGGATACATTATCTCGGAACAGTTCGACAGAAATTGACTTCCGAGAAATTGCCGCTTAAAAAGCAAATGTGAGGTACACTTCGCCAGGGTACTACAGATCATCAGATAATATATTCTTCGGACCAGAGAGGGCAAAGAGCGAAAACCGGAACGGGGTAAAAATGCCAATTAAACAATTTCCGAATGGGGAAGCATCCATTTCCCTATAAGCAGACCAAACACGACCGGGACGACACAATGTACCACACTCGTTACATCGTTTGAGTCAACGGCGACGACAAAGAAGAAAACGCGGGCTTGACCTGAAGGCCCCTGTCTTCATCGTCCTGGCTTTTACTTTCCGCTAAGGTGGAGTCGCTAAAGAGCAAAAGCAAATTTTCTTAATCATCCCTGCAATTTTTTTTTGGCTCTTTTGAATGAAAAAAACGCACGAAAAAGCAAAGTTGTAAAAATGTCTACTTAATTGAGACAGTTATGTTACAGAGCATCGTATCTGCAGATCAGTTAAATTCCCGCGCTCAAAGGGAAAAAAATAAAGCTGAATTATTGACCTTTTCGGAGGAAAATCAGTAATTTGGCCGTTTTTTCCTCTTTTTTCCTGTATTCCTGTAAGGATACAAAAAGGTTCTTTGTTAAATACCGCCTAATTCCCATTTTTTCGCCTTGAAGGCTAATTAAGCAATCAAGAGCAATTCAAGAGTGTTTCATCACACTTTTGTCACATTTACCGTACGAGAACTACCTAGCATTTTCTGACCTAATGGGAAAGCCGATATTAACGTACTTTTGTGGTCTGCACTACGTAAAACAGTTAAAAGTGAGCCGTCCCAGCCACCGAGCCCCACTGTTTCCCGGAGTTGAAACTAGCTCGGACCATGCGCACTATCCAAACTTTTCTTGTGGCGGTGGCTATTTGCTTCGGAAATACCGGAGCAGAAGGCATGGAGGTAAGATCTCTTTCACAAAAAGCGGCACTAGACTGGACAAAGAAATTTCAAGCACTTCAAAAGAATATTTCATTCTATATGGAACAGGAGGAAGACCTTGCCTCCTTCGTGTCCTCCCTGTTCAAGATGCAAAACTTCGAGCTCCACCTCATCGTCGGCAGCGGAGTCAGAAACGGGACCAAAGAGCAGAATGGACCGCTGGAGGCTCGCCTGTTCGAGGATCACCAGGTTCCGGGTATGTCTTGGTTTCTAAAAAAATGCAAAGCTACCTTGGCTTGTACACTTGCAGTGTGTAATTTTTTGCAGCTTTTCTCAACGACCCCCGAGGAACTTCGTCATTTCCAAAAGTCACCGACTGTCAAGCCCTTCCTTCAAGGTAGCTTGGAAAAAAAGAACAATAAAATTTGCTTTTTTTTCAAAAAAAGTATTGCATTCGTATGCACATGCAGACCTATCTATGGCATGGCGAGCAAGCGCTCCAAGCTGTTCTTCGCCTGGACTCAGTCGTCGTCCGAGGCGAGGGTGGTGATGTCCAGCCTGGAGTCGACGGTGGTGGACTGCCCGGCTGATGTCAGGGGAGGGTACCTGGACATGGACAACGTGGTGGTGGTGCACGGGATGGAGGAGACCGGCCATCAAGAGACCAAGGATATTCTTTTTGGAGACTTCGTCACCAGGTGATTTTTATTTTCTTCCGCGGTGTATTGTAATTGGAATTGTTGTACTGTATTACATGTACATTGTCCAATTACTGTAATTTCCGCAGCTTAAGAAAACCCACTTACTGATACTTGCAACTGTTTATTGCTGCTGCTATTTTTTTTTTGCTGTAATTACTGTTACTGCTGTTGCTCCTGCTGGATCCTGTGCACATGGCACCAACATTTCCAATGGCATTGCTTTCCCTCCTTGTAGTCGCCACCCCCGCATCGCCGCCACCCGGGCGACCAGACCCGGCATCCTCCTCCTCTCCCGCTACGACATCTACACGGACTCGGTCGTCAACTCCGGCACCTGGACTCCAACCGGTCAAGGCGGAGAAGAATCGAAGGGACTGGACTTTCCCGACCTCTTCCCCCGGCTGGAGATGCGCGGCTACAGCATGCGGGTCAGCTGCATCCCCTTCAGCTTCCTGGCCGGGGCAGACGAGAAGGAGGACCCGGAAGACCCGAGGAGGAAGTACTGCAATCACTACGGATTCCAGGTTTCAAAATTTTTAATATAACTTTCCAAACAATATAACTTTCCAAACAATTATCCCCTCAATTATTTTTTATGTTTTTGGCAGATAACCTGGCTCAAAACGGCATGCGAGTACCTCGACTGCGAGCTGGATATCACCAACCCGGAAGACATGCTCTGGGGTACGATCGACAACGGCACCTTCACTGGGCACTTTGGGGAAATCGCCTTCAGGAGAGCAGACATGGTCACATGCGGAAACATCATGACTTACTACAGGGCCATGGTAGTACTTCTTCCCTTTTTGGTGTAAGATTTTCTGGTTTAATTCGTTTTTTTGTCTGAAATGCAGGCTGGAATTTATTCCACTGCGATGTATTGGGACGGCCTTACCTTCCTCACCCCCAAGCCCAGACCATACAGGTCCTTCGATTCCGCCATGTCCCCCTTCCAAGGCGCGGTGTGGGCAAGCATTGCAGGGATGCTCTTCACCATGGCGGTGTTCATGTTCTCCGTCTCCAACACGGAGCAGTCCATCGTCCCATATCTGACTCTCAAGCACTGGGCCATGCTGGGACAGGCACTGTGGTACTGCATGGGGACCCTGATTGGGGAAAATGTAACCAGGGATTCAAAGTCGGATGGAGCTTGGGCACTCAGGTAAAAAAAGGTTTTGCAAAAATGTTTTCACACTGTTGACATCAATTTTTCCCAGGACTGTAACAGGTGGCTGGCTGATGTCTTCCCTCATTATCACGGCCTCATATGGCGGCAACCTGAGAGCTTTCCTTCTCATGCCAAAGTACACCTTGCCCATTGAGAACATGAAGGAGGTTGTTGAGAGCGCCTTGCCTTGGACCATGGTCCTTTATGGGGAGGAGGTTGAGACTTACCTGGAACAGTCTGTTGACCCCGTAGAAAAAGGTTTTTGGGACGGAAAGACTGTCATACCTTACAACGAATTTCCGCTGGAGCAGGTGCTCCCCGTTCAAAGGTATTTCTTGAAGACCCCAATAATTTTGTAACCTTCCAGATGCTGGGAGTGGTCGAAGGCAAGCAGGTTCTGGTGGAGTGGACCCCCATTGTGGACGTCCTGGTGGGCCGATTCCTGAGGAGGCCGGACGGTGAGCTCATGGTGCACTACACCAAGACCCTTATCACCCATGTCAACGGCGGCTACGACGCCGTCATGTACTACCCGGTCAACCCTTGGTACGACGACTTCAACCTGTACCTGTTCGCCTACAAGGAGCAGGGGCTGGACAAGGTGTGGAAGGTGCGCTCCATCAACTTCTTCAGCCAGCGATACGTGGAGGCGCACGGGAAAGAGGTCCTTCCCACGCCGCCGGACGAGGTACCGTTTTACAACCCTTTCACAACCGTTTTACAAGAAATTGATTGTTTTACTGGGACCGTTCAACAGGTTGGCGTGGTGGAGCTCGCCTTCGGCGACGTTCAGGGTCCCTTCCTCGGTTTCGCCATCGCCTGCGCCATTTCCGTCCTGTCGCTCGTCGGGGAGGTGGTGCTGACCGGAGGAGGAGGAGCGGCGGCGGCCGCGGCGGCGGCTTCAGGAAAACTAAAGTTGGGATCGGAGCGGGGACAGAGCGACGCGGCGGCGTTCTCCATGATGAAGGCGTCTTCCAAGCGTCGAAAGTGGGCAACCAGGACAATCATGCACCAATGAGTTTCATAGTGGGGAAAAAATCAAGATAAGTTGTCCATGGGCACGTACCGTGTAATCTGTAGACCTTGTAAATACAAGCACAATGGGAGGACACTATAAGTACGTTGTTCGGTGCGGAGCGATCTAGGAGGGTCTGTATGCGCAATAAATACAGTACTTACTATACGATGGAGTGAATGGTCATGTGTTCGCATACACTATAATTAAAGCATTTTCCAATGCATATCAAGGACGAGATACTTCTCTGTATGCTTGAATCAACATCCGGATACTGTGTTTCTCGTTCTATTTCCATCCACCTCCGTGGTAAGGAATGGTACATCGAAAAACCATAGTTTGAAGTAAGGGTTTCTCCGCATTATAATGTAAAAACCGAATTTTTCTTGCTGTTGTTCACGATCATAAAAAGCAACCCAAGCCCAACAAATCCTTGCATACTTCTGTACCTGCGTAATATTATTGATTGTTCAGCGTTGTTCACTGAAACGACGTAGTAAACTTTACCAATACGCGATACCAAAATACGTGGATGCCTCCTGCTGGAAATACGCTGTAAATTGACGTCAGCACATTATGCATCCCCAAAACAGAAGAGCTTGCTTTTAGTCTTTGAGCTGTTCCTCAACGAACAACTTCTCCAACTGCTTTTTGAGATAGAGTGGCTCGAAAATACTTCCCCTCGAATCCACTACTCTTGGCAAATCAAACACGAACATGTCATTCAGTTTCAAGACAATTTGTTGCACCTTTGGCCTTGCTTTGGTGGTCGTCAGTGCAGAAAGCAGTAGTAATGCTGTGGTCGACCTTTTGGAGAGCTTTTCCAGCCGGCACGACTTCCACTCCTACCTCATCATTCAAGTGATTGTTACCAAAGCTCTTAAAGAATTTTATCACTTTTTCCATTCCTCCTAGAACATATCAAATCTTCCAACTGTTTGGCCATTTACAAGAGGACCAATAACCCTCTTGGAGACAAAGGGCATGCAAGGAGTCTTTCCTGACAACACTGATTGTACCTTGATTCCACAAAGACCTGTACCCGTGAGAGGTGAAGGGGTCCTCCCAAAGCTTTTTATGGTTTGGGCAGAGCACTCCACCGCTGTGGAGAAGGTTGTGGCCAGTCTGGAAAACACATTTATAGATTGCCCAACTGATGTCAGAGGAGGCTATCTGAAAAATGACAATGTGGTAAAAAATTGGAAGAAGATGAATTAATTTTTCTGTTCTGTATGAGTTTTTTTGCTTTCCTTGTCGATTTTTAAGAACTGCCTCACAAACACAAATTGCTAACTTCTTTCACCTGCGGTGAAGGTCATATAGCGGTGAGAGGTGTTGTTGTTGTTGTTGTCATGACCATAAAGATAGATCAGAGGTGAAGGATAACTTGGACCCTTGGTCTCTCTCCCTTACTATGTCATCTAACATCCATATTTTTTTCGGGTGAGATCCGTATCTCCCGGATAAGATTTCTCTTTAGTGTGGGATCTGTCACACTTAGATAAGACTTCTCTTCAGGGTGGGATCCAGTGTTCCTTGATCCATGTGTTTCATTAGCAAAAATATTTTTCTGACAGTTTAATATACAGATATAGCAAATGCATTTAAAAATCACTGCTGCAGGTCTTTGTTTATTGTTGTTTGTTTATTTATGAAAGGCATGCCTTGTATTTTTCAGGTGCTTTTCATAGAAGCTCCAAGGGAGGCAGAAAAAACAATCTTCCAATCCCATGTAATGAAATATCACCCTCAAGTTGCCCTCCTTGGTACTGCAAGAAGGAATGGGGGCATCTTTCTTGCATCCAGATACAACCCATATTCAAACTCCCTTATTCCCTACTCCACATTGGAACTTGAAAGGGTGTCCCTCTCGCTGGATTTATTGTTCAAGCCATTCCCCATGAGTGGGCACCCCTTGAGGGTGAGTTGGATGCCCTATGGCTACCTGGCTAGTGCAGAGGAAGACACTTCTCCTCGTGATCCAAGAAAGCGATGGAGCAACTACATTGGTTTTCAGGTACTAAACACAAATAAAACTACATGTTTGTGAAGTAGTTGGAAACATTTCTTTTCAGGTGAATTGGCTCAGGGTAGCCTGTGAGCAGCTTGATTGCAGTCTGGATTTTTCAAATCCTGAGAGTCTTGTTTGGGGAAGTGTAGAAAATGGGACCTTTTCTGGACACTACAAAGATCTCAGTGACAAGAAAGTAGACCTTATAACAGGAGGAAATATCCCAACTTTCTCTAGATCTTTGGTGCGTATGAAATTTCAATGCATTTTTCTTGCTGTTGTCAAACCTTCAAATCTTCTAGTCAGGCATTTTTTCAACTGCTATGTATTGGGATGGTCTTACTTTTTTGTCTCCCAAGCCTAGACCACACAGATCATATGAATCGCTGACTTACCCTTTTGGAGGCATGGTGTGGACCACAATTATCACAGGCTTGCTTACTATGGTTTCAGTTTTGTTTGCTGTATCAAATATTGAACAGAGAACAGTGCCTAAATTGAGCTTGAAACATTGGTCCCAAATTGGACAAGCAGCTTGGTATTGTTTTGGAACCTTGATAGGAGAAAATATAACAAGAGACTCAAAGTCTGACAATGCTTGGGCACTAAGGTAATTGGAAGAAATAAGATTTTTGCCTTATTCAATAACAGTTTTCCCTTCAGGATTGTCATTGGTGGTTGGCTATTCTCTTCCCTTGTAATGACAGCCTCATATGGAGGAAATCTAAGAGCTTTTCTTCTTAGACCACAATATTCTAAGCCCATTAATAATATGGAAGATGTGGTGACCAGTGGATTGCCTTGGACTATGGCTTTGTATGGTGAAGAGGTGGAACTCTACTTGGCCAGGTCTGAGGACCCTGTTGAGAAAAGATTTTGGGAGGGGAAAACTGTTATACCATACACAGATTTTCCTATTGTTGAGATGAGAGAGGTGTTTGAAGGGCGCAGGGTTTTTGTAGAATGGAAGCCAATAGTTGACTTGCTCATTGGAAAGTTTTTGAGAAGACCTGATGGAGACTTGCTTGTCCACTACACCTACAAGCTTTTACATCATGTCAATGGGGGATATGATGTAGTATCCTTTTATGCTGTAAACCCTTGGTACAAACAATTCAACAAGATTTTGTATACGTACAAGGAGACTGGTCTATTGAAAAGGTGGAAAGATAGCTCCATAACCTTCTTCAGCAACCAATACATGGTCAAACATGGAAAAGAACTTGAGTTCCTCAATGAGGACAATGAACAGAGGTTCATTAAGATGAGCTTGGACAGCCTGTATGGTGCACTGATTGGCTTTGCCCTGGTGAATGTTATAGGATCAGTAATTTTTTTTCTGGAACTTTGCGGAGGGAAAAAGCGGGGGATTAATGTTGAGGCAAACTGTTGTAGTTCAATTGAGACATATGTGAGAGGTGTTGTTTTGTGAGCTTTGCAGGAGGAAACAAGAACAAACTTTGTTCAAAGATCTGCGGCATTGACAAGATCCTTAAATATAAATAAAATCCCTTATATTGAAAAGCAAGGGATCCCACCCCAAAGAGAAATTTGGATGGGAAGAAGGGTGACAACTCATTGTTCAATCATGCCTGATCAGGAATTATATTGGAAGCTAAAGAGAAATCTGATCAGGGATAGCCGGATCCCACCCCCCAAAAAAATTAGGGTACGAGATGAAGGGAGGAGAGTAAACAAAGAGTTGGTTGACCTTGACCTTAGGTCTACCTTTAAAGTCGTGTTGTCCAAACAACAACTTTCACTGTTTTATGACCTGTCGGCTTTGCCGCAGGTAAAAATGGGGGCAATTGTTGAGACAAGTAGTTGGAATTTAATTGAGACATACGTATGGGGGTAAATTGTGTGTCACTTGTTGACATTAAAAGGTGATTTCCACACAAAGAAAGCATTCCCAGTTGCCCACCAAGAAAAGTATGATCCAGTGACGTTACAGTTTTTCTTGTACCTTGTCTGCTGCAGAAGACAATGTTGAAAAGACTTGCTGCGGAACCTGTGATAGCCTGTGAGTACCCACCCCTCCTCGCTGATTCGGACCCAAATCCCCACCTCTCCTGTGCAGGACCTTTATGGACCGCTTAGGTCCATAATTTTGGGTGCAAGGAGCCCCCTTTCAAAATTACTGATTTTTTTACCGTTTTGTGACGCACAAAATATTTTCTCTTTCAGACCTTTTACACCAGAGAGGTAAAAATTTCGGGTGCCCTAACAGGACTTTTTTGTACTGCCCCACATTTTTTAACCTTCTTTGAATCAAAAATGTGAATTTAGCCAAAAGGCGAAAGATTTTTTCTGCCTTCCTCTTAGTACTTTTTGAAGACCTTCCTGTGAGTATCGTAGAGTAGCATTTTTGCCCGGTTGGTGGGTCCAAAATTACTCCCGGTTCACAATCCCCCCTCGTCTCGTCAAAACCCCGAGAACATATACTTTTATGTTGGTCGCGCAATTTCGACCGATTCCTGGTCCAGGTCCCTATGATAAGGATAGAACAATTTGGCTATGCAATTTGGAAATTTTCTTTCGAAACTAGGGTAAGTATGTCAGTACAAGCACAAAAAGGAGCCGAGAGGACGTGATCAATGGATGCACAAGTATTGGCGAGTACTTACATACGACGTACGACTTTTACTTTAAATATACAAGCTGGATGGTTGTACTATCTGAGCGCTTTATAATAAGTTTTCTAGGCGGCCATGTACTGTACCTGTAGATGTCTCATAGTTGGAAGGGTGCGCATGCCGCTAAATTGGATAAAAAAATCGGATAGTTTCTTCTGCTGTTCAAGATTTATTCCGAGTTCTAGACACCTGCAAAAATACTTGGCCAAAAAGGATGCAAGTAGAAAAAAGTCCAACCAATAAAAACGGGTATTTGAAGTTTCAGGCTTGTTAACGTCGGTTAAAAATTAACGGCGTATATTGCGTCAATGTCTTAAATTAAAGATTTTTAAGTAAACGGAAGCTCAAAAAATAACGGCTAACAATGAACGCCAAAATGAAATTCCGTTAGGCGCTAGTTATTTATACAGCACATTTCTGCTCCACATTTAGACACTTTTTTGCAGGTCTCTGACTCCCCCTGTCCGTCACTACCCCGTGAGCATGTATGGGTACAGATGTTAATATAATTAAGTCAGAATTTTTACTCATTCTCCAACTGGAAGATTCGCTTTTCAGCAATAAAAACTTTTCCGCAATTTCTTGCTTTCCATCGTGGTGGTAGGTAGAGTGGGTAAATTTTTAAAACTCAAATTCCATAATTTTGGAAAGTCTAAGTACTGATAAAGAATGTCAGATGGGTTTAATTTCAAGGCCATCTTTTGCACCTTTGTGCCGTCAGGGTCTCCGCCCGAGAAAGCAGCACCAGTAGCCAAAGCATGGTTGCATGGTTATATCTGAAAACCATACCAGAATGTGTCAAGTCTTCCAACTTCCATTCACAAAAGAGTCCATAACCCTCTTGGAGACACGGGGTGTGTGCATAGTATTTCCTGACAACATGGTTGCCCCTTGATCCCACCAAGACCTGAGCCTGTAGAAAATGAGGATGCATTTCCAAAGTTTTTCTTGGTTTGGGCAGAAGACCCCACAGATGTGGAGGAAGTTGTTGGCAGACTGGAAAACACCTTTGTGGATTGTCCAGCTGATTTCAGAGGAGGATACCTGAGAAAGGTGAAAACATGACCGGCAAGGAAAGCATTTTTGTACTGTACTGATCGTCCGACATGTACTCTGCAAAGGAAACGAACACGTGATGCCAATGTACTCCATGCTTCGGGTATCAATACACGATTGATGAAATTATTGAAAAATCCGGGTTTATTGGAGCTGTGAGGAAGTCACGTCTTGTATGAAGCAGCAGGTTGTGGCGGGGGACTAATCAAACGTTGCTATCGAGTAATTCGAAATCAGCGTCCGAGAAAACGTAATTACCGTATACTCCATAGCCCAATTAATACTGTAATATGACCTGCAAACATCTCGTTTAAACGGTCTTCAATTGTGAGTTAGATTTAGCTTCCTGTTTCAAGGTCTGCAAGTAAACTGCCGAATTTTGACATCCCAAACTCAAAATTGGAACCAAATTAAAAAATCATGAAATTCAAGTGGAAAGAATCCTCTTTTGTCGCTACAAGCAAGATTTCGCACTGCATGTGGAAAGAGATATGGAAGACGCATAATTACAAAATTTTGAGAATTAAAGCCACGATCATCACATTGCAAACAATAATGGAAATTTAAGACTGATTCCTTCCCGTGAGGCTTTGCCCAAGCTTGCTTTCGAATGAAGTCGTTTGGTGCCTAGTTCAAGACTATATGTCGTTTGTAGTCTGTAGGTAAGGATTCGACAAAATACAAAGAGAAATCTTTCCACAAAATGAAAACTTCTGTATTTTTCCAGTTTCGACGTACGGCTACGGCAGACCATCCGTCTACGCATACAGACAGTCCAGTACGTACACTGTCGTACAGTCGTACACTGTGTACGAGAGTGCTTTGCTATTTCGTCTTTGTTCTTCGCGTAGGGACGACCTAATAAATTCCACCAATAAACAATAAACTATGATTGGAGGCCCGTGGCGAGGCCCCATTACCGTACTTCACAGTTCAACGATAAGTAGGCAGTATTTTTCTCCGCAGCACACGGAAAATTTTATCTTTCCCACTATCACGTTTTCGTGAAGGACTCTTTCCAGTCTCAGGAACTCCGCGGCACTGGAGACAACAACATTTTGGCCTGGAACCCACTTGGGACAAATCCACAAACATAAGAGGGGAAAATGACTGAGCTTTTTGGTTTCAATCCAATCAGCCACGCCCTAGTCGTGATGGTTCTTTTGCTCGTCGAAGGGGGAAATGTTGCAGCCAGCGACAGCATCAGCGAGAAAGACGTCTCAGGCGTGCTGGAAAGCTTCTCTAATCTGAGGAACTTCGACCCCTACCTCATCGTCCAAGTATGATAAATTCAAAATCAGGTGCAAAGGCCAGTTTGCACCTAAGCTTCCATTCGTCCGTCGCAGAATGCGTCCCGACGCTTCCAAAGCGACAAACTTTTGTCGGGCGAGGCCCTGACTCTTCTGGAGACGTCCGGCGCGAGGGGGGCCTTCCCCGATAACACGGATTGTTCCTTGATCCCCCCAAGGCCGCCCACAATGGAGGACGCGACCACTGGAGTCCGCCCGAAGCTGTTTCTGATCTGGGCGCAGGACCTCACTGCTGTTGACGAGGTGGTGGAAGGGCTGGAGAGGACGTTCGTCAACTGTTCGGACGATGTCAGAGGGGGTTACCTGAGAAACGACAATGTGGTAATTAAATTTTAATTTAATATACTGTAGGCGCGAAAAAAGTATGCGTATCCCCAAATTGTGGCTCAATACAAAGTAACATTTTCTCTCGCTCTTCTCAGGTACTGTTCATAGGCCCTCCGGAGGGAGCCGAAAAAATCATTTTTCGCTCCCATCCCTTGAACAGCCACCCTCACGTGGCCCTCCTGAGCTCTCTCAGTGAGGACCATGGAAAGGATGTTGGGGGCATCTTGCTCGTGTCCAGGTACAATCCGTACTTGCAATCACTCCTCCCCCACTCAGTGCTCGCACCCTGGGGAAAAGTTTCAATGGAGGCGGTGTTCCAGCCCTTCCACATGAGGGGACACCCTATGAGGGTCAGTTGCATGCCCTACAGCTACCTGTCAAGCGCTAATGAGAAAACCTCCCCAGAAGACCCCAGGAAGAGGTGGGACAACTACATTGGATATCAGGTATGAAGAAAAAACACATTTAAAGTGTGATACATACTGCACAGATATAGCTTTTTAAAGGTGGATTGGATCAGGGTGGCCTGCCAACAGCTGGATTGCACCCTT
>JAAUXU010042596.1_pt1 | contig 11759 bp, 10 predicted proteins | sample 7278151 | NCBI WGS metagenome assembly JAAUXU01 (sample SAMN14350113, study PRJNA611818) | marine sediment metagenome | isolation source: surface marine sediment (1.8m) | place: French Polynesia: Moorea | collected 2018-08 | reverse complement strand
CACCGCGGTCGCGGCCTCGGCCGTGCCGTCGTCGCTGTGATCGTCGACCAGGATCACCGTCAGGCTCCCGGGATAGTCCTGGCGGAGCAGCGAGGTCATGGCCTGGCCGACGACGTCGGCCTCGTTGCGGGCCGGCACGATGGCGACCACCGCAGGCCAGTCGCCGAGGTCGCCGGGTATGCCGTCCAGGCGCTCGCGGCCGCGCCAGAACCCGCCGTGAAAGAGCAGCAGGTAGATCCATGCAAGCAGCGGCAGAACCGAGATGATCAGCAAGGCGGTGTTCATGGCCGTGACTGATAGCCGCCACGTCCGGGGCGGTCCAGCGCCTAGCGCACTTCCCGATCAGACGCGTTCGCGTCTGGCCGGGAGTCGTGCGCTAACACCGAAAAGCTAGGGCGCTACATCCGGCCAGCTGGAGCGCAAAGCGAGTCCATCTGACCGGATAACGCTTTAGGCAGCGGTTCAGTCCGCTTTCGTCCTGGTCTCCGGTGCGTCGAGCTTGGCGAAGCGCGCCAGAAAGCGGGACTTGGCCTCGGAAGGTGGCCAAGGCTCGAGTCGGACCCGGTCGAGCCCGAGGTCCTCGTAGCCGCGCGGCCGGCCGAAGATCCGTTTGGCCTCGGCCTCGCCGAAGCCGGCCAGCTGCGTCGCTTCCAGGTAGGCTGCGGCCCGGTCGGCGCGCTTGATATCGGCATTCAGCGCCTTTGGCAGCGTGGCCGGCAGGCCGAAGCGCAGGTGCACGGCGGTCAGCAGGCGTTGCTCCAGCGCCTTGTAGCCGCCGCCTACCGAGGCCTTGAACGGCGTGATCAGGTCGCCGACCACGTATTCGGGCGCGTCGTGCAGCAGGGCCGCCCGGCAGGCCGGGCGCTCGGCACCCGGTCTCAGGCGTCGGAAGATCTCCTCGACCACCAAGCTGTGCTGGGCCACCGAGAAAGCCCAGTCGCCGGCCGTCTGGCCGTTCCAGCGCGCGACCCGCGACAGGCCGTGGGCGATGTCCTCGATCTCGACGTCGAGCGGCGAGGGGTCGAGCAGGTCCAACCGCCGGCCCGAGAGCATGCGCTGCCAGGCGCGCGGAGCTTTCTCGGCCGGTCTCCGTTTTGCCGTCGACTGCAGTGCGCTCGGCTCCGGCCCTGCCGCGGCCGGGACCGCGCCCTGCGCCGCCGCCCGGGCCTGATCGGGCGTTGCGGCCTGACTGGCCGGAGCGTGAGCTCCAGCGCTGGCCGCGCTTGCCAATCGATCGATGATCTCGGGCAGCTCGGCGGCGCGCTCGCAGACCGCGTCGGCGGCCGTGCCGTCCCGACCACGGTCCCTGGCGCCGACGAAGAGAATGGCTTTCATCCCCAGCGCCTTCGCGCCTTTGATGTCCTTGTCCTCGCGGTCGCCGATGTGGAGCAACTCGTGGGGCTCGACGCCCAGCTGGTCGGCCGCGGACTCGAAGATCGCGCGATGCGGCATGGCATGTCCGATCACGTCGGAGAAGGCGAAGCCAGCAAAGAAGTCCGCCAGGCCCTGCGAAGCTAGCAGACGTCGCAGGGTTCCGGCCGGCGAGACCGAAGTATCGGAGATCACGCAGAGCCGGTAGCGCAAGGCTAGGCCGCCTAGCGCCTCGGCGACGCCTTCCACGGCATCGGGCGGGACTGCGATCTCCATCTCCTCGTGCGCCTTGACGATTTCGGCGAAGGCCTCGGCGGGCAATTCGCGGCCGAGGGAACCCAGGATCCGGCGCAACCGCTGGCCGATGGTCCAGGTCACGTAGTCTTCCTGCTGGGCCCTTTCGAAGGCGGCATCGGCGCTGTCGTAGGCCGCCGCCACTGCCTCTGGGTTGATCGGCGCCAGGTCGTTGAGCGCCTGCCAGACCAAGTGCCGACGCTCCGCCGGCTTGGTTCGCAGGCTCTGGGCTGCGCGCTTGGGCTCATCGGAGTCGTTTCGGACCAGGGTGTCCCAGAAATCGAAGCTTACCGCCTTCAGCATCGGGTTCCCCGCGTGGTTTCGGCGGAGCCTAGGGAGCGCTGCGGCCGCGAGCAAGCCGCCGGCGCAGAAGCGGCGCGGTCCGGTGGTGGGCGGCCCGACCCCGTTGCATGGCGGGGGCCGATTGAGTAGAAACCGGGATCGAGTTTCCTGAAAAGCGGATGATTCGGCACGCCGTCCAGCGGCCGGCTCCGGACATCTTCGCGATGTGAGTTGTGATGCTTCAGATCAGTGATGCGATCAAGAAATGGCTTGTCCTGGCACCGACGGCCCCCCTGCCGAGGGCGCTTCGCGTGCCGGCGCGCGAGAGGCTCCTCGCCAACCACGAACTGGCGAAAGCCGAACGGGCAAAGCTGATCATCATCGCGCACCCCAAGAGCGGCAACACCTGGCTGAAGGTGATGCTCTCGCGCCTTTACCAGGTCCGCTATGGCCTGCCCGACTCCTTCCTCCATAAGTCCGACGAGTATTCCCGCCGGAACCCTGCGATTCCCCGGTTGTCGGCGACCAACGGCTGCTACAGCTACGAAGGGATCGTCGGCAAGGCGCTCGACGCCGAAGCGGCCGATAATGCGCTCCGCCACAAGGCGGTCCTGTTCCTGGCGCGCAACCCCTGCGATATCGCGGTCTCCTGGTACTTCCAGTTCACCAAGCGGCAGTCGGCCCACAAACAGGAGCTGATCAATCACGCCATCGAGCATCCGATCGACCGCCATACGATCTCGATGTGGGACTTCGTGCGGCATAGCGACATCGGCCTACCGTTCCTGATCGACTACCTGAATACCTGGGAGCGCAACTTGGCCCAGCTCGAGAACGGACTGATGGTTCGCTACGAGGATCTGCGCGCCGAGCCGGTCGCGACGCTCAAGCGGATCGTCGACCTCATGGGCGAACCCTTCTCGGAGTCCGAGATCGAAGAAGCCGTACGCTTCGGCTCCTTCGACAACCTGCGCCAGCTTGAGAGCAAGGGTTTCTTCAACCAAGGCGGGCTGACCCTGCGCAATCCCAAGGATCCCGAGAGCTTCAAGGTGCGACGCGCCAAGGTCAATGGCTACAGGGACTATTTCACGCCCGAGCAAGCCGCCGAAATGGAAACTTTGATGGTCGAGCGCCTTTCGCCCGCCTTCGGATACCAGCCTCCCCCGGCGACGGAGACGGGTCGCCTGGCGGTCTGATGGATAGACCGTTCGCCGATTTGCTATCGCTGGCGGCTGTGGCGGTCGCGTTCCGAGTTCGTGAACCGCGACCTCCACTGCGCAGCGAAATGGTGTTGAACCCCTGAGCCGATGCCTGCCCTACCGAACGCGGCAGATAGCCGAGCGAGCGAACCCTTGAAACAGCCGAGCGTCTGGCTGGTTCTGGGCGACAAGAAGGGCGACAACGGTCAGGTGGAAACCCTGGCGCGGGCCCTGGGCTGGGACTGCGAGCGCAAGCACCTGCAGATGCGCGAGCCCTACGTGCTCGGCAAACCGCGGGTCCAGGCCTCGCTCCACCACATCGATCCAGCGCGTTCCGATCCCTTGGAGCCGCCCTGGCCGGATCTGGTGATCACGATCGGCCGGCGGCCGTCCATGGCGGCGCTTTGGATCCGCGAGCAATCCGGCGGGCACACCAAGATCGTCCTGGTCGGCAAGCCGTCCTGTGCCATCGAGCGCCTGGACCTGATCATCGCGAGCAGCGAAGCGCACCTGCCGCCGCTCCCGAACGTCATGTCCGTCTCCCTTCCTCTGATGCAGGTCGACGAAGCTGCCGTGGCTGAAGCGGGGGCGGCGTGGCAGGCGCGGTTTTCCGAGCTCCCGCGGCCCCTGATCGGGATCATGATCGGCGGCCCCACCAGTCCCTTTGCCTTCAATGCTTCGGTGATCGACGGCCTGATCGAGGTCGTGACCCGTATCGTGCAGGATCTGGGAGGCACGCCCTACCTCACCACCAGCCGCCGGACGACGCCACGGCTGGTCGCCGACCTCAAGGCCAAGCTGCCGCCCGAGGCCCGGCTCTTCGAGTGGTCCCCGGAGGCCCCCGACAACCCCTACCTCGGGCTCCTGGCCTTGGCCGACGGCTTCGTCGTGACCGGTGACAGCGTCTCGATGATGGTTGAGATCGTCCGCCTTCGGAAGCCGCTGGCCATTTTCCCCCTGCCTTCGGGGCGGCTCGGCGCCCTCGACCAAGCTCGGCGGTCCTTCGCCCGCTGGATATTCGCGCCGGAGGGCGAGGCCCTGGCCGACCGCCTTCGCAGGGTCGTGGCGCGGGGCCTCTACCGCCTCGGGCTCTTGACCCAGACCCGTGATTTCCGGGCCTTTCACGGGATGCTGATCGACCATGGGCTGGCCGTGCCTTTGGGCGAAGGCTTTTTGCCCCCGCGGGGGGAACTGCCCGACGACGTCGGCCCCGCCGTTTCGCGCATCCGGGCCCTGATGACAGTTCGCTGATTGCGTCTGCCGCCCGCCCGTGGTGACCTCGAAGCGACGGGAACTGCATCGAGGCCGGGTCGAACCCTCGGCGGTCTGAGGCGTTCATGCCAGGCAGGAGCTGATGCTGTCCTGTGGGACCGAGAGCGGGACCAGTCGCTGCGGCTCGGTCAACACAGCGGACTGCCGGAAGCCGACCCCGGCTTGGGCTTGCCAGCCCGCAGAATTGTTGCTAGCTGCTGGGCTTATTCGCTCCATCGCGCTGGAAAAATCGTTATGCGGTCTTTGTTGTCGGGCCTGGTGAAGAAACTCACGCGCCTTGTTGTCCGCGCGGCCACCTTTCATCTGCCAAAGGAGCGGAAGATCGAGGTCGAGCGCTGGGTTCGCGGGCTCGATCAGTTCAAGAAGCTGCGCCGGGCCGACTGCGTCATCGTGTCTTTCGGAAAGAGCGGACGAACCTGGCTCCGGGTCCTGCTGTCGCGGCTCTATCAGGTCAAGCACGGTCTGTCGGAGCGGCACCTGATCGGCTTCGACAACCTCCACTACAAGAACCGGGCGATCCCGAAAATCTTCTTCACGCACGACAACTATCTCAAAGACTACACGGGCAACGACGACAGCAAGGCTGACTACTACGGCAAGAAGATCGTCCTGCTGGTCCGCAATCCGGCCGATGTCGCGGTATCCCAGTATTTCCAGTGGCGCTACCGGATGCGTCCGCGCAAGAAGTCGATCAACGATTATCCGTCGCACGGCGAAGAGGTGCCGATCTTCGATTTCGTGGCTCGCCGGGAGGCCGGCCTCCAGAAGGTGATCGACTTTATGAACGGCTGGGCAAGGGAGTTCGAGCGCTTGGAGGATGTCCTGGTCGTGCGGTACGAAGACCTGCGCGCTCAGCCCGAAGCGACGCTCGCGGGCGTCGCCGAGTTCATCGGCACGCCCGGTACTCCCGCGGAGATCCGCGATGCCGTGGAGTTTGCGTCCGTCGAAAACATGCGCAAGATGGAACAGCGGCGCGTGTTCTGGCTGAGCGGCGGGCGTATGGTGGCCAAGGATCGGAACGATCCGAACACCTATAAGGTCCGCCGCGCCAAGGTCGGCGGCTATCGGGACTATTTCAGCGATGACCAGGTCAACGAGATCGAGAGCATCATCCGCACGCGCCTCTCGCCCGCCTTCGGCTACACTGAGCCTGATGATCCCAGGCGTGCCGAGAGCGCCTGAATTGCCTGCGCCGGCCCTCGGCATCGGATCGAGCCACGGGCCGACGCGTCCACAATCCGCAGTCTAAGGGGAGCGGTCGTGAAGCCCTGTGTCTTCATTCAGACGAACCACCGCCAAATGATCGGCGCGCTGGTCTCGGAGTATTCCTTGAGACGCAATAGCGCCCACAACGATAAGTTCGACGTCCGGATCATGCATCATAAGGACTATCCCTTCTTTCAGGCGAAGGAAGGCAAGGTCTACTTGAGGGACGGGCTGAAACGGCGGTGGCGCAACGACGACCTGCAGTCCTTCACGCCGTTGCGCTTCCTGCCGCCGGAACTGATGGGCTATTCGGGCCGCGCCGTCGTCATCGATCCGGACGTCTTCGCGGTCGGCGACATCTACGACCTGCTGGTCCGGGACATGGAAGGCAAGGCCGTGGTGTGCCGCTCGCGCGGCGGTTCAAAGGGCCTGGCCAGCAGCGTCATGCTCCTGGACTGCGCGAAGCTGACCCACTGGCGCTGCGAGGCGCAGTTCAACGAGATGTTCGCCTTCGAACGGGACTACATGGACTGGATCTGCCTCAAGCTCGAGCCGCGCGAGGCGATCGGCCTGTTCGAGAACCGCTGGAACGATTTCGACACCCTGACGGCGGATACCAAGCTGCTGCACAATACGAAACGGTGGACCCAGCCTTGGAAAACCGGTCTGCCGGTGGACTTCGTCCCGGCGGAGAAGACCCAACGCTTTCAGCCCTTGGGCTGGGCCCGGCGGGTCAGGCGCAAGCTGTTTGGCCCCTACGCTCTGCTGGGCCGCTACCGACGGCATCGTGATCCCAACCAGGAGCGGTTCTTTTTCGGGCTGCTGCGGGAATGCCTAGAGCAGGGCGTGGTCTCGGAAGCGCTGCTGCGCGAAGAGATGGAACGCAACCACCTGCGTCACGACGCGCTTCAGGTTCTGGAACGCACCCCCTCGCTTGCCGCGTAGCCGGCAGGCGCGGACTCCGGCTGGGCTGTTCGGCTGCCCTGGGTGTAGCCGAAGACGCTGTCAAGCGTGTCTTCCACGTAGCGATCGATCGCTTCGACCTGTGTATCGTCGAAATAGTCACGATAGCCGCCCACCTTAGCGCGGCGCACCTTATAGGAGTCCGGATTTCCCCGGTCGCCCGGCAACAGGCGATTGCCGCTGAACCGGAAGAGCTTCTTTTCCTCGAGGTTTTTCATGTTCTCGAAGGCGGCGAAGGAGACCGCCTCCTTAATCTCGCCCGGCGATCCCGCCGTGCCCATGAATTCGAGGACTTTACCCAAGATCGCTTCGGGATCCTTGCGCATATCCTCGTAGCGGATCACGAGCACGGAGCTCATCTTCGGCAGCTCGCTCGCCCAGAGGTTGAAGAAATTCACAATTCGGCGCAGGCCAGCATCGTGATTCATGACGAAGTCGTAGATTGAGAGATCGTCACCGTGAGGCGGGTACGCGTTCAGTGCCTTCTTTGGCGGATCCATGCGATGCTTCCACTGGAAGTACTGAGACACCGCGACATCTCGCGGATCGCGGACCAGGAAAACGGTCTTCTTGTCGTAGAAGTCGCTAACATTGTCCCAATGCGAGGTATAGTCTCGCAGATAGTTGCCATGGGTGACGAATACCTTTGGAATACTTGAGTTTTCGGCATTCAGATTGTCGAATTCGAGGAAGCTGCTGTCCGTCAACCCATGCCTGATCTGGTAGAACCTGGAGACCATCAAGCGCAGCCAAGTCCGCCCGCTCTTGCCCCAGGACACGAAGACGCAATCCGCGAGGCGGAGCTTTCGATACTCCTCGCGACCCCTCAGCCAACGTTCTGCCGCCACGATCTTTTGCCGCGGGAGGAAGAACAGGACATATCGAGCGATATATGGAGTGACTTCGCTGAATCTGCGCCGCACGGCTTGTTGGACCCGCTCTGCCAGAATTTACGAATCGATGGATGTCATGGGCCATGTCGGCCATGACGGAGGATGAGAGAAAGCAAAAAGCATGTCGTGTCAACCCAGATTCCCTGCCCCACTGTCCGATTGCAAGGACTGCCGGCGCGCCGGCGGGCTCCCAGTTTGCGCGACTTAGAATGCGCTTGCCCCCGGGGCATTGCCGGGCGTCCGCGTCGTGCAACCGACCGCTTTCGATGTGTCGTCACAATCGCCGCAGGACCATCGCCGGGTCCGCCGGGGAGTGCCGGCAAGGTCATCCTGCCCTTAAGACTGCGCACGCGCGCCGGAGAAAACTCATCGCAGCGCCTTTTATCAACATCTATGCAACACTATCTCTTGCGCTAGGCCAGCGGCTGACGAAAAGTGTTTTCTTTCGATCCATTTTGCGCCAAGTTTTGCAGGAATAGGATAGCGCAGACCGAAAAATGGCTTCTAAGCTCGAAACTTGGCTGGCGTCTGCTGGCAGCCCAAGAGGGGGAAGGGGCATGTTTTACAAATCTACCTCAGGCAGCCACATCCAATAGGTTATACCCATGGCTAGCTCTTCGACGGCGGCCTCTTACCCCGCGGAATACGACACGTCTATACTGGACTTTGCCGCTCTGGAAGCGGCACCGCTTCAGACGGATCCCTTCGACTATCTCGTCGTACCGCATTTCTTGACTCCTCTGGGTTTGGCAACCGCCAACCGTGACTTCCCCGAAATCAGCGTACCCGGCAACCTGTCGCCAGAAAGCTTGACCTTCGGTCGTGGCTTCCAGCAGCTGCTCGAACTGCTCGAGGGCCGGAAATTCGCCAAGCGCTTGGGCAAAAAGTTCGGCCTGGATATTGCGGATTGTCCCAAGACTCTCACGATACGGGCGTTCTCGGAGGCCAGTGACGGGAACATCCATACGGACCATCGAAGCAAGATCATCACCGTTCTGCTCTACTTCAACACCGAATGGACGGAAGAGGGCGGCCGGCTGCGCTTCCTGCGCTCCAAGACCGACATAGAGGACTATGCCGCCGAGGTGCCGCCGGTCGGCGGCACCCTGATCGCGTTCCGGCGCGAAGAGCACTCTTTCCATGGCTACAAGAGGTTCGTCGGGGAGCGGCGGGCGATCCAGATGAGCTGGCTGCAGCAAAGCCGGGCGGCCCAGTACAAGCAACGTTTCGATCGCTCTTTTACCCGATCGATGAAACGCCTCTCGCGGCTGTTCTAGGACAGCGCAAAACACCCAAGCCTTCACGAAAAGACTATCGCCGGTACCGCAGGCGCGCCGCCAACGGTGGCGGTCCGTACCGGACCGGCGCGGGCAGTGACGTTGTGCGGCAGCGCTGCCCGGCATCTGTTAAGGTGGGCGTGGCCGAACCCGCATAGCCGCAGGGCGAGGAGGGCTGGCGGGTCAGCCGATCAGCCTCTTATGGCGCACCAGGCTCTCGGAGGGCCAATGGAGCTTGCGGTCGTAGTAGGCCTCGGCTGCCGGGACCTCTGGCGGCAGCAGCACCCAAGGCAGCTTCGATGCGGTGAAAATGTGGATGTCGGGCGGCAGGCGGTCGGGCTCATCCAGGGTGCCGACGCGGAGGAATCGGATCGCGTCCCCGGCTCCGGCGTAAGCGCTCCAGAGCGCGATCCGGCAACTCGGGCAGCGTGCAATCTTCTGCCCTTTGCCGCTCTCCGAGGGCGTGTTCACGACCTCCGGCATACCCTGCAGCAGGCTGACCCGATCGGCCTCGATCATGGCGTTGAGCACGAAGGCCGAGCCGGTCTCTCGCTGGCACCAGCGGCAGTGGCAGCAATGGACGAACAAGGGCGCCGTCGTCAGACTATAGCGGACCGCGGTGCAGGTGCAGCCGCCGTCGAGCGGATAGTCCGATTGATCCGACATCCTCGGCCTCCCTCCACTGCGGTTTTGGCCCTGGCCCCCGAAGCTAATCGGGGTCGTCCTGCCCCTTTGGCATAAGTTTCAAGGAGGCGGAGTTGATGCAGTAGCGCTGGCCGGTCGGCTCCGGGCCGTCGGGAAAGACATGGCCGAGGTGGGCGTCGCAGCGGGCACAGTGGACCTCGGTGCGGACCATGAAGAATGAACGGTCTTCCTCTTCCTCCACGACCTCGGCATCGATCGGTTGCCAGTAGGAGGGCCAGCCGGTCCCGGAATCGAACTTGTGCGCAGAATCGAAGAGGGGCGCACCGCAGCAGATGCAAGCGTAGGTCCCAGGGGTCTTGTCATTGTGGTACTTGCCGGAGAAAGCGCGCTCGGTGCCCTTGCGCCGGGTGACGTGGAACTGCTCGCGGCTCAGCTGCTGCCGCCACTCCTCGTCCGTTTTCTTGATCTTTTCCTTGGTGTCGCTCTCGGTCATGGCTTTCCAGCTCCTCGGGGTCGGAACGGCGCGCCGAAACCCGGGCCCGACGCCGTCTCGAGAACCTTACCGGGCCTCAATCTGACAGGAAATAGGCCGCGGTTTCAGGGTCGATCTTCCGGATCAGAGCCTCCACTTCGGTGGCCGTGGCATCGCAGGCTTCGACGGAGTCATAGGCGGCGAGTTTTTGTGCCGTGTCGAGCTCTTCTTGGTTGATGCGCCGGTAGCCGGCGTTCTGCAAGGGACCGCAGTCCCGCCGAAGCGCAGCCTCCGCGTTATAGAGTGCTTCGACCACGTCGCGACCCTCGGCCTCGGCCGCCTGCACCGCTTCGGCCAGCGCGGCTGTGATCTGGTTCTGATACAGGTAGACCGCCTCGGCCCGATCCGGTGTCGTGCAGCCGATCAAGCCCGCCATGGTGAAGGCCGCGAGAAGGAATGCCGCACGAAGCCCCATATTGCAGTCTAGCGCATCGCCGGGTCAGGGACCGCGCCGCTTGCGCCTGTACTTGCCCTTGCCGCTCTTGGACCTGGCGTCGGCGCGGGCGACACGGCCGGCAAAGGACGTATCCGCCGGCAGCTCCAAATCCTGCTGTTCAAGACGGCGAATCTCGTCGCGCAAGCGGGCGGCTTCCTCGAACTCCAGGTCGGCCGCGGCACTGCGCATGCGCTCGTCCAGGTCGGCGATATAGGCCTGGAGGTTGTGTCCGATCAGGTGGTTGTGCGCCTCGTCGCCGGTCTTCACGGTGACGTGGTCGCCCTCGAAGACGCTGTCGAGGATGTTTGCGATGTCCTTGCGGATGCTCTCCGGGGTGATGCCGTGCGCCGCGTTGTAGGCCTGCTGCTTCTCGCGCCGGCGGTTGGTCTCCTCCAGGGCGTGCTTCAGGCTGTTGGTCATGACGTCCGCGTAGAGAATGACCCGGCCGTCGACGTTGCGCGCCGCGCGGCCGATGGTCTGGATCAGCGAGGTCGAGGAGCGCAGGTAACCCTCCTTGTCGGCGTCGAGGATGCAGACCAGGGCGCATTCCGGGATGTCCAGGCCCTCGCGCAGCAGGTTGATGCCCACCAGAACGTCGAAGGCACCCAGGCGAAGGTCGCGGATGATCTCGATGCGCTCCAGGGTGTCGACATCGGAATGTATGTAGCGGACCCGGATCCCGGCCTCGTGCAGGTATTCGGTCAGGTCTTCGGCCATGCGCTTGGTCAGGGTGGTGACCAGGACCCGGCCGCCCTGGCTCACGACCTCGCGGCATTCGCTCATCAGGTCGTCGACCTGGCTTTCGGTCGGGCGGACGATGCAGACCGGATCGATCAGGCCGGTCGGCCGGATGACCTGCTCGACGAAGACCCCGCCGGTGCGCTCCAGCTCCCATTTGCCAGGTGTGGCCGAGACCAGCACCGTGGGCGGTCGCATGACGTCCCACTCCTCGAACTTCAGCGGCCGGTTGTCGATGCAGGAGGGCAAGCGGAAGCCGTACTCGGCGAGGGTTGACTTGCGGGCGTAGTCGCCTCGGAACATGCCGTTGAGCTGGGGCACCGTGACGTGGCTCTCGTCGACGAAGAGCAGGGCGTCCTCGGGCAGGTACTCGAAGAGAGTCGGCGGCGGCTCGCCTGGATTGCGGCCGGTCAGGTAGCGGGAGTAGTTCTCGATGCCGGCGCAGGAACCGGTCGCCTCCATCATCTCCAGGTCGAAGGTGGTGCGCTGCTCCAGGCGTTCGGCCTCCAGCAGCTTGCCGGTGGCGCGCAACTCTTCCAACCGGATCTTCAGGTCCTCCTTGATCATCTTCCCGGCCTGCTGGAGCGTGGGCCGCGGGATCACGTAGTGGCTGTTGGCGTAGACCCGCACCGCCTCCAGGCTGTCGGTCTT
>JAAUXU010178050.1_pt1 | contig 11768 bp, 10 predicted proteins | sample 7278151 | NCBI WGS metagenome assembly JAAUXU01 (sample SAMN14350113, study PRJNA611818) | marine sediment metagenome | isolation source: surface marine sediment (1.8m) | place: French Polynesia: Moorea | collected 2018-08 | reverse complement strand
TCACCTGTGCTTGCATGTGCACATCACACAGAAGCACAAAAAACTAAAAGTCAAGAAATTTGATAGGTCTAGGGCAAATAATAACGATGCTGTTACCCATAACCCATTTTCATGCAAAATTTACACAGACCTTGAGCCCAATAGGGTTAAAAGATGTAGTGAGTATTGTCGTGGACAAGTTTTTTTGACCAAATGCGATACACTATATGTGTTTTTATATCGTGTATCGACTCGTGTATCGACTCGTCAAGAAATTTGGAATATCGCCCAGTATTAATACAGAGTGTCAAGAAATTGATGTCGGCCATGAAACGTTCTCCCCGTGCAAGCAGGCATCTTCTGTGGCGTACAACACCTGATCAAGGGATCTGTTCCTTGGCGTTGTTGGTGCCGTCCTCGCTCTGATCAGATTTTTCTACACTGTCCGAAAACATGCATGAATTTTTGAACAGCTCTACATGTGTGTCTCGAGCCTGAATACTGAAATTTGGCAACACTCGTTTAATTCTGTATGCGCAGCTGCTGAAATGCTATAAAGTCTCATTTGGAGGAGAAAACTGCAGGCATCCTGCAAAAGTCTAAAGCCAACTTGTCAGAGAATAGCGGCGGAACCTTCACCGGCTGTACTTCATACATGTACTTCATCACTTTTAGCATATTTATCGGTCATGACTAGGGTTTTTAAGTGATTAAGTGATCAATCGGTGATGAATCTAAGCCAAATTTAAATCGGTTATTTTTTTTCCTGAGTGCCTTAATCGGTTGATCTGGAACAAAGGCGTGAAAGCATGCAGCAAATGATTCAGTGCTCTGACTTTTGTATCTCCCGCCCTCTTCAGTGGAGGTGGACAGGACATTCAGTACCGCTGGGCTGTTCATTGCCAAGTTGAGAACAAGGATGATGAATGATGACACAATAAAAGACACAGTGTTGTTTGTGCAAAGTAGTCTTATGTAGGAAGGTCAGTATGTCAAAACTACAAAAAACTTGATGTGAAATAATCAATTAATCTACCAGAACAACTCCTCAATTAATCGATTGAATCCGAAGACTCCGCTTAATCTTAATTTGAAACCCTCGGACACATGACAATGACCTTCCGAACATGTCCAACGTCATGAAGGTCGTGGACGCCCTCCAGTGTTGCTGACCCACCAGAACAAAGGTCTTTTCGGACACAAAGTGTAAATAGTGGTGTGGATGAGGAGCGTTTGGAACGCGACATCAATTCTTTGACATGCTGTATACAAACAAGCTCCTTTGTTTTCCCCCAGTAATGACTTCCTAGGATTTTGTTCTCATTTTTCTGGCAGGTTGGTTAGGACAGACTTTCAGTGTGAGAGTCCATGAAAGCCTTTCGACAGAGCCAATCCTTCCTGATCTGTGTGTGTGTGTCTGTCTGCCTGTGTGTCTGTCTGTCTGTCTGTCTGTCTGTCTGTCTGTCTGTCTCATCTTTGCTCATTTCCCCCTCCCCCCCCTCTTTCCCTTTCCCACTGATTTCATTAATTATTCATTCCGCAGCAGAAGCGGGAGCCGGAGAACTTGTTCAACCTGAGCCCCGTGTACCTTTCCTCCCTGAGCATCGTCGGGCCCGAAAGTTGAAGTGTCCGTGGGCAGCGACAGGGAACTTTTTTATCAATCGTTTCTTATACTTTGTTCACCTCTAACTTTCATACCCATTTTGGTGCTGCTCGTGCTGTGTAGTAGCAGCGCTGCCATTTCCCCCATGGGGTTCTTCTTGCCCCCTCCACCCTTGAAGTCAAATGAGTTGAAAGTGCTGCCGCAAAACTTGATGGCGTCAGCAGTCGCTGCTGCAGGACAGTGGAAGCTGGAAATAACAATGCAGTGCAGACTGGATCAGTCCAGAACGGTTAAGTCGGACGGCTGAGTGAAAATTTAACCAATACACATACAGAGCGCTACGCTGAGACACACATGTGGCGCTTTATGTATCTTTAAATATTCTTACTCATGCTGTTGCTCTTCAAGCGTGAACACTTCTGGTGGCTGGAGCTACTTTGGGGACAGGAGCTTCATCGTCATATACTGTTTTCACCAAATAAAGACCACTGCTTAGGTCGGACCGGTGAAGTCGGACAAAGTACAATGCTACTGATAGACGTCTCATCACACCATGGGGGGTCCATATGAAATTTAACGCACCTCCTTTCTTTTTACTACTCGCTCTTACAAAAAAGAAAGTGGGAGAAAAAGTACCACTGTAATGACTGCTCTTACTTTATTGCCTGCAATTAGTAGGAAATAAAGTGGATTTTGCAGGCAATAAAGTACTGTATTGCCCGCTAATTTTTAATTCCAAAAATATTATCTGTTAGTAAGTGGAAACCAACAAAACCTGGCAACCTGGAACTCTGATTTAGTAAAGGAACTCTACTGTAGAGAGAAATGAGGTGCGTTAAACTACACATTGCATGGCTGTAATATGCTCTTTATTTTCCTCGTTTTCCTCGGTAGCTTGACCTGTCCTTGGTCTTACATTAACCTCAGGCCTCCACCCCCAACCCCGTCCACTTGCCCTCGGACAATAAAAGGCCTCGAACAGGTCAAGAAACACCTCGGTGGAAACTCGGAAAAATAAAGTGCTACTATACGGGCATGCGATGTATAGTTAATGCTCTGGTGTGGGAGTCTCCGTCCACATTGCACGGTTGTGAAGAGGCTTCAGGTGACTTTAGGTTTGGTGACCTTTAACCTTCACAATTTGTTACTTTTCGTCTGCTTGCTGTATAGATTCCTGGTCCGAGTGTACAATTTTCTAGTGCACACAAAGTAACTCTTATGAAAGACCACAAGGATTCAAAGTCCTCCAGGAAATTTACAACTTTATGCATCAATTTGACCTGTTCAACGAAGGTCGCTCAGTTCTGCTTGGAAGTGTAGCTGTTGATACTGAATAAAGTCTACTTATGCCCAGTTTGGTAATACCGGCTACAAATACCGTACAATTAGTCCTGCCCCGAGGTGTCCGACTCATTCAGTCTGGACTGTATTCTTTGGAACTGTGCAAAAATTGGGAGGTTTCTTCTCATTTCTTCTTCATTATACCATTGGAGCTGTAATAAAGAAAACTCAGTACAGCGGAACCCCATTAAAGCAGCACCCAGTTGAGTCCGCTATACGACCACAGAGAGGGATTTTTTTTCTGGTGAAACACTTGAATGTTTGTCCTCACTTTATCAAAACTCTAGTTTACATTAGAAAAATGACATCTGAGAGACAATTGGCGCCCCGACTGGCACCTTAACTGGTGCCACTGTGAATCTCAAAATTTTAAGTTCGTCATTCATGGCAAGTGTTTAAATCTTGAAAAAGAATAGACGAATCCGAACACTATGGGAATTCCAAATTTTGGGATTCGTGATGCAAGGCAAATGTTGGAAATTTTTAAGAGATTTGCTCAACCTGAATCCCATGGGGCTTTGGCAGTTCTTCCCCCACAAAAAATTATATTAGGCAAGGGTGACACAGAAGGGGGGATATTTTTTATCGTTTACTTTTTTTCAATACTTTCACCTTCATCACTTGGGCACAGATTTCTCCTGAGGATTGCTGCTGCTGCTGCTGCTGCTGCAGCTGCAGCAGCAGCAGCTTGCAGTGCACTTCTGCATAGGGCCGTGCTCAGGCTCGGGCCTGGTCTGAAAGCCCAAGGCTCAATCCGAGATTTTACCGGCCCGAGGTAGCCCATGGCCTGAAGTTCAAAGCTCAAAGAAAATGCAGTGTAGCAATTTGGGCTCAAGAGACTAGTATATAGCACATGCCTCACTAATGCTGCTGATGCCTGCCTATGACGCCTGACACCATACCCACCGTTAGACCGGTGAGTACAAGAAGGGAAAGTTTCCAGAATTGTATAAACTCGCTTTGAAGTATCTAAGTACACCAGCAACTTTGATACCCTCAGAACGAGTGTTCTTTATGGCTGGGAAGGTTTTGAATAAAAAAGATTGCTTGATGATGAACATGCAAAAATGCTTATGTTTTTGCATGACAACTTGCGCTAATTTCTGAGGTTCTCAAATCTATTCAAATGTCTGTTTTAAAGACGGTTGCCGTTCCAATGCTTAAGTTCCGCTCAGATGCCCTTTATAGTTGATATCATTCATACAGCTAGTTACTGTACATGGCTGTAAGTGTGACAGCCCCACCCCCCGGGGTGTTGTGCAGTACCATTAATGGCACACAATTTGTGTACGCATGGTGTCTGAGGCCCGACTTACGGGCCTGAGGCCCGAAGCCCGAGCCAGCCCGAGAATGTGTGGCTCGATGCGGCCCTACTCCTGCAGCGCTGCCAAATGTAGGTGCCCTGTTTGTGAAGTGCTCTGGTTTTTTCGTGGCACTTGGGATAACATGCGAGGAAACCGAGGCCCCCCGACGTCTCTCCACGACTTGAGAGGGATCTTCAGTTCATTTCTGGTGTCTCAAGTACGTAGGAAGCTCGGTTGAGGCCGGCGTGGAGTTGGAGGTGGTGGTGTCAGTTGGTGACGCGACCTCAAAGTCCAAGGTGGACCTGAGACTTGTGTTATCAAGGCAGGTATGGGAGTGAATCATTCGTCTGGAGCTCAACCTCCTCTCCTATTCTTTGAACTGCTTTGGCTTGACCAAAGGCTCACAACGGCTTTTACAATGGGTAAATGGGTTTTAAGACCTCAGTCAGTACCCTCGTTGACGTATTAACCTATTTTCTGACATATAAAAAATATGAAGTGCGTGTGTTGCATGTAGTTATAGGGTTTATTTGAATACAGACTAATGGAAAAGCCCGATACGTTTGTTGGAACTAGACGGATTGTGACATTCTTCGGTTCAATCGACTGGCCATCACCGGAAGAGTTATGAGGCCATCCAGACTGGTATCTTGAAGAATCTTTATTTACTGTCTTTCAGAATATGTCTGGCATGGCCTTGCTTTATGTGCAACATATTGCAAGTAGTTTTTTCTCTGAAATCTCAGGTGGCCTGCATTTCATGACAGATGGACGGACAGACGACCGCGTAAACTTTTGACGAAAAGTATGAAGATGATAATATAACTTTTACTTAACCAAAAATTGAAGCAAAAGATGTGTAACTGCAATATCCTGAATCTTCACCTGGGAGGAGGATACCGTGTTAGCATGAAGTGGGGGGATATGACCAAGTAGTGAGGGTATATCAGCATAGAAAGTTGGGAGGAGGGGTTTGAAGTGGAGTTAGTGGATATCAGCATTGGGTGTGGGGATATTGAAGTGGCGTGTGAGTATGTTAAAATGAAGTGTGGGGATATTGAAGTGGCGTGTGAGTATGTTAAAATAAAGTGTGGGGATATCAGCATAAAGTGCGTTGACAGTGCTGAGGACATGGCCCCATATGCTATTTCTTACAATTTGGTTTTTCACGACACCAAGTACGACCGCTAGAAACATAAAAAATGAAACTGACACAAGATTCTTGATAATTGCGAAAAAGGGTCAGTGGGATACACATTGCTAGGGCGAAGACGTGGTTCTATTTTGACCACCCTGTGCTGTTGAAATCATGCAACGGGGTAATGCTCCCAGAGACCCACAAGACCCGGTAGAAATAGGTTCAAAGTGTCCTGCGAGCAGTCTTACATCCTGTAGGGTCGTTCAAATAGGTCCGGAACTTCTTCAACGTCATCCAGATTCATCCAGAGTAAGTGGAGATGAGACTTAGGAGTAAGTGTGACTTGACTGGGCAAAAAAATTAATGCCAAGTGATCAGTGAATCGGCAGTTGTCAAGGTCGTCGGGGACCCAAGGTGCAACGTCTTCAAGGGAAACAGGGTGACGTGGAAGATGCCCTGGCAGTCCACGGAGAACCTGGGAAGATTTCAAAAGCGAAAAAAGCTCCCTGAACCACCCTGTGCATGCAAGTTTTTCTCTACGAGATATTCTGTTCTCATCAAGTACTTTTTTTCCACTTCTGCTCTTGCCGCCGTCGTCTCAGAGCAATTTTCTCCTTTCTTTTGATCTTCTGCTTCAAGTAGAATTGTTTTGCTCTCCCTCACGCACGCTTTCTACCTTTTTCTTTGCTAAAGAGACGAGTGTTTAACTTGCAAGCAGAGTGAAACTTAAGTTATGATGTGATACTATATAATATATATTCACAGAACTCGTACAGGGAGAAGATCTCCAGAAATAGCCTGGCATCGTTCGTGTTGCTGTTGCTCCAAAACCTGCAGCTTGGACAAATTTTTGCTGCAGCACCAGTGGAAATTTTTCAACTTCGGAAAAACTTCACGGATCTCTTTTTTTTCCAGAAATAGTTCAAAACCTACCTGAGAAATAAGAAAAAGAATACACGAATCCTTCTGAAGGTGCACTTTTGGTACTTTTTTGCAATTTTTACACATTTGCAATAAAAGTTTCCGGCAATTTTCGCACGTTTTGTGCAGTTTTGGTCGTGCGTATGTGACATAATGCGTGATTTAAATGCGACGTAGCTACCACGTTCTTGTGAGCTCGCAACGTCTCTTTTGGCTGAGCAGATTAGAGCGACGGGGATGTGCCAAAGCTACAGACAAGGTTGGTCGACCGGGTGTCTCGTAAGTCGGGTACTTCCGACCACATCTACAAGGAGTTCACAGCCACGAGTGGGACACCCGGTACAACGACTGGTGAGCAGTGTAAGAGAACAGCTTGAAAAAAAAGTAAGCTGCAGACAATTCTTTTTCTGCACAGGGATAAACTATATTATTTCTTTCCTCACACTTCTGGGCAGTTTAATTCCTCTTTGTACATTCTTGGTACTTTTGCACGTCCCTTGTTTGCCTGCACTGCAGCACAGTGCAGTGCTGAGTGGCTGTGACGACTCCAGCCTAGGTTGACCCAGTCTGAAGCAGTCAAAGCCCCCCCGAGGCCCCAGGTTTACTTTGCCCACCCGCAGTGAGCACCGTATTCGGGGTCACACCTATGGTCGGAAGGAAGTCTGAGAGCCAATGTTCAGCACATAAGTTTCTGTCAATGAACTCGGTTTTTCCCCTCAGCCATCTCATGATAGCAATAGAAAGTCTTAAAAGACCTAGAAGCTATCTTAAGACGGTCTATGGGAGATGTGGGCCGCGTACGTACTTTATATAAGCAGGCTTGCCCAGGGTTGCCAGGTGGGCTGAAATGCGGACAAAAAATGTCACTTTGTCTACAGTTTACTTTTTCCCCGGAAAAAAAGACACACGTCGAGCCTCAACTTGGCAGATCCGACGGTGTCTTCCAAAGTTGTGGCTGCAACATCTTCCACGATGAATTTCACATCATTCGGGGTCTCCGACTTCCTCCTCCGGGTGTCAGACTTGTCTCTGCATCATTCTGTCACGAGCGCTTTCGGTGGCTTTTCTGTCACGTCCATGTCGATGTGTCAGAAGCCGCGAAATCAAGTAGTCTTTCCAACTGAGACTTGAATTTGGCACGAATCAATGCCAAATTGGTACAGCATGAATGCACAATGTATCCCCAAGCAGCCACCGAGAATTAGCGTGACCCCCGCGTGGGACCCAAAGGCTCTTGAGGCAGCACCCAATAGATGTGTGGAACACTCTATGCTGGCAAGTTCCTGATCGACGTCACTCAGTGTAACAATGTTTGGGCCATTTTGTGTCTCCAAAGTTGGCCACCATTGACCAATTTCGCAACTTTTCTGCCTGTCAACAACAGCCCGAAGGTCAAGAATGAAGGCCAACGAGAAGACAACAGTGACGAGGCTGACACTGACCATTCAGGAGAAGGTGATTAAGAACTCGATACAGCTGGGCTGCAAAGAGCAGCCTTGCTTTCGTTCATGTCATATTCAGTGCAACAACATCCTCCATAAGACGATGATGGAAAACATGGTCATGGTGTCAAAAATCCAGTCTATTGGTTGAGAGTTGGCAAAGCGCAAAACCCTTACGAATTCGTAGTTCTTTGCTGACTCGAGGTCAACGATGAAAAGTTACTAGTCAATGGTGACATTATAAAGTTCACTAAGACATCCGTGATAAACTTGATGCCTATTTTATACGGGTCACCCAGTCCTGCCAGCAATGGAAAGCATGGAAATCTATGTAGTCAAACTTGCTCTGCGTGGGCGCAGCCATCAAAGACAGGCGATTGGTTATTTCAGCTATGTTTGTTACCCAATTCAATTTATATAATGTTGCTATTTTTGCACATGACCCCCTTTCACTCTGATGCACTTGACATATCGGTGATGCCACCTTTCAAAGACGTTCACCTGGCCGTTCTTGTGCAGCTGTCTGGTGCAAGCGGAGGCCTTGTCCTTGTCCTTGACGGCAGCCGCCAAGATGCCGCAGGCCTCAGAGGCCACCCGGTGCCAAGGACTTGAGCATCGTATAAAATTGTGTGTTGGCAATGAGTGACCAAACCGCATGATGTGGGAGAGAACTGTCTTTTTTCCGCGGGAATATGATCTCTAACGTCATCTGAGTCATACATTAAGGTTGAAGTGGTCATGAGACATCCAACTACACCTCAATGAGCGACCTCGAATGACCTCCCTCCAAGTGCATGGACTGCAAAACAAGAGCGTTGGCTTACATTTTATGGTTTAGCTCCATTCTATGATAACAAGTGGGTACCTCAGATAGAAGTTACCAAATTCGAATGGAACGAAAAAAAATGGAGGAAAGGGTCGACCCGGAGGCAGGTTTGACAGTCCCTGAGCGACGTCGCCGTAGTAAAATGATGTCAGAGTAGGGGTAGTTCGACCCGGTGAAGGGCAAGCTCCGTGTCCTGCCATGTCCAAAGGAAGCAACGATCAGAAAATGTGAGGCCAGAAGTACTTTCGGAAGTACTTTTTAAAGTACACTTGCCCCCTGTCGTCCTTTTGCTACTCAGAAACCGCCTGCATGCGCGCGCGCGTGTGTGTGTGACAACAGCTAAAGCAGGAGATATCGTACTACCCATTGTTGACCTGCGTCAGTTACTTCTACTTCCACGGTCTTGCATGGATGTTTTTTTTGTGACGTCAGCCACAAAAGGTAAGAGGCGTTCAACAGCTTCTGAAGACCTGCGGCTGCAGCATACGTTAAATAGGTGCTTATAAAAATAAAATGAACCAATAGATGACAACGTTACGAGTGCAAACTCAAAACATTCTCATCAAAACAAACTGCGAACTTTTAAAGGCTCAATTTTGTGCTGGCATTGGCAGATGTCAATACTCCACGCAGAGCTGATGGTGAATGGACTTTTTTAATACACGAGACCTTCTACTAAGTCCACTCTGAGTAGTCAAGTTTTTGCTGCTTAGAGAAGTTTTAATACACAAAACATCTGATTTAGTCCATCGAGTCTTAGCCAAGTATTCCTCTGAACAAGTAGGAAGAACTTGCAGTTTTAAAGTGTGTCTACGTATTCTTCTTTTACTGCTCGGCGATTCCATCATGGCTCACCAAAAGACTCACAAAATTCTGAGAGCAGCAAAAATAACCACCCCTAAATTATTAGAGGATTCAAGCAATCTCAAGCACAAAAGTCCCGCAAAGCGAGAAACAAGTAAAAATTTCTTTTATCAAGGATGGAAGGAACAATAACTTTCATGTGGCAGGAAGACTACCAACATCGTATTAAATATTCCTGGCTTTTGGTGCTCGCTGGGTGGAAAGAACGGCGAAAATATAAATTGCTGTGTGTGGGGTGCGGGGTGGGTGTGTGGGTGGGTGTGTGGGTGGGTGTGCCTGTCTGTCTGTCTGTCTATCACACCCCACTTGCTTCGCGCTCAACCCGAGCAAAAGCTCGTAAAGGTGGAAATCGGCCGCGCGAAAAGCGGAAAACCTAGGAATCGGCCGCCCAAGCTCAAAATTGGCCGCACCACTTCGAAATCGGCCGCGGACAGACGCACGCACAGATATACACACGTACATACGACACTCACGCTTTATATTTTAGGTTATCTTTATATCACACTCGACCCCTGTTATTAGGCTCTCCTGAGGCAGGAGACTGACCAAACCGCATGTCGGCTGTAGTTGTTGACGTGCTCGATCAATCTGATCGACAGCTGACTGTTTCTCCGCTACAATTTGGAACGACTTGTGTGTCTTGGTCCTGTTCCAGACCAGGGCCAGATGCTCCCAATGACCTCGAAACCTGCTGCCTGAGCATTGATCCAAAGACAAAAGTCAAGGGGACCAAGCACAGTCTTTGACGATGACCTTTTCTCCTTGGTGGGGTCTTAAGAGATCTTATTTTCATGGGTCAACGTCCATTTCTGGTGGGTAACCCAACCGTCCCAAGCTGGCCACTCCGGCGAAATTGAGAAAAAACCAATCCATAAAATTGAAATGCCGAAAGTCGCATTTCACTTTTAACAGTTTGTTTTCACAACCCCGTACACACTTTGGTATATCTAAGGAAAAAATGCGGTCAAAACATGGTTCAAAGCAGCAGTTTCAAGACATTCTGACTTTTTTTCAGGTGGTTTTTGCCACTTGAATATTTCTCACTGGTGCTTCGGCAAAAAGGCAGCAAGGAAAGGTCAAAGCTGAACAATTTGAACATTGTCGGACTATTATTGGAGGAGATCTTGTTTTGTGTACGAGTTCTGTGAATATAAATTATGCAATATTCATCGTAGCCTGAGTGTCACTCTGCTTACAGAGTTAAACACACAGCCAAACTGCATCAAGGCCCTAAAAAGTCGTACTTGGACTCATAGATGTCTGTGATGAAACATTCTTGACTTGTTTTCATGGCTTGACCACGATTCTAGTCGAACAGCAGTTTTTAAATAAAAGACTAATTCTTTCGGCCCTCTCAGCCAATTTTTACTTGCCTAGCCGAAGGGTGACCCCAAAAGCAGCCTTTTGGGCCCCTCAGCAGGCAGTGGGCTGATTGGGGGGGGGGGGGAGGCAAAGATGGGCAGTGGTGAGCCAGGCTGATCTTGGATCCGGGCAAACTGAGCGAGCCAAGCTGTGGCTCCACTCGGCTCACTGAGGAGCTTCTGGATCAGCTTCAAAAGGGCACTCCAGCGTCGTATGGGGGAATGTCTGGACTTTGGTAACTTCACTTTGAACCTGAGCTTTGCCTGGAGCACTTGCCAGTAAGAAAATATTCCTTTAAACATATAAAACAGGAGTGAATTGCTGGCATGTAACAGGGAAGGAAAAGTTTCCAAGGTTGTTGGAAGAGGCAAAAAATATTCGGTAGCTCAGGGAACAAGTTTTCCTCCTAGATGTTTGTTCTCTGATGGAGGGAGCATAATTTCAGATAAAATAAGTCAGTCGGAAGGTGACGCAGCTCATACTCGGATCTTTTTGCATTCTAATCCCGAGCTGTGAAAGTGTTTCAGTTCTTAAAGCTGAATAGAATATGACGCTGGCGTAAATTGTCATCACCAGAAAATGTACGTTAGGTGCTTGTGCGCTTTTGGCAAAGTCTTTTTCTACTTTTTGACGCACGAATGGTTCTCCGTCGTCATTTGGTGGTAAAATGGGTCAGAAAATAGGAAATGCCTTCTATATGCTCACCCAAACACAAAAATAAACTCTTACTTGTATGTTCAGGCCAAAAAAAGGTTATATAATGGAACATGTTTAATAGAGACACGCTAATAGTAGACTATGGCTTTTTAGAGATAAAACACCAGGTACAAGAAACTGTACTTACTGCATAAATCATTACTCTTATTAGAGACACAACACGGATAATAGAGACAGAAGCTGCCCACAATCCATTACAAAACTAGGACATCTTTACTTCTTTTATACACAAACTCACCCTATGCAAAGAGGGTTGGCGGACTTCACCTTG
>JAAUXU010113926.1_pt1 | contig 11770 bp, 9 predicted proteins | sample 7278151 | NCBI WGS metagenome assembly JAAUXU01 (sample SAMN14350113, study PRJNA611818) | marine sediment metagenome | isolation source: surface marine sediment (1.8m) | place: French Polynesia: Moorea | collected 2018-08 | reverse complement strand
GCTCCACGGAACCTAAACTAGCAAACTTGAAAATGACGCCGGAAAAGTGCACTTTTCTCACCAGAAAATGTGGCCGGAAACGTGCACTTTTCTCCACACATTTACTTTAGCTAAAAGTCCACTTTTCCTCACTCATTTTCAAGATTTCTAGTTTCGCTTCCTTGGATCGCTACTTTCTTTCAAAGTCGAGGAAAAACCCTTTGCATTGTCAAAAAAGATCGTGTGCTTGCCATGATTCTGAATATGGCGTGTGATAAGCAGTTAATTCAACTCAGCAATTCTAAAAGATGCTGTGATGTCCTGAGATGAGCACCTTTACTCGTGAACAGGAGGCAACTTGTGCTTTGCACTCGTTGCCTCCTGTTCACTCGTAAAGCTGCTCATCCCTGGACATCACAGCATCTTTTAGAATTGCCTCGTGGAAAAGTGCTTATCACACGCCAAATTCAGAACCCTGGCAAGCACAAAATTCTATTCCAGCCTCTGGGCGACACTTGTACACAGAGGCAAGGTTCCATAGTCCTGTACCCGTTGCTCCAGGAATCCTGAAAAGTGCTGCTGGTGCATCTAGGCGAAAGCAAAGATCAAAGGCATCATCGGGCGCATTCTTCGATGATCCATATTGGGAGAAAGGATTGTGTAGCTCTTCACAGCATTACTTGCGCGGTGAGGATCCATTTCCGGTCAGTAGAGCTGTGGTCCTCATCTGGCAACTCTGCCAAACTCCAGCAGGTGGCCGCCTTTTTCGACTGCCCAATTCGGCCTTAAGTTTGTAGTCTGGGCTGATCCCCCTGTAGTGGCCATGTCGAGGCTCCTTTTGGACGTGCCTCATCAGGGTTTTTCCCTTTGGCCACTTGAGTGTGGATGTCAACCCTTTTCTCCTAGTGCAATGGCAGAGTCTGGGAGAGAATCGGGGTTTTTGCTCACCCTGTCCCGTACTGCAGAGGACGTCTAAAAAGACTCCTTTGGATGCATCCAAGTGAAACCCTGGGGGCGGGAGGAAAAAACCCCTGAGTCCGCCCCTCAATGGCGCATTGAAAAGCCTGAGCTCTCTTTCTGTTTTTCATGGCAGCCAACTTGCACCATGACTGAAGAGAAAGCATCAAGCCGGCCCTGAAATATGAAATTCCGACCTAACGATAAGTGTGCACTTGAGTCTGCGAGGTGGGAGAGGCAATCGTTTATCCACGTTCATCGGGGGTGGAGGAAACTTTGTTCGCCGGTAGCAGACAACAGGAAGATGATGGAAGAACGATAACAAGGAGAGGAGTGCAGTATGACCCATGAATCTGGCGCAATGCTCTTCATTTGCAGGGGACACAGTTGACACAGTCGACTAGATCTAGAGTGGATGACAGCCCTTCAGTACTGCAGCCTCTGGAGGTCCGGTACTGAAGGACTGTCGGGTATTCTGGGCACCAGAACGGACCTAACACTGACCACATTCAATGTTGTCTCTCGCCAGTTGCCACTGCATGTTGAGCTCAAAAGATGAACTTTTATGGGTCATACTGTAGCAGGGGAAAAAAAAACCAGTCATGTCTGGCGTGTTCTCTGCCTTGTGGAACTCCGTCATCGAGTACGAGACGCCTCGATTGGTCAAGATCCACAACCGCAAGGTTCGATTTTTCACTTCCTTTTGTGAGTGAGATGATCCTGTGTTTGTTGTAAATGATCCAGGTTGGTCTGGTCCGCCGCCTCATCCAGCTGTTCATCGTGCTGTACGTGGCCATCTACGCCCTGTGGCTGCAGAAGGGGTACCAGGAGTTTGGACGAGTGGAGTCCAGCGTCACCACCAAGATCAAGGGCATCACAAAGTCTGAACTGGACCTAAACTCGGATCAGGATCCAGGTGAGGAAAAACAGAGCCCAACTCAGTGGACGGGGTGAGAGACTGGAGAGACCCTAATTGGGAATAGGGACCAGTGACGAATTGAAAGTAGAGAAGAAGAAATCTCAGCCCTAACTTCACAAGATGTGACCTCCACAGAGCGGTGAAGTCGTGTAGGGATGCATTATTCGACTTTTGGTACTGAGAGACTTGTGGTAATCCCGAGGCTGCCAACCTGTGTTGACCCAATCCAAACTTTTGTCCTGGAGGTCACCAATTTCCAAGGTTATCACCAAAAGTTGATATCACCTTCCTCATCAGCTGACTCGGCGCACTTGAGCCCTTTTGTGAGCAGTCTGTAACTTCATGACACCACTCAATAGTTTTAAAACTGTCTCACTGGACTCCATCCATCTCTATTTATCCCTTGATCGGATCGTTGCCAGCCAAGAAAAGTTATCCGATTCGACCCAACCCTGACATTACTTCATCATTCGATCCTCCACATCCCTAGTTATAGGTTTTTTTTCCTTCTGGGACGATGAACTTGGGCAAGGAAAAAAGATTTAGTCTCCAATCCTTACCTTATCTGTAACTGGTCTCTCCTTCTACTTGGCCACTTAGATAACTGAACTGCTGGGTGTCCAATCATCTCCAGCCCAGCCCTCAAAAGAGCAGCCGAGAACTTTGTGACACCCGGTCAGATCATCCGAGACTCAGTTGCACAAAGCACTGAAGTAAAGAGACTTTCCATGCGCGAGTATGAGCAAACTCACTTGCAAATCCAGTACTTTGTGCTCCACCAGCAACGTTAGTGTTGCATAACTGCGACTGCGCCTGGGAGAGAGGCAGGTGTTGCCCGTGTCATGATCAGTGATTAAGCAGCGGCTGTGCTCAAAGTCAATCACTCAAGCACGTCCCGAACTTGCTCAAATACTTTCCAGTCACTTTCGGCTGACTTTCGGCTAAAAGGGCTACAAATTGACGCTTCAGCCCTGACTCATGAGCACAGAGAGACCGTCTTCCGTCATCCCTACAAACCGTACTCGTCGCTTAACTTTCAAAAATAAGGTTAAAGCAGCTTAATCGAAATATCCGCTATGTTCATCGTAGCGAAGTAAATGCCTCCTCCCTGTTTATTTAGTTCAAACTTTCTCCGCGTTGTAAACGTGCTGGAAAAGAGCGAGATCTTGCACAGGGTGCTCAATATTTAGGTTCCTCTGGGCGATCGCTGCTTTGACCAAACTCTGACGTGCGCAAAAGACGTGCTTCAGTGGCAAAAAAAACAACATTGGCAGCTTTAAAAAAATCCAAGTAACGGATGTCGTTGTGACCTCAGTGCGAGGCTGATCTGGGTCGCTGAGGTCACTCATGTCTTAGTCATTGAACGCGTAATCAGTGTGGAGAGCACATTAAACACTTCACTCACAGGAACTTTAGGTGCTCTACTGAAGAAAGTGTTTTGAAATGGCAGCGCATCTACTTTGCTTTGGGGCCATCGACCTCTCAGTTCACAGCCACATGTGCTACTAAGTGTTGTTGAGGGCAACTGATTCCCTGCTTGTCTCGCAACCTCGCTGACCTCTGAATTGTCCTCAAAGTGTCCTTGCGTCACAGACGTTGACCACCACACTTCCCATTGATGCATACATTGCTTCAGCGCTTGATCGTCATCGTCAGGTGGGGTCGAGTCAATTGCTAGAGGGACACAAATATTGAGCACCCTGTACAAAAGAGAGACACCATCATTTGTATAAAAATGCCCCGGGCTAAGGGTGAACTTCGAATAATAAGGCAACGAACAATTTTTGAACAATTTTCAAACAATCAGTTAATTTCATTTTTGTTTTTTTGAACAATTAGAATAACCTTGTATTTATGGGAGGTGGAGAGTGAGAGATCACGCGTCTGATTGGAACACAACAAAATAAGCCAACATGATTACTCGCAGATGCTACAGTAGACACTCTCTGTGCTTCTCAGGCCTACCTAAAGCATATCATTAACGATTGGGATACGACGTATATACTTCACATACCTCCATATAGCCCATAAACCTCGTCGGGTTGCACAATACTCTTTACTTGCAAGAGCAGTAGAGGAACGAACAGCTGACAAGATTCACAGTGACAGCTTGAAACGTGGTCTCTGCCCTCGTCATCGGCTGAGAGTGGCTCAATATGTGGCTACTGTAGTGATGACTTGATTGGCTTGACTCACGCAACCTCTCGGGTTAAACCAGTTTCAATTTGACTTGACAGTTGACAGTCCTTGTTTCAGGCAGCTTGGGGACCCAGTTTAACCCGACCTGACCGTGAAGGTTCCCCCGGAGAGCTCGGTTCGACCCAAACTGGATTCCACTCAGCCCGAAATAACCCGAACCCGACTCTGTTTTGCATCCTTGGGCACCTGTGTGTGGATGAGCAGATGAACCCGTCAAGACTTATGAGTAGAGAGGCCAGAAGTATTCGTTCTTGTCCTAGGTTGCTTCAGCCACTCAACTGATTAGTGACTCTTAGATTAGTGTGTGATGACAGAGGCTGTCTGGGTCAAAAGAATATATTTTTGGTCTCTTAACTTCTAAGCCATATTGTTGTTGGTATACAACAGTTGATGTGCTGCAGTTGCAATGCCATAGTGGGTATGCTGCAGTTGCTATACATGCGCAGTGTGTCTAAGAGAAAAGAACTTCAAAGCTTCCAACCGCTGTGAAGAAGTGGCTCAACTTCATTTTTAAGTGGGCACAATGGTTGAAGAAATGAAAGTTTGGATTCTTTACAACCGCTTGTTTCAGTTACCTGCATGAGATTGCCAGACGGAGTCTCAAGAGGAGCGGCCTCTGCCAGAGGCTGAATAGTTTGAGCTTGAGCAAGCTGCAGTCCCTCGGTGACGTCACTGACCTGGGGATCGCAACCCTGAGCTGCTGAGCTTGACCAAGCAACTTTGTGGACCTGCCTCGATCATGCTCATTGCAGTGAACGAGTCTCCAGCGTCTTCTGTCAGGACTTGGAACACGACTGTCCTGATCCGCACTGCCTATTGTAGATCGAGTCAAGGTTGTGAAGACTCGGTTTTGGCTCAGATAGATTCGACTTGGCCCGGATTCGACCATCTGGATCCTGCTCAAAAAGTTTCATCTCAGTTCTCAAACTCGAAAGACCCGTTTTCTGCAATTTTTCGATTCGATCCATCTTGATTTCGATTCGACTTTGATGCTACACGAATTGACCCTGCAACGAATCGATTCGGGTTCTCCGGCTCGATCCGGAGAACCCGGTCATAATAACACTTCTTCCAGTGCCAACTTAGTCCTGCACCTCCCGTTTTGCTGAGGTGATCCTGTTTTTGAGGGTTTCGTTGCTTCCCATGACAGAGATGGCGTCGCTGCTTCTCCTTTGGTAGGGAAAAAAAGGGTTGCGAAAATTCGCTTTCAGCACCAAAGGGGGCAGCGAGGGAGCAGGAATGGAATGAAGGAGGGAAGTGATGGAAAATGTGCAAAATTTGCTTCAGGCTTTTTCCTTTGATGATGCCCACGCGGCCTGTGTGTCATAGTTCAAGCTCACACATTACATACACATTTCTTGGGTGATTCGGAATCACCCTAAGAAAACCGATATTATTGATCAGGAATGCAGGATGAGGACAATCTTACATGCAGGCAAATGTACTTCAGGTGACGCAAATGCCAAAGTTAACTTTACAGAAATGAACTCACAGCGTTTTTATGCATCTTTCTGTTGCTCAGAACTTCAGAGTCATGAGATTTTAGTAACGTGAGAGAGCACCGAAAAGCATGATCAGTGATCTGGAGGCTCCCACAGTTCCCCCAATGTAGAAGGGATAAGTTGGGGGATCTTAAACAAACCTGGAACAGAAAGATTGGCTTTATTTCAATAAGACTTGTGGATACAGCAAAGAACAGTGGTGTGCACTTCAATAGCAAGCAGCACCTTCATGTTGGACACTGGTTTCAGTAATGCAGTTCTTCATATTGTGAAACAGAGTGCATAAGTATATTCCAGTAGTAGGCATGTCCTTCCATGCTTTGAATATTGCTCCTCTCAGGTCATCCACAGAATGGAGCTGTCTGTCTAGATGGAGTGAGTATGAAGACCTCGCCATGACGCAGATTCCTACCTTCCAAAAGAAAGTCTGTGCGGGCCTTGCAGCATGTTGCCATGCATCGTCCTGTGGGAACTGTCATCATTCATCACAGAGGTCTTGTCCCTCCTCCTGGAGTTGCAATAGCGCTTGAGGCATTTATGCTAGTGCCCGCTGCCTGTGTTCGCATATAGTTCGTAGGGCATGAGAGAAACACCATTTTTTTACCTTTCAACAACCTGCAAGGTAAGCTTACCTGTCGCAGTTATGGCACCCAACACCATACCACTGCCCCCCTTAAGTAGACAAACAAGCATTCCTCTAACAAGCTGCAGTCATGTCAATGATATTGTTAGTCATGTGGCCCATCTAAAATAAACTTCCTCTTATCTAAGAAGACAACAGCTTTCCACTTTTGGTCATCCCATGTTAGGTGGTTGCAAGCAAGTTGAAGTCTGGCATCAGTTTGGTTTGGCAACAGGTGTGGGCTCTGCAGCCCCCTTGTTCACTCTACATGGTTCCTCTCAAGGAAGTGCCAAATGGCCAGGTGGGGTTACGTCATAGTTAAGGGGGAATTCCAGTGCCACTGGCCAATTTGGCTCTTGACTGGCCTGAGTTGGCACAGACAGACTGAATATCCATGCGACCAGCGACAGCAGAGTGCTTGAATAGCCCTCCTCCTGGATTCTTCCTTGTACATACGCCACTGTCATTCAGATCTGAGTTCACCTCCTTGTATGAGCGTGCGATACAGTTAGCAATGACTCTCTTGAAGAGGCCTTCTTCATGCAGACTCTCAGTTCACCCTTGTTCATAGGGTGATAACTTTGCTGACTTCCTGATGCCAAAGTTGTCCTTCCCCTCCAAGTTTTCCAGCTTTATTCTAATGTTCTGATGATCAGACAGCAAAGCCCCAAAGCAACCGACACCTTCAGCTCGACGGAACAACAGGGTGACCAAAGTGTCATTTGTCTCACCTGTAGCACATTACTGCAGGCATGCAAGGTCATCCTGACACTGCATTCCCAAGAAATGATGTGAGTTCTGAACTGGAATTTTTCTCCAATGTTCGGTCTCGGAGTCATCCAATTACATTTTGTTTACCAATCAAACAACATGTAATTTTTTACTCTTAGAATGCCGTCTTTTTCTCCAATACAGTCACTGGGGTGTGAGTACAGTCCTAGGGCAGAATAGTACAGCTGGGGGCTGGATTGTTATAGGGCCGATTTGGCACTGGTTACTGGTCTGGATATTCCCGGCTCAACAACGACCACCAAAGGCTATTTGGCAGCAAATTTGGGAAATGGCCGAGCGTCAGCACGCTCCTGAAGCACTATGAAAGTGGTTACACCAGAAAAACATTCAGTATTTTTATTCTCGACCAAATTCTGAAGGCTCTCCAATTTGGGAAAGCCCGATTCATGACACTGGACTCTCTGGAAATGTGCCATGGCACTTGCTTCCTGTGGAGGATTGCGGTGTGCAGAGCTTGAAGCAGTCAAGGACACTGACTTCATACAGGACAATGAGGGTGTCTGGGTGTCTGACACCCATGCAAAAAGGAGGGGTGAGGAAAAGAAAAACCACTTCTTGGTGCCTTTTGATAGAGATCTATCTCAATGCTGTTTTGCTTCTCGAGTTGTTTCCTAACTTTAAGCACTGAAGATCTCAATCCCAGACTGAAGTGATGATCTCTTTCACCTTCCCCTCAAAAATGGTGGCTATGGAAGAGCTGTGATGGGAAAGCAGGCACTTGCTGGCATGGGAAAAATGATTGCCAAAGAACTGAGGCTGGACAATCCAGAATCCTTGACAGGGCACTGCTTCCAAAGATCATCAGCCACAGCAGCAGCTAATGAAGGTGCTGACACCGTTGATCTCATACTGGAGGGAACAGCACTTCGAGACATTGACAACACTAAAGAAAGGTGAAGGAAGATGGCAAAGCTTCTGCCAGGGATCAGTGCCCTCTCAGATGTCCCCCCCCCCTCACTCACGAGCCAATGATCACTAATCCTCGTGTTGCAAATGTCAACCTTGACAAGACAATGACATTGTCCCAGCTTCAGCAGCAGAAATCTGTCCACATCCACGCTGAACTCTGCAACCTACTTTACTGTGAACTTGACCCAAAATTCTGTTTCACCTTTTAGACATGAACGTCTCAAGAACTGCATTGTTCTTGCTCTCACCCTCACTTGCGAGTGTGACATTTGGTCTCAATCAAGCACACTTGTCAAATTACAAATTGCATCACTCCACGTGAGCTTCATTTTCCTCATTTTGATCCTTGTGCTTTGATGTGTCCTCAGCCTTATGTTGCTCTCAGGCTATTGCCCTAGGACAATATTAGGCCTCGGACACGTCAAATTGACTCAGATCAACACTGGGAAAATATAGCCCTACTTTACATCGTGATGCAATATATAGTTATGCTTCATCATGTGATAAAAGCAAAATAACTTTCCAGTTCCTGCTGATTTTGCCTCACCAGACAGAAATGCACACTTGGATGTGTTTACAATGTGGTTTTCTATAGTCGATGTCCTTTCCAACCTCAACAGTCGACCGCACTTGACGAATTGGGCCCCGTTCTTCATTGGCTGTCGTGCATCTTTTGGGTGACCTCACTGAACAGGTTTTTTTCAGGTCTCCCTGTTCTGTCTCTCGTCCAGGCCTAGGTACATAGACGGAAGGGGCCTCAGTCCGCTCAGGCCCTCGACTGAAAGGCCTATAACGCTCAATCGCACTCACTGACAGCTACTGGCTGCCACAACAGCAATTGTTTTGATAAAAATGGATGTTTTCTGGACATTTGGCGAGGACGAAAGCGCAGCATCAACCGTCGAGCTCAGCACAAAGCTTTCAGTGATATTTTACTTCTTCCCTCAGCAAAGTGATCAGCGAAGTCGCGGAGGCCTTCAGGAGCTTTCCTCGACACTGAAAAATGTGTGCGGGAAACGATTTACCCACAATTGCGACGACTACGATTTGTTCGCCCAAACTAAGGCTTCTGTGCGACTGGAAGGGGGACGGAAGATGCTTTCATTCTCAAAAAAGTTTGTATATTTTTTAGTCCGATTCGCTGCTTTTCATCGTCTGCTGTGCACTGCACATGTGCAGGCAGCCAGAGGCTGGCCTGAACTGAGTTGCTGCTGCCTGTGCTGGGCCGGAAGTGCATTTGTGAGGAAGACTCGGGCACCTTTTCGAGTGTGAAGCAAGCAAAACAGCTATTTGAACGGGCTAAAACAAAGGATCTCGGGGATAAAAGTGTCCGGTGGTGTAAAAATACTGGGGGCCCACATGAAATGACATTTTCAGTCCACATTGCAGGGTTGTGAGGATGATTTTCAGCGTTGCCATCGATTCTGAAAACCTTCACTGTTTGCTACTTTTGGCATCAACTGATTGCTGCACAGATTCCTGGTCTGAGTGCACGATTTGACTGGGATCAAAAAAATCGAAGAGGACTTGAAACTGTTATCCCAGACTTGTACTTTCATGCTGTTCTATCTCTTGCCAGCCATCTACACGCGTGTGTGGGACGTGGCCGACTACGTGATCCCGCCCGCTGAAAACGGCGCCTTCTTCGTGGCCACCAACGTCATCATCACGGCGAACCAGTCAAGAGGTCAGAATGATGTGTGTGTTTGTATCTCCACTTTTGTCTGTTTGTTGGTTTTTGTGTGACAGACAGACAGACAGACAGACATCTTTTAAAGTGACACAATAGCATTGAAATCGTCAATGTCACTATACTATATATACAGTACACTATACACTGTAGGTGCGAATGTGTTAGCAGTGCCAGGTTATGATCAGTAAACAATTGCTCAAATCAAGGCTAAATGTTCCGCCTTTCTCAGGTTAATGTTTACACTTTCAGTCGAATCATAAAGTGAACAATTCATCTTTTAATCATGCATGTTCTATCCTGAGCCCAGGTGGAGCATTCTTTTTTTTTATCATCATGTAGGATTAGTATACTTTTAAGGTTACACTTGGCATTAAGCCCATTATTTCTCGGGTCGTGCTGATTTGCCTAAGATTTGCATGCTGCAGAGATGCTCAACGAGGTTGACATCGTTGTCCTCCTCCTTAGGTTTTTGTCCTGAAGACAACTTTGACGTGAAGGGCGTCAACTGCAGGCCAGATCCAACCAGTTGTGATGAAGACGATGCAATAGGAACGACGACTGCAGCAACAACAACAATCTCTACGACCCCGTCAACTGGCGCACAGACGTTGAGGATGAGAGCCTCTCCACTCCGAGCGTCCACTACCTCACCATCGTCGAAATCAGTCCCTGCGGCTTCATCAGTGCCTTCTTCTTCTACACATGCTCCTACGTCATCTCCAGCAGAAGCGTCAAATTCGTCAGAAGCCTGGACACCTTCAAGGCGTTGTCAGGCCTTGGACGGGACCTGCCCCAAGGGGAGCGTGATCTTCAAGGCCCACGGACCTCTCACCGGCTTCTGCGTCAAGAGCGACCGGTGAGTGGCGAGAACCTCAAGCACCCTCTTTCCCGTCAGTCCTTCAAGCCAATGAATGACGAGTAGCTCAAGTAGGAGAAGAAGAAGAAGAAGGCTTCAAAAAAGGAGGTTGCAGTGTGAGCCAACAATGAATGCCCTCTTCTAGGCATTTTTCGACCCTCAAACTGCAATTGCTCACTTGCCCAGCCCCTGCTGTGGCCGAGAAACACCTAAAATTAAGAGTTTCAACAAACTTTTGTGGCTTTTCAACCTTCTCTGCGTGAGGGTGACCACGGTTCCTTGCCCTCATTGAGGTCTTCAAGCTGATGAACACGTTGCGTATACGTTGCAAACGCTTCCACTCCTCCATCCTTGGCACAAAGCCCAACTTCTGGTGGACAAAGGCTGAGCTTCCAGCCTCGTGCTCAAGTGCAGGAACTGCATCATCCTTCTCGATCGTTTCTTCGTGGCAACATAAAGTCAGCTGCTCATCGATATTTCGAGGGATGGGGAAAAGCATCATTCAGAGCTGTGAACAGACCATGACTGTTCTCGACCAGGACTTACAGGGTGGCTCAAAAAGACTAGGGACACCTGTCAGAATCCCGTCCGGGGAACCCGGGGTATTGTGCACAAACTGGTTCCGAACACAGCCTTGATCGTGCAACTCGCTGCTGCGTTGCTACAGTGCCAAAGTGCCAAGAGTTCTCATTTGACGCTCAATTGTGCGATTTTGGCATCAGACAGTGCCAAAACGTTGCTCCTCAGATGTCCAGCAGACCACGATTCCGGACACACTTTCTTTTCACGGTTGCCCAACCAAAACGTTGCCAGTGTAGCAACTTTCTTCAACCAAATCTCCCCGGAAGACACGAGGCTTCTGTCTGGGCGATCTGGGCCCGTTCCCGACCACTTTTGGTCCCGGAAGTCGGGGAGCTTTGGGCGGCCTCACTTAAGCCCGATCAAGCCCGATCAAGCCCGACCAAGCCCGACCAAGCCCGATCAAGCTTCTGCCACCAGGTGTCGAGGCTGAATTAGTGACGTGAAAGTTTCCACAGAGAAGGGATCTGTACGAATCCGTCTGTTCCAGACGAGTCCAACAGTAAGGCAAAACACTCAGAAGGAGTCACAGCTTACTTCAATACTAGGTTTGTGTCACTGGGCTCCAGGGTTGAGAGCCACTTCTAGAAAGATAAGACAAGGTTTCACTATGAAGTTACAGTTTTAGTTCTAGTTCCCACTATGAGTGTTTCAACGGTCTAAGGGTGCTGGTAATAAAAGTCTCTTGTGCCTTGAGACATACGTAGATCCAGTGCCGATGCTTTCCATCTCATCAGGTTGGCCTCTGATCAAGATGTCTCTC
>JAAUXU010047016.1_pt1 | contig 11770 bp, 10 predicted proteins | sample 7278151 | NCBI WGS metagenome assembly JAAUXU01 (sample SAMN14350113, study PRJNA611818) | marine sediment metagenome | isolation source: surface marine sediment (1.8m) | place: French Polynesia: Moorea | collected 2018-08 | reverse complement strand
GTCCTGTCCCGGTCAGAACTGGGCTGAACCTCCAGCCTGTATGTAACTCTTTTCCACTGCTGGCTATGTCGTACATGAAGGTATGTACGACATGAAGCCAGTCCAATGCAGTGACAACGTACGCATGCGCAGCTTCCGAATAATTTTGAATAATGGCTAATATCAGCCATTTTTTTCCTTACTGTTTGGTTCCTTCTTTATACTGACGCATCTCATGCGAAATTTCTTGCAGACATTCTGTTATGAGCTCTAACGAATGTTGTTTTCATACTGTTTGCTCATTCCAGAGCACGCACTTACATTTAGAAGGGGCAATTTCTTCCTGACCGGCTGAATAAAATAATAGCAAAACTGGTTGTAAACGTATTTCTAGATACGTCATAAGTGCAGCAGTGCCTGTACAACGTGCACATCATAATGCTTGTGCTAACCTCAAAGATCACATTCAACTGCGTAGCTGTATTCGTGCCGCCAATCTCCTTGAGCACCGTAGACTTCGAAGAGTAGTTGTTTGAGCCCTTCCTGCTTGCCTTGTCCTACAGAATCCAGAAAGTCCACCTCAAAACCTGATTCCACAAGCTATCTCGTGCACAAAATGACACTTATTTAGATGTGTGACCGAACAAAACAGCGGTGCAGTGTGACCCTCTTATTGCAGGGAACTCAGGTTTGAATCCAGCATTGGGGTGAACTGTGTGTGGGAGGATCGGTGGGTGGGTGGTTTCTTTGCATAATTCCAGCAAAGATCCTTCCAATCTGGCCTGGGGCGATGTAGCTTCTTAAGTGCAATGTTGAGAGATTGTACAGGACAGACAGACCAAGTCTGATGTTGGGAATGATAATGATAAAAGTGGGCTTCTCAGCTGCACCAGTTAGGATAGTGACGTGCGATATTGCCCAACTATCGATATCGCGATTCGATACATCGAGGTAAGAGTGACACGACATCGATGCGATTTAGCAACGGTTGTAAACTACCATGTGATACATTCAACGTCTAGCACAAGTGATAGCAGACCTCTACATATGCAGTAATAATCAGCTCCACAGTGTACGCCACAATTCAGCAAAAAAGGTGAAGTGTACACACAAATGTTGTTGTTCACAAGCTTTATTGTTCCCACCTTCATGATGCTTCAGTGTCTTCATGTTGATGTGAAGACAAACAATGGCAGTGACATTCTCAGTGTCCAGCTGTGGTTTTGCTGCTCCTTGCCTCCACCTAGATGCCAAACTGGCAACTGGCAAAGAAGGGTTTCAAAATATCGACACTGAATATCATGATAACTTTTTTTTAAAAAAAGTATATGATACTTAAAAGTATTGCGATATCGCACCGGTGCATCGCACGTACCTAATTATGCATCATTTGATGTTGACATTTGACACCAGACACTAGGCTGCAGAAGAGAGAAACTCTCTTCTGACATAGGATTCCAGAGAAATATGGAGGGGTACAAGTTGACACACATGAAAGTCCGACTTTCCCATTGCATTAACTACCCTCCAGAATCCTTCTCATAAAACATTCAACATAGAGAACGGAAATAACTTTGAAAGGAGCATGATTTACATTTTTCTTCTCAAAGAGGAGGCCTTTCACAGCAATATACGTCTCTACACGGTCCCGGAACTTCTTGCAACTCATCCGGCCCTGCCTTGCTCGGTTGTGAAACGATGTAAAAACAACGTCGGATGTTAGTGCCAAGTTTTTGAAAACGTACCAGTATCACAAGGACACGACTATGACTGTTCAGGTGATGTCTGTCTAATTACCTACGCAACATTGATCAGTCCAGTTCCAGGGCCCGAGAGGCTTCAGCAAGGGATCACCTCTGAAAGCCCCGACCCCTCGAATACCCTAATACCCATCTGGCGGGATGTGCGTTGTTCGATGTTCGACAAAAAGTCTTCATGGACCCACCAAAAAATTTCCAGTTCACAGGGTCTATGTACGTGAAAAATCCTCATCTTACGACTGAGCGAGTACTTGGTGTTCAGAACTTGTTGTGCACTGTAGCAGCAACAGCAACTATTGTTGCACCTCGTCAGTAAAGGGCGACCTGACGTTGATAGCGCAAACTGTGCTCAGTTTTCGCCCCGAGCCATGCAACTTTTGCCCTGAGCACCTTCTCGGAGAGGGAGCAACCACGAGTATTTTGGGTACAGCAGCAGCAAGAGCACCAACAGCGTAGTTACGCACAACCAGCGCGCGCGATCGTTTCACCCCCAGGACATGAAGGAGAGAGGAATGAAATTATCTGTATTGCAGCCGCAGCAACAGGCGGCGGTTGACGGTACCGTTTTGGCAGCGGCTGCACTCCAACCCCAGCTTGAAGAACCTGACTTGTTGACCACTCGAGGAAAGAGAGAGAGAGAACACCAAGGTCACACAGATATCCCGGTCGGCGTCGCCTTCCAGTTAAGGGGTTCAGCGATTTCGGGGAAGCAGCTTGGTCCTGCTCCCGTAGCCCACAATGCTACACTAAACTGGTGGCGAGGTTGACTACTTGCATTTTTCGGACCATTGATTAAGTGGGTGGAATGTGTTGGCAATCTTCCAATGGGGCCACTTTGTACAAAAGGTTGACGTAGGTGTCTTACTTCACAGTTCTGTTTCCTTGTCTCTCAGAAGGATTGCGATCAGATGCTCATTTTCGGGGTGATGCATCTATCTCACTGTATGTCCTACTGTAAGAAGAGATTGAGAAAGCAAGTGTGAAAAATGTCGAACGAGCTTAAGCTGAGCAGCAGTTTTTTTTTTTTCACTTTGCGGTACTACATCATCGAGGAGTGGATGTGTGTGTAAAAAATGGCAAGAGTCACATCACTTCCCAAGAAAGAATGTACTGGAGCAACGCACTTGCTGTAAATAAATTTTTTGTTGTTGGTTTGCAGCAATGGAGAGAGAGAGAGATCGCTCATGCATAAAGTACACGGTCTAACAGGGAGGGGGGGGGGGAAGACAGACAGAGAAGCTGCTAGCACTAATTAGAGGACGAACCATCGTCATTGGAAAAAGACACAGAGGCCGTTGACTTTTTGAGTCTCTCCAAGCTTTTTTTTCTTCTGGCTGCGCTGTAAATTACTTTTGAGTGGTGCAAGGGATCCTGAGAGAAAAACAAGAGAATCCCAGGCCAAGATGGTCACAAGTGTACGCTAAGATTTACGATCTTTACACTTAGTCTATGTATTCGTTCTGGCTTCAATCAGTTCGGCTTAGCCAAGCGTTCTGAGACCTGCTGAATCCGCAGCCGCTATTCTCTCACTCACACACGCACCGTGACTCACCTTCACTGAGAAGGGGGAAGAATAGGAGATTTGAACGCAGAGCCAGGGGCTAACTTGTATCGGTAACAACTGCCTGCTGCCAAGACTTTTGCCCGCAAAAAAATAACAGCTGATTTATTTCCTGTGTACGAGGGTGGCGGAAAAAAACTTAGTATCCAAATCCCCTTTGTGTATAAGCGCAAGTTATAGTATATACAGAACGCACAGTAGGGAGGGGAAATGCTTTCGTGAGAAGACACACGCTTATCAGAAAACGACTACAAAACGTTCATGATGTGGTAGGGCAGACGAGGGAGGGGAGGAAGGTGACGACGACGACGACGGCGACGACGACAGCGGCTGCAGGGAGGCGTGCCTCTCGCCTTATCAAGCCAGATGTATCCGGCTCCACAGGCCAATTGGAAAACCTTCAGCCGTCGTTGGTTGTTGCCAGTTTTGCATCATGCAACTGACAGTTTTTCCCTCAGGTTGCTCGGTTGATAGGTTTGGGGTCTCAAAACAAACCTCCCCCCTCCCTGATGGATGAGAAGATCCAAGACATCATCGTTCCTTGCACTACCGCACACAGCTTCCCCCGGGGATGCTCCTCAGAGTCTGGCAAGCAAAACAATGGCCCTGTACAACTCCTTATCATGAGTCCGTCCTGTGAGTTCATCTCTCCCACTGGAAGCCTTCACATTGAGTTATGCCATGACGACAGAAAAATGTCGGAGAAAGATCCTCTTGTTGAAGGAGAAGAAGAAGCCCTTGGTCACGAACCTAACGCGCACGCCGACCTGTAGGAGATCGCGCGCTCAAAAGCCGGTAGGTGCTTCAGTCTACCTCTACTGTCTGCTTGGTGTTGCTCCTCTCAACGTATCCTTTGCCCATGGTGCAAGCAGGGGCGCGCGGAGGAGAGGGGTGGGTGTCCGCACACCGCGAGAGCCGCCGCACAACTGAGGGAACGACTGTTGCCGGCTGCTGCTGCAGTTGTTGTTGCTCTTACCTGTTCATGTGCCCGCGTCATTTCAGTTATTACTGTATGGTCAGAGCAAACACTGCTGCAAAGTCGTGTTACACTGTTACACTACTGGGGATCGAGAGTAATAAGACACACCCGACAGAGCACGAGAAGCGAGCGGTTAATTGGGAAATACAGCCAGGCGAATTTAAGACACTTCCCTCAGTTGTTGTAGCCTTGGAAGAAGATCATTTGTACAAAAAAAGGACCCTGTCCACATACAGTGGCTTGTATACCCTTATCCAGCATCCAGTTGACAGTGAGTCTGACGTCGGTGTGCAGGACGTGTACCTACCTATCTTTTGAGGGACTCCTCTGAATGAAGCAGTAGAAGAAAGGAGGAGAGACGAACTTCCATTCCTGGGGAAGAAAGGTAAGAAGTGGGGGCAAGCAAACGACTCCCTTTTTTGGAGCAGATGCTCTTACATCTGCGCGTGCATATATTTCTGAAATGCCCAATCTGGGTGACGTCATGGGGGCAGGAAAGAAACAGCCGCATGTCAGACGGGCGTACTACGAATGGAGTTACGTTCAGATCTGCTCACCAGATTTGGGGAGTTGCTCGTCAAGACGAATCGTTCAATGGGATCAGTTTGCCCCGATGGCGTCCAGAGCCAAAGTCCACTTCAAGGCTCCCTTACGTGCTCCCCGAACCCAGATTCTGCTATGTCGTAGGAAAGCAAAGAGTACCAAGTCTCCTTGCAAGGGGTATGCGCTCACTGCCTAAAAGTAGAGACTTGGAAGGCCACACTTTAAGGTCAACTTACGTAACTTGATACGTATTTTCGACTGCCACCCACAGTTGCAATGCATAGCAATGCTATTATGCCTTAATTCTTTTGTTTGTAAACTCTGCAGAGCGCTTACAAGAGAGTCGCTGATAATTTCTAGCAACAGGTAATGCTGCTAGTAAAAAAGGTGAGACGGGTGACATCCACAAAAACGATATTTCTGTATTGTGTCTTGTTTGTACCCCTCAAATACGTACGTACGAGATAGTCTCAGTACAGATCTCTACGCCAACTCTAGGGTGGGACAAGATATTTCAGCAAATCCTCCTGTGTTGTTGTTTCCTCCTTGATGGCGTCCTCAGAGATGTCGTTATCTGTCTGACTTCATTTCGGGGACGGGATTTAAAGTGACAGGACAGACACGGAAAATTTAATAACGGTCTGGGTCTGGAGACACACGAATAACACTGCTGCATTCATTTTTTGAGCCCTGCATTTAAAACAGCCGCAACTTCAATTAGGCGGAGCCCGTGACTGTCTAACACACAAGGAACAGTACTAAAAAATTAAGCAAAGAGACCGAGGTGTCTTGGCCTCCGTCCTTCATTGCACGTATTTCTTGTATGTGTGCAGATATGCACACATGAGTCTCGACGCCCTCGCTTCCAGCGAGCGCCTACTAATCGATTTTTGCAAGCCATATTTTAACGAATCTGCCAGTGTTGGCAAATTTGGCTCTTGGTAGAACCACCACCTCTGGTGCGGTCTCCTCATCCGTACATATCTTGTACGTATGTATCTCCAGACATACATCTTGTACGTACGTATCTACATGCATACATCTTGTACGTACCATATGCCCGTATCATTGACCGTAGATATCTAGTCAATGAGGGGTCTCCAGATTTTACGCATACGTTTGGACTCTTGTCCCGAATCAGCGTTGTATGAGTCGGACTTTTTTGCTGAATACAGGTGCAAGTGGAGCTAAAAAAATCTCCCATCGAGTTTTAAGGTTTTTTTTTAGGGGGGATGTGAACTCAGCTGGACTCGACTCAGCTGATACCTCAATCGAAAATTTTAATTAATTTGAGCACAATGTAGCCATAAAATACATAAGACCAGAAAATTCGCTCTCCTAGTACTGCGTTACCAAGTGTGTCCGACGAGCATGAGATTGAACGCAAGTCCTGTTCAGCTCATGCCAGGAGGTCAACACCAAATTGTACATTCAGACCAAGAATCAGTGCAGAAATCAGACCAAGTTAAAAGTAACAAAACAGAATGCCACGAATTCGGTTGCTTCCCTATGCTGTCCCAAACCGTCCAAATATCGCTGCACCTAATGTCCGTCCGTTATTGATGTACGCCCGTACACACTGTACGCACGCGTCGTGTGAAGCGCACACACAGATTGGCCTCCATATTTTTCACACTGTCTTGGTCGATATCTTCCTGTGCACTGCTCGGTTTGAAGCATGAGAGAGACGTGGGGAATGCGATTTACGAGGGAAGATTGCTTTGTAGTTGCCCGCCAAGTGGAAACGCGACAAGAGGAACTTTTTTTTTCACTTCAATCGCATTCGGACCTGTCATTACACCGTTTCTTCCGCGGGGCAAAGAGCAACAGAATGAAGGACCGATACTGGGTGGCGCAAAACGTTGTCGGGTGAATGCTTCCACCTCAACTCAACCTTTCCCCCAGGTCATTTTCTCTGGCAGCAACAATTCCAGAGAACGCAAAACAACCCTTGAGGAGAGTGCAACAACCCTTTGGTCCGCTCTCCGTCCCAAACTCTCAAGGCTGCTGCGGTCAGACAATTGGCAGACACCCCGATTAATCTCCAGTGGAGGTGTCAAGCAATTGAAATATTCCTCCCGCTGGCCGCCGTAATGATGATCGCGGGGCGGCAGATCTTAAAAATATTCCGTAAGAGGCTAAATCTGGCATTTCTCTGGTCCCGACAGTTCTGGAAGCCTCAATTTTCGCCGCTGGGCAGTCTGGGGACCGTGACGACCCATTAAGGACGAAATTATTTCCCAGAAATGACCGGCTACTCCCGGAATCCGCCCGTATTTGTAAGGGGGATAAACAAAGAGAAGTTTTGTGTGCGTTGGAGACTCGCCTCCTTTCCTTCCCCTTGGAGAGGGCACATCCATTCTTCCTAGAATCAGCGCTGCCGCTGCGTGCACTGCACGCAGGAAGACCACATTTATCATGATGTCAGCGATCCCAGCATTCATTTATGCCGTGTAGGAGAGGGCTTCCTACAAGAGTGCTCGTCTTGTTGCTCTTGACCCTGAAATCGAATCCTCACTTTGAGCTCCTACATCCATCACTTCTTATGGCAACCGCGGGAGGTGGAACGCGTAGCAAGGATGAACGAGAGAGAATGAGAGGAATCTTCTCAAATTCGTTCTCGCCGCGCCCTCTCCTCTCCTCTCCACCTGATCTTATTTATTTCCTGACAGACCCCTATATATTTCTCTCGTGGCTACTCACAAGGCTAAACGATCGCCCCCATGGACTTTACGCGCACGCCCTGGTAAGGTCAATAACTCGGACTACATGTAATAAGCCACTAAAACCCTGCGCAGCCAGCAACAATCCCTTTTTTATGCAGCGTAGCAGAGGCTGCATATGTTCGTACGACCTACAGTAAATGGCCCGAGAAGATCTTTTTAAATCAGACGAAGAATCTCAATCTCTCTCCTCTTCTCCATCTCCCCGTCTACTGTACATGAATCATTTTTTTTTAACCCGCCAAGGCCACGTTTATTTATTGCTTTTCTCTCAGAGTGAGAGGCAATTTTGACTCTCTCCAGTTACTGCGAGGAGATCCCAGAAGCTGCTTTTTCGCAGCCACAGTCCTAATTTTCTTCACTGATCGGAGGTCTGACTGCAGGGACGAGAGAGAGAAGGGGTCGTCCGTGGCCCTGGGGTCCGTCCGTCCCCACCACTTCTTAATAGTGGGCGAGCATGCGAACGCTCATCGAACTGAGGCAGTGCACAGAACTTCAACCCACTTGGGCTGTGCCGACTGTGAGTGTCACAAAAATGTTGTCACATTGCACTTTTCACTTAGCAGCCGTCCTCGATCGTGCCAGAGCTTTTTAGGCTAGATATCCACCTTTTTTTAGCTTTTTTTTTTTCTTTGAAGGCCGAGAGCACATACTACTGTACCACCAGCTTACATTCTTACAGTAGATGGATGGTCAGTAGAAGGGAAAGAGGTAATCAACACAGCCTGAGAGATCGTCATTAGGATGGCTATAAATCCGCCTCAGAGAAAAAAACGAAGCAAGAGAGCTCTCCCCATTGCCTTTTTCTGCCTAATGCCCCGAGGGAAGTACCATAAGGAGAAGGTCTTTAGAAATTCGTGATGAAGCTTTGCAGTTGAGGTAGTCAAAAGAGCGAGATCGCTAGATGACTAATGTCGCTCAGTGCACGCCAAATGGATGCATCAATGGAGTTCAGATGCACGACGTCGGGGAAGGAGGACTTGGCGGAGGACGAGGACCAGAAGGGCGAAACCGGGTGCCAGTCTGCGCGGCCGTCACTTGAGTTGCAGTTTCTCGTGTCGCAGCTGCCGTGGCTGAAGCTGAAAAAGTTACCTCGCTGTTCTCGGCGGGAGGTTACAAGCTCAGAAAATTTCCTGCCATTCTGACCTACGTCGGAGTAGCCAAGAATTAGTTAGGGACGTCCATCGTGCAGGTTAACGACAAAAGAACTATGCAAACTGCTAATTATAGTGTCATTCAGCCGTAACAGCTACTTCCACTAAGAGTAGTGAATTTTTTCCATTTTTTTTTTGCTGGTAAAATATCCTGGGATTCTTGGTGCTGTAGGCATTTTGAGACTACCACTTACAGCGTAAGAAGTACTGTATAATTGAAATAAATTTGGCGCCACTTGGCCCTAGACTAAATCAAAATACAGGCTTTACACAACGTTGCCCAATTCGGTGGCGCGGCAGCACTACAGAGGCCCAGGAATTGTAAAATTTTTCAGAAAAAAAATTATTCCGTGGACCCTCGTTTGATATGCATAATAATACAAATGTGGCCGAAGGAGGCCAGGTCAATTGGGCGGAAGACCACCTTTACAAATGACGATGAGCTTCACGGTCGACATGGAGAACGCGAACGTATTCCCCGTCCCCCTCCCGGAGCAGAGGTCCTCATGCACACGTCAGTGTCGATGGTCCGAGAGCAGCAAGGACAGGTTGAAAATAGCAAACCTGTCGATTGGCCTGACCTTTGTTACGGCTGCACCCTCGGAGTGGAGGTCGGAGAAATCGCCATGGAGAAAGGCGTTTAAAATTCTGTCTACGTGTCTTTTATCAGGATAAAAAAAAGGCTGCTGCGGGTCGTGGCTTCGAAGGAGGACAGATTTGGTTTGAATTATAGTCATTCAGTTTCCGTAGGCCAGACATTTTTCTGCCTTTCTGACTCGTGACTGGATGTAGGTACATATGTTACAACGTAAACGTACTTCAGAATGAGAAAAGATTACACTCGCGCAGGGACATAAGGACGTCCTTTTTTTTTTTACCTACCAGATAAGATTGACTCGCGATTGCTGCCTTAGGGGCAGTTTGGAACATTTGTTCCGCAGTCTGCTACTGCGGCAATTCAGGAAATAGTATTAAAGTAATCTGCTTCTCAATTAAATGCCTCATTCTCCTCGCCTTATTCGCTTATCTCTGTTAAGCCTGGATAATTCCAGGCGTGTTTCCTCAGCACACATCCTGCCAGAAAGACGTTTGTGGAGAGGAACCTCGAAGCTTTCGAATTAACGAGATGCAATTTGCGTCTTCGTCCTCGCTGTCCGCAAAAGACCTTTAATCTCGGAGAGCGGGGACACCCGCGCTCTCCCAATTTATCCTTTTTTTCGACCCTCAGGGACAGTGTAAGAAGCAAAAGGCCATTAGTGGGTAGGGGAGAAGGCCTGGCAGGGGAGAGAATGCAGCACTGTCGACGTGCTGTCTCATACTATGAAACCCTGATTCATCACACTGCTGCCCCTTGAGTGGTGGCCGGCCCAGGAGACGACAGTGACGGCCAGGAGGCCTCCGTCACCTGTGACGCCACGCCTGCGTCGACAGATCTGCCACGCCGGGGGTGATGAATGGATGGCCTCCACTTTCTGACCAAAGATCTGCAAGAACACAGACATGAGTAACAGCAGGTAAGTGCGACCTCACCCCCTCCTCCCCGGGGGTGTCCTTGGGGTTGACGCACCTAGAGAGATTCAGAGATTACACACATGAAGAAGTGATATGTTGCCACTACATGAGTAAACTCTCCCTGAGATAAATGCACCAGTCGCTTCATAGTGCATCCCTGTTCATTGTAAAAGAGGCCACCCCTTGTTCTGCCACTGCCAGAACCTGCACTATTCTTAGACTCTGATGAGCTCAATTCCGGGCTCTTTAAAAAGTCAGCAGATTTAGGCCCTCGTTAGATCGTCGAAACTGAAAGTGCATCAGACGTTTTCCGGCAAAATTACTCGCCTAATTGGCATTGATAGCGTCATGAGATGAGTCCTGATTGTAACTCGCACTCTTTTTTCGCTGGCACTTTCTGTACATACTGCTCACTTCTGTCTGGTGGAGTCTTTCTCTTTGCTTTCTTGTGACGCCGGAAAAGGAAGTTGACGGTCTGCCGAGCTTCTTATCTCCTCGTAAGCGGAACGAGAGCTTTGTCAAAGGAGTCACTTGCTTTCAAGGCACTTGGTCTTCAAGAGCGACCCCATCAGATTCGCCCTCTTCCCCTTCTATTTTCTTTTTTTTCGCAAAAGTCGCAAACGCAGGCCCGGATTCGCAGGCTACGTAGATCTGAGTGTTTTCACCTCGTAAATGGGCCTTCTTCAGTGCCTCTGGGGAGGCATGGACATCCCTTGATGTATATTTTTGAGGAGGGGGGGGGGGCTGACTTGCCAGGGGTCGACGCTGGCACGCTGTCGATGCCACAAATTTACGAAAATGGTCAAGGACTCTGACTGACGCCTGCAGTGTGAGTCGTACCAAATGTCCGACGGAGACACAATGGGGAGCGCTTAAGGGAGGACAGCCAGTGGCAAAAGGGAAGTGAAGAGTAAAAGAGGAGTTGGAAAAAAGTTGGAGCAGATAAAAAAAAGTTATAGGGAAGAAGCATCGGCTCGTTCTTGTTGCAGCTTCCAACTGGCACAATCCGTATGTAATTATCCCATGATGGGATCTTATTGCAGCCGATTTTTTTTTGTCACTGATTACAGAAGAGAGACGCTTGTTTTCACACACATCTTTCCTGTCAATTTCGATTCATTTGTGCGTGAACTATTTTGCTGGGTGGCAAGTCGTATGTGTGCATACACATGGGCCAATCTATTCACACAGCAATTGTCCAACGCCCCAGTTATGAAATGTGTGTGGAAGTTGTGGCCTTGGGTATTTTTCATGCCTTGACATTTGGAAATGCTTTTAAAAGCCATCTTTTCTTGTGGTCCGCGATCGCCGCTGTTGTTAGATCTGCCAGGACAAAGGCACCCTACGAGGGTTGAGGCTCTTGCTTAAGCAAACATATGTGCGCAAGCCCGCTCTGCACTGACGTCATCAGCATTTTTCTTATCTTTCTTTTGTTTCCGACGTCACAGAAAAGCCAAAAATTTGTGTCTCACTCCAACACAGACACACACACACACACACACACACACACACGTACACACAAAAAGATCGGCCGCAAGTGCTTCTCCCACACCGCTGAG
>JAAUXU010055945.1_pt1 | contig 11772 bp, 10 predicted proteins | sample 7278151 | NCBI WGS metagenome assembly JAAUXU01 (sample SAMN14350113, study PRJNA611818) | marine sediment metagenome | isolation source: surface marine sediment (1.8m) | place: French Polynesia: Moorea | collected 2018-08 | reverse complement strand
TCTTTCCAAGCAAAAGCAGAAGCTGGAAATGGCTCTCCCGTTTCAATTTTGAAGGCGCACGTATCCCAAAGTCAGTTGTACATTCACCGACCGCCGGGGTATTTCACCAGTTTGCCTCTCTCAGGCATCTTCGTTCTACAGTATACTGCAATGGAAAGAGGGTAGAGGAAATGCGGCGGCGGACCAGACTCCAGTCAACCGAATCTTTTCTTTTCCGGCCTCTTATCGACGAGCCCCCTTTCCCCCTCCGCCGGTGGATGCCGCTTTCAATAGCCGAAAGGACCCTCCTCCACATTTCTCTTGGAATTAAGCTCATTGAAATCTTCCGATTGCTTGGGCGACCTCGACAACATCGGACTCCCAAATAAATCTCTCGCGGCAATTTCTTCGGCATTGCGAGGGAAGGGTCTCCGAGGAGGGAAAGTACTGAAAACACTGAAAGATGGGCTGCTGAGTGCTGAGGCAACGTCCTTTTCCGTAGAAAATGGGGATTGGAGGCCCTCCCGGGGGAAGAAGAGGAGAGAGGAGGATTTGGCCCTTTTTCTCTTTCGCTTTTTTTGGGGAAGGGGGAGGAGCTCAGGGAGCTTAAATTTTTGTTGATAGGAGAGAAAACATGACCCTCCCACTCCCGGTTTCCAAAAATCAGACCCCCCCAGGAAGCATATTTCGGTTAAATCGTTTTCTATTGCCATAGGGGGCCCTACGTAACAAAAAGTCTACATTTGGGTAAGACGCTCGATCCCCCATAAACTCATATTTGTTCCAAAAAGCTATCTAGCTCTGTGCAGCAGACATAAACTAGGTACGCTCTCGGTAAGTATTTCTTGGGATGCAGTGGTCTATCTACTTCCTCGCAATTTGGCCGAAAGAGGACCTTTTGTTGGGAGCTTACTAAGTACAGACAGTAGTAAATGACACAAAAGCGTTGACTGCGCTGCGACGAGGCTCCGTCGTGATTAAATTGACTGAACACAAAGCGGAGGCATGAATCTTATGCGCGACATATTACCATGCATGAAGATGTACCTTTTTACATGCCTACGTATACACATTTCCTCTCAAATGACCCCTGTTGATTGAGTTACGCTCGGGTGGAGAAATCATTTTGAAAGCAACGACCCACAGGATATGAAAGTGCATTTGATATACTATACTGTATACCATCAGATAATGTCTCAACATGTAATGTACTGTACATTATTGAATCAGGACTATAAGGGAACAAATTCCGGCTCTGAAAAGTCGTTGCTGCGGAAATGATGTATCATATCGTCGGCCTTGGACATCCAATAACGCCTTCAAAAATGTATTGTGTGTCACTTTCTTCCTTAATCGAAGAAGAAGAAATAGGGCTCAGGTGTGACACCCTTTTTCCTTCGGCCCTTGTCGAGATCAATTTTCCACTTTCTCTCTCTCTCTCTCCTCTCCTTTAATCTTCACGGAAGAAGGACGAAAGGCCTTTTTGCGATCTTGTAACGAGGAGAAAAAGGCATTTCGCTGCAAAAAAGGAAACGTGACAGTTTCCATGAAGGACATGGAAGATTCACGAAATTGCGCGCTAACATACAAATACGAAAAAAATAATCAATATAAAATTATCAGGGCTGTGTACCGTGTGATTTGGGATCTACCGTCGTACACAACGATATGTACGGTTGTTCAAAGAAAACACAACAATGTTTTGAACCTTTGACACATAAACATATATTTCACACTTGGTTAGCTTCAGAGTAACAAAAACAGCTCAATAACGGACTAGATTATTGTACCTTTATCACAGCACTGTTTTTACCCATAATACGGGTATCTGAACGGCGTTTGTCCGTGCGAATGCCCGTCCGAGGCCGCCTCAGCCCTGCGCATGGGGTGGTAGCCAGAGTGCGAGTAGCCGTAGGAGGAGTAGAGGGTGCCGAAGTGGCTGGTGTAGTAGCGCGGGAAGTGCCTCCTCCTGAGGTCGGCGGCGGCGGCCACGGCGGCGGAGAGGTGGAGGGCCAGGAGGACGAGGGAGAGCAGGGGGAGGAGCAACTTCATGGCGTCTTGGCAGGCAAAAGACACGGAGCGAAATGCACATTTGGTGCTATTTCGAGGCGTGTGTAGCTGGAATATAACGGCGCTACGGGCGTCCGAACCAGGCCAGACAACAGTGCACAAATGGTCGGATTAACGGAGGAGGAGGCGTTCGGACCCCACACCGGTATGGGAATCAAAGGGGGAAGAGGGAGGATGAAGAAGGAACGGGTTTGGCGCCGGCCCAAAGCATAAGGTGCATTGGAAGAACGGGGGAGGGTGTGGCTAAAAGGAAAAGAAGGAGGAGCGCCGCTCGAATTGTGGGGGTGCCCAAAGTACGCATTCATGCCCCAAAGTTACGAGGATAGGGGCCACCAGCACTCGCCAAACAATTAAGTAATGAGACCGTCGTCGCGTAAGAAATGCATTCCCGTTTTTTTTGAGTGCGTTGCTCCACTTTTTTCTCCTGACCTGTCAGAACTGTCACTGAGAAAAGGGGCACTTTTATACTTTGTTTCCCTGGCATTTCGTTGCCTGTGTATATGCCCACGGAACTTGGAACTTGGGGCCTTGCATATTCTACCTGAGGCAATCTCCGCTGGAGGATGGGCGGGGGATAAAAAAGAAAGGGAAAGAGAAAGGAGGAGGAGACGGCTCATTCATCATTCAAAAGGTGGGAGGAGGAGGAAAATGGGGGGTGGAAGAGGAAATCGGATAAAAAACTGCACTCCCAGCCCACCCAAAAACCAACAACACACACATCAATCTCCCCCTACTCTCCGGCGGAAGGAATGATATCAATCCTGGAAAAAATTTCCGGATTTCCCACAACGCGGAGAAGGGAAAAAAGTTTTTTTGCATTCATTATTCCGTGATACTTTGGTGGGGCCTCGGTGCAAAAACGTCAAGTTTCCCTTTCCCTTTTCTTTTTTTGCCCCTCGACTTTGTGAATCAATTATGCATTTCCCCAGAAGTCGCTCGGAAAAATGCAACAACGCGTAGTACGTAGATATGCGACATTTTCCTAAAAACTATATCAACCCTCTTAACGAATATTTGACGCCCTTATTGTAAGGAAATCCCTTTATCCGTCACGGCTGTGGCTATTCTCTTTTTTCTTTCCACATACGTACATATTCCTATCACACTTCCATACGTTCATACATCAAAGGAAAAAGCCCCCTCTGATGGAAGGAGCAGAGGCCTCATCAACATTGTCGGGCCAACATATAGGATTGACTGAGAGGCAAGGCACCCAGACAGGCCTTCTTTCTCTCTCTTCCTCCCTTATCCTACCCGTGGGGATTACCCTACGGAAAGAAGAAACCATTAACCTTGCCACCCCACCCTCTCTCTCCTTCCTGTGCCCATATACGTAGTGCAATGAACCTTGATCCAACACCAACAGCGTTGGCATGGCGCGTGTGGTTCCGGCGCAGCAGGGTTCGGACCGGCCCCAAAACATTTGTTTGCCGTGGCGTATTTAGCCGAGAGCTTGAACTGGGGTGTGGAGGTATTTCTGGGCTGTAATTGGTAGTCCTAAAAGGGCTTACAACATGCAAATTTTTTTTTTATTAATTGTACTGCACCATTTGCCCAAAGTGAGCGGATCGCAAGACTTTTTCTTTGTAATCCATGGTCCGGAATTGACCTGTCCAAGAAGTTGATGGTTCGGAGGAGGATCCGACATCCACGTTCGCACTTCATCTCTATTGACGTACACGAAGAACCTCCGAAGAACCTCCTTTGAAGGAAGAAGTTCCTTTTATGTACCGTTCAGTACGTCAGAGCGTATGGATCAAGCTAAAGGGGAATTCCTAAGAAAAAGATCCCAAAACCCCAGGCAAAAAAGTCCAATTTCACGCAAGAACGGCCTCTCCCCCCTCCCCTCGATTCAAGGCGTAGGAGGAGGAAGGCCCAAAGACGAAGAAAAAAAAGCCCACATTCCTCCCCCCCCCCGGGCGAAGCTGCTTGCACCACCTACGTACACTGACTGCACTTACAGCATATGTGGGCCTCACTTGAAAAGGGGCCCCTATCTCTGAAGGCCCCTCTTGGCTGTCTGGACCCTCTTGTTGTTGTGTACTGTAGTGGTCACTGCCTAATGAATGTATAGTCGGATGGCTTCGTAATAAATCTACGGGTAATCGGGTAGACTGCAGAGTACAAAAGCCGAGAAATTCAATTTAGAATCAAGTATGGTATATTTTACGGGGGAAAAAAGCACCCGATGCTTTGGAGACTTCCTGGCTGAGAAAACGTTTGTGCTTGGTACACAAAGGATAATAAGATTATACTGAAAAAGGAAGACGACTGAGGAGAGCCCCCCTCATCGTCTCAGGCATGCAAACAAACAGACAAGTGGCAATTCTTTCTTAGCCTCCAATTTCCCCTCAAGTACCCTTCTGTTCACTTATCCCTAATGGCTGTCGTGGGGTAAGTAGGGGCCTTCACCGTGCGAGGAATAGTACGATTAATAATCCTCTTTCGTTAATTATGCTAACACAGGATTTCCCAATGTCGTTCCAGGATGTCTACCGCCGACCCCTACCAGGAGGAAGACATGGGTCTGACCCTCCTGACCTCCCTCGCCTCCCCTTCGCCCAGCTACTCACCCAATGTCACCGCGGAGATGGCAATCCTGGAGGGAGGAATCAGGAGCATGATCGAGGGATGGAGGTACCAGGTATGTTATTAAAGGGGAACTTCGAAAGTCGATTGTGGTGTAAAAAGCGCCCGAAATTCATTGGGGAGATTGAGGGAACAAATGAGCAATGAATAAACATTGTTTCCCCCCTCGATCCCCCCTTTTTGAGGAAATAGCGGCACAGATTTCATTTGCATATCATGCCTCTGGGATCTGGGCCCGAATGCCGCAACACTGTTTGTCAGGCCTCACTCAAATTGAATGCTCCTCCCGTTTTCCAGGCCCGCGTTGAGCCCGCCGCCTACTGGCTGCTGGTCCTACTCTACGCATCTATGATCCTATTCGGAGCCACGGGGAACCTTTTGGTAACGAAAATCCAAAAAATCAAAACATTTCAGTCTTATTTGAACGGGAAATCGATTGTTCATAAATAGGTTATCCTGGTGGTTGTCCGTAATTCGGCCATGAGGACTGCAAGGAACGTCTTCATCGTGAACCTTGCCGTTTCCGACCTGATGCTCTGCCTTATCACCATGCCGCTCACACTCGTAGAGATACTCTACATGACTTGGCAGGTATGACACAAAAATAATATTTCAAACTCGTGTAAATACCAAATCCCATATAAAGATATTTAAATTTTGTATTTGAAAGGCTTTTTGCCATTTTTTTACAGCAAGTCCAAATATATATATTCCGAAAGTTCGCTTGTTTTTTCCAACAAAAGTTTTGCAATATGTTTTGTCCAAGCCTCCCGGGGATTACGTACTCACTCAATATTTCACAGTTTCGGATATCAAGTCGGAGACACAAAAATCTCCAAGGGCAAAAAAGGAAGAGAGTTTTTGTGGGGGGGCAATGGGTCCGTTGGGAAATCTGAAGGTTGGGGGAAGAGAGGTTGAAACGAAGAAAGACTTGTTGTGTACACATAAGAAAGGTACAAGGGAGAAGAGAAAGGATGAGAGTTTTCCCAAGCGGATCCTAAGTCCTTGTTTTTCGCAGAAGGTTATTCAATTCAGCTTTTGCAAAAGAAGGAGGGACAGAGAATATCTGTCACAGAGGCTCGTAATTACCCCACATTCAAACAATAGCTCTTCACGGCAGTATTCTACGTTGAATAATAGTGGCATACCAGGGAATATAACGTACAAGACAGTGTATGCATACGTACATTCCCCGCCCCAGAAAACTATTTTTCCTGGCGGCGCCCCTTTTTAGTCGAGGGTCTGGATGTGGAGGGGAGTGAGTGGGTCTGGGTAGGATCTTGAGATGTGGAGAGCGAGCGGGTCCTTCACATTCAAGCCTTTTCCCTCCTACCTCTTGTTTCACCAGCGGCGGTGCCTCAGTCGCTCGGGTCCTTGAATTGTGGGAGTTATTGTTTTTCTCCTCCTCCCACAGCACAGGGCACCTTCACCACAAATTATACACTAGAGAAAGATAACTAAAAGTCCTCAGGAGGCTTTTGTGCCAACCTTGCTCTTGTTTCCCCAGGCGGCAAAGGGAAAAGAGGCTCTCAAAAAAGACGGCGGTGGGAGGAGGAAGAGAAGAGGAGGGGTAGCAGGCTTCGAGGAAGAAGCGAAGGGGGAAAAGACAGAAAGGGAAGTCAGCCTTGGGGCTTGGGAGACAAAGAAAAAAACGCAAGAGGATTAAGCTATAGCGGGAGAAATAGAAAAGGGCCTTCTGGGGGTTCGTTTTCCAGTTCCAGGTCCCTCCTGAAGGACACACCGCCGCGAGAAAAAAACTTTCAAGTGTCTTCGTTAGACGTCTTCTTTCTTTTTTCCGGGGAAAGCAAAAAGGGATATAAATTTCTTTAGAACAACAACCCCCAAAAAGCTTCCTTCATTTTCTTCGAGTCTTCGAGTGGTTTGTTAAAAGAGAACCAGTGAGGGTCCAATTAAACCGAAACTTCATGAATGGTCGAAGGAGAAGAAGAAGAGAATCGAAAAAAGAGAGTTAAAAAACCGGAAAAAAACCCACTGGCAAACTAAAGATGCTGCCCTGCTCTTTGTATCCTTCAAGGCTGTTTTTTACTGCTTTTCTCCTCGTCCTCCTCCTTTTTTATAACGGTTGTGAAAAAGAGAATGAAACGGAGAGTAAAAGAGGAAAAAAAAGGAAACGCTGCCTTTTCTTTTCTTTTGGAAAAGCTTCCATTTCACTTGCGAAAAGAAAGTTTGGTTCCTGCTTTCGACGCGAAGAAAGGGGGAAAAAATCAAGACTATTTTTCAGCCTTCACCGTTCTATAGCACTTAGGCGAGAAGGCCCAAATGATGGGCCCTCAGACCCTTTCCACCTTGGGCCATCAAGGATCCCCTCAATCTCCCAAAGAAAAGGTCGAGAAATTCAATTCGAAAAAAGTTTTCTTTCGAGCATTGCTCTGATTCGGCACAAAAAAGTTTCCCTTCACTCTGGCCAATTTGCGCAACTACTCTTTAAAAAACTTTTTTCCCGTTTCACCCCCCGTGGGAATTGAAAGGCTGCAAAGGTTGCCGATTTTTTCCAGACGTATCTTTTCCTGTGGGAGAGCAAAGACTATTAAATTTGTTTGGTACTGAAAGCAAAGTATTTTCGGTTCAACCTCCTTGAAGTGTCTTTTTTCGTTGATCCCTTTTCCTTAGATTCCGGATTTTGCCTGTCACAAACAGTCGTCAGGTTTCGTCAGTGTCAGGAAAGATTCAGGAAATATTCCCACAAAAAAAGAACAACTGTCTGAACAACAGGAGTGTGGATTGCTCAGCAGCGATCATTAGTCAAAAAAATGCAAGAAAAAAAAGCATTCCCTGTGGCTGAAAAAAGGAAAGTTCCTCATATATTCCCAACATAAAAGGGGCCCATCAAATAATTCGATCATCAGGGGGCTTCGATTTCCCATATTCTGGCGAGAATATAAAAGGCCGAGGGGAAAGGGGAAAGGGAAAATATTTGACGAGAGTGCCCATAAAGGGGGGTCCAATAGAATTGACACACTCTCAAATGAACGCAACTATGTTTTAAAACATGTTTTAGACATTTTGACTTTTTTTGGGAAACATTTTGCCTAAAAAGGTAGTTATTTTGGGAGCCTACTACTCCATAACTAGCAAGTTTTTTTTTGTTTTTTGAAGCCCCTTATTGTTTGAATTTAACTTAAAGGATAGGTCTAAAATTCGAACAATATGAGGTCCCAAATAACTCCCTAGTTTTGGAGAAGTAGCCCATATTGATCACCGTGTAGGACAAAAGGGAAAGGGGGGAATATCGACAGGGCAAAGAGAAAGGGTTAGGCGGCTCGAAAATTGGATCAATTATTCATTTACTCCTCTCTTTGCAACAGCTCCAGTGCAAAAACGATGTACATATGCTATGTCCGTTCTGCATGCTCTAGCTTGGTCACTGAAAAAATAATCAATTTTGAGGTCTCTCACGCACCGACGAATATAAATTGGCGAATTCAGCCCAAACGCCACCTCCGCCGCGCCACTCATTTTTCAAGGTCAACCTTTCCAAATTATCTGGCCATTTTTTTTAGACCACAGCGAAGAGGAGCTGAGGTCTAATAGGAGGCCAAATTGAGCGCATTTTTTTCCCAAGCGCCAGTCGTAGCCGAAGAGACATCAAGTTCCCCGGAAAAGTTACAGAAAAAAGCAGTTTCAGTCTCTTCCCCCTTGGTCTGAAAGCCAATTAGCGGCGAAAGCCTGAGTCATCGCAATGTCATCATCATGACGTATCAACGATCCTCAAGCTCGAAAAAGTAGGGATGATGAGATAAGAAGCCATCCTTATTTACTAGCGGCAGGGTGGAGACGAGTCAGAGCTGTTCATGTTCTTGCTGTTTCCCCCGCGTTTAGCAGTTAGTTCCTTCCTCCCCGCCGCAGATTTTGCACAGGGTCTGCTCTTGTTCCTAGACACTTATTTACGATCCCGATGAAACCGACATCTGGTGCTTTCCCTCCGGGAAAGAATGAGAGGCCGTTCAATTCGCTTCTGGTGGAAAACCAGAAAAGGGGATGGGAGAAAAGTGCAATTTCTTTATTATCCCTTTTTGCGGAACCGGAGGTAGGTGCATTTTTCCCCCGCTGGAGAAAATTGGGTACTTTTTGAAATTAAACTGAGCAGAAGCAGAACCCTTCCTTTCTGCAGTTCAAAGAAAAAGAAAGAACAGAATAAAAGCCGAAAAAAATGACAGAGAAACTTTTGCCATTTTCCCCCACTAAATTTCTGCAAAACCAACTTTGAGTTTGATTTGTGGGAAAGTCTTTTTTTGCGTTGCCAATCAACGGCGACACAAACTTTTTGTGTCAACTTGAAAGTCGCTTTTTTCTTGCACTTTCAGGTAGGTAGGAGATAGGAGGCCACATTTTGCTGCTCAAAGAGGCGGAATACAATTAAGTGTAAAACGATAAGGGATCGAAATTGCCTAGTTTTACAGTTTCCCCGCCAACAATTGCAAAAAAGCTCTCTCTGAGTACCGTACTGTGGAAAGTTTATGTTCAGTTGCCAATCAACAATAAACAACTCTTTATGTCAACTGTTTCGAAGTTGGTTGTGTTTTTGCGACTCAGCAGCGAAGGGGAATAAAGTCTCCTAGAAACAAAAGTTTCAGGTAGATCAAGTACTAGTACAGTTTTGTGCACAGAAGGGGGGGGAAATCCTCACGATTGCATTCATGGCGAGAATTCGCGGGGCGTCGAGAGAAATACCTTGTCAATCGCTTTTCACAAAAGGAATTCGGTAGAGGCTTACTCCCGTGAATTCAGGCCCGGTTCGAAAAGGGGGGAGGGATGCCGAGGCTCGCTATACCATATTTCATTTTTTATCGCATTGCAAAGCGAAGGAGCCCCATTCAGCGCAGCCAGGATCGCAATTTTTGATCCCAATTCGAGATTTTTTCCCCTCCCTCCCCAAAAACTTTTATCCGCTTTCGGAAGAAAAAAAGACCCCTGGAGAGAAATCTCCACTTTTGCACAGAATAGGGGGCGGGGGCGGTTTCCCATTCTGAAATGGCGAGAAATTTTGCGCGAATATGGCGCACATCCGCTTTCACATTCGGGAAAGTACAAATGTACGTGGAAAGTATCATTATTACCACTACACAAGGCTGGAATTTTGAATCCCCCGTCCCCACCTTGCTCTCGCTTACATACCCGTGTTATGTTCCCGCCGGTGGAATGGGAATTGCTGCATTATGCTATTTTGCCACCACACCCACCCACCCACCACCACGTGCAGTATATGTAATCATCCACTGTCGAGGCAGGAACCACCTGCTGCAGTCGGAGGAAAAAAAACAAGAACAGAATTTGATACGAGTGCTTGGGAAAGTTTGTTTCGTTGTCGGAAGCTGCCCAAAAACGTAAAAAATAAAAGTGTTTTTAAAGTTTTTTAAAGTGTTTTTAAACAACCTTTATCTTTTTTTGATCTATAGTATTAAAGAAGAACATGAAAACAGTTTGACATAAAAAACTCTAGCTTCCTCCACATTTGAAATTAAGGGAATTAAGGCCACCGAAGACACATACACACATACAGTATATGCAGCATAATTGGATTATTTCCCCCGCGCCCGCCCCCGTATGAAGAGGAGAACGAATTATGATGAAAGGGGCCAAAAGAAGTTTTCCCATCTCCTGCAAATAAGTTTTGTCTTTCGTTGTAGAGAGGAAGAGCGCCGCCGGAGTGTTGGCGCAAAACTCTTGAATTTTTTAACGCTTTCTTTGGGGGACGCAGGTGTCGGAATTTCTCGCTTGGGATGAAGGAGCAAAAAAAGGGAAACATAAAATGCAATAAAGCGAAAGAGCAATTTCGCGTACCACCTAAATGCGAAGACAGCATTTTCCTCATATTTTTGACGTATGTTTGAGACATCAAAAAAGGTCCTTGCTGTCATGCCAGGAACAAAAATGAATCAAAATATTTAAGGCAAAAAAACCGTGCATAATGTAGCAATTCCCTCTTTATACCGCCGAAAAAGGAAGGCATCAACTTTTTTTCAATCTTCAGCACTTGCTTTCCCACAAGCGCCCCACAATATATGTTGCATTATCCGCAGCCGGCGCCCCCCTATTTCCCCCTTAACAAAAAAAGATCACTGATGCGGGAAGGCATGGTGGGCATTACCATAATGTATTTTTTGTGGTTCCCCCATAAAAAAATTCCCCAAGCAGCTAGCTGCTGCACAGAATCACTTTTCGACAACAATTGCAGAAAATATCTGATCAATTTGTTGTTATTTCCTCCAACAGTTTGTGGTAAATTTAAATATCTTTTGAAAATATTTTATTTTATTTCCAGTTCGGCAACTATCCCGCGGCCTGCCCCGTGGCTGCCATGCTCCAGGGCACCTCTATCTTCGTCTCAACGCTCAGCATCACCGCCATAGCACTCGACAGGAGGAGGCTCATCGTCTACCCGCACAAGGTATTTTTCGAATACATTCTGAACAGCTTATACCGGTATATTATTTGGGGAAAGGAGATGCTCACAGGTTTTTTTGCTTATTGGTAAATTAGTTGTTTGGTTACAGCAAAGACAAAAAATCTGTCCAATATGCTACAGAAACTCGAGGTCATTTTAATGTCAACTTTTTTTTGTCAAAGCTGGTGTCGTTGAATCTCTAATTATTTTTTCCCAGGGCGCCTTCGGCATCCGCGCAATGCTGCTATCCGTGCCCCTGATCTGGGTTTGCGCCGTCGCCCTCGCTTCGCCAATGGCCATATGGAAGAAGCTGGAATACTGGACAGACTGGGCCAACTTGGTAATTACAGCAAAAAAATTCACTAAATTTCGAAACGTTGTTTGTTATAAAGATGACCATGTCAGGGAAAAGCTTGTCAGCAAACATTTGACATATAGTACAATAAAGCCTGTTTGAGGTTTGCATCTTGCATGTTTGGACAACTGTTTAATCGAGCGCTTCCCCCAAATAAAAAAAATGAATCATACTTGCACTCTTGTTTCCCATTAAAACCTTTTTTCCCACCATGCAGGGCAACATCCTTGGCCCCCCCTCCAACTCCTCGTCGTCCGATTCTGATCCGGACTGCGAGACCCTCCTGACCTCCGACACCGGGGAGTACTACTCTGGCGAGGACTGGGAGGCGGAGGCCGACGAGAGGCAGAACTGCATTCTCAAGGCGGTCATC
>JAAUXU010019230.1_pt1 | contig 11772 bp, 11 predicted proteins | sample 7278151 | NCBI WGS metagenome assembly JAAUXU01 (sample SAMN14350113, study PRJNA611818) | marine sediment metagenome | isolation source: surface marine sediment (1.8m) | place: French Polynesia: Moorea | collected 2018-08 | reverse complement strand
GTGTTGGACATCAAGTCTGCGACGGTATGTTTCCGTAACCATGGCGCCACACCCCCACCCCCCCCCCCCAACGATGAATGTCACCCGACGATCAAGTCGATGGATGTAAATTGAGATTGACGGCGTCCTCCCAATGCTGCCAGTTGTCACGTCTAAGGCGCAAAGAATGGTGTTTCTTGTGAGTAGACGAAGACATCTGTTAAGGAAGTTAAACTGCTTTAATGTGTGTCCGTCCCCCTTTAAATGGTCGACGGCCAAAAATAACGTGTCATGGGTCTCGCCATGGCAAGTGGGCTGGGAGAGGAGCTCTTTATAGTGACTTTTGGGGATAAGATCGTAGAAAATAGTTGTTTTCAATCGTGTCTGCGGCAGACTGAGGCTTATTCGAGTCATGGTCACCAGTTCTGGGAAAAGGTCTGCCTAAGGAATGTTCTGCACTCATGGCTTCTATCCATGTTTCATATGTTGATGGATCGTGAAAAAATAAGCAGAAGGGAAAAAAGGCCTATTCTGGGCCTTTCGGGTACTAAAATATCAGAGAATTACTTCTTTTTTCCGACTGCCAGGCCAACTTCTTTGGCAGAACTGGCAAAAATCTGAGTATCACTCATTGACAGATGAGAATTGGCATGGTTTTTTCTTCCCCAACAAACATTCGAGCACACAATAGACACTTGTATTATTACGACCAGGAAGTTGAGGGAAGACTGAGAGGGATGTTAGAATAGCTCACATGTCCAATCCATAAGGAAACATCAAGTTTGTTTAACAAGAATTCCTCTTTGGTTCCCGAGTGAGCGAAGGCAGCAGCGCAGCAGAATACTACTAATAACAAACGGAACCCATTATATTGTGCATTGTACATACGTACCTGCAGACAGACAGACAGACAGACGTAGGTAACAAGGATGTAGCCACGAAGATAAATATCGGGCCTTTCGATCGATTTTGTCCCATCAGTGGCACGCACAGCGCGGCCTTGAAGACGCAACGTGTGTTGCAATTGGTATTTGCACGTGCACAAAAAGAAATTTCATCGCGAGAAAGGCCATTCAGATGGTTGTCAGCGTGGCCATCGAAAACACCTGGGAATTTTTGCACTCCCTCCCTAGATTTCTTTCATTCTTGTTTTGTTCGGAGTTTTCCACAATCTGAAATGCCGCGTGCAGTAAAAGCAGTAGAAATTATCTGTATTGAGCCAACCCATACTCGACCTTGCATCATTGTCGCAGTCTGCGTAGACTGCAGGCCTGAAGGAGGCCTGGAGTCCATACCCACCGTGTATGTGGTGCGTGTACACTGTACGCCACAGCGTGTTTCCTTGTGAGCTTGCGTACGCTTAACTTGGTCGCGCCTGTGACCTGGAAGGCGGAGAAGTCATTTATTTCCCCACAAGTCACCCCTGGGGGGGGAAAAAATGCCCGGATTCGATTAATGTGAAAAAGTCCTTTCACGGCCAGCCCAGCCAGGTCCTTCTCGAGTTTGTTCATCAACTCAGCGAAGGCTGACGAGATGCCCCAAACACCTTCCTTTGGCATGCACTTATTGAGATATTGAGTTAGAGAAACTCGACGAAGAGCACTGGAAATTATTGCATTTATCGTTCTTTCGCAACTTGCCATTACCTGTCTACAGCAGTCAGTGGAGGGTGGAGAATCTGCTGAAGGTTGATGATGGGTTTAAATGACCACCGTGGTCGATGCAGCAAGAAACCATGCAAAGCGAGCAGCCAACAAACACTCCAGGCTGCTCTGGAGAGAAAGATAATCTCCGAGGAATGCATGAAAAAGTAAACGGCGGAGAGAGAAGTCAGTGTGGTTTTGTTATTGTTTTGATCCCTTTTTTCCTCCCTAGCCAGCAGCACTGAGAGTCTCCTTCGCGCTGCCCCCGTCCGCCCGGGTTGTGACCGGGGAATGCGCTTGTAAACGCCCCCGGGGCAGCCCCCGGTACGAGAGACAGGAGAAATTCGTCTCTGATGACAAGTCAGCTCGTTGCTGTTGCTGCTATGCCGAGCTCATTATTCACGTCACATCCAGGGTTCGTTCATCTCACTTCAGACTCGCGAGTTCGTTTGTCTCCAAGTTGGGAGTCGAAGGAATCTCATCTGATTCTTTATTCGGATTCGTTCTCTGGGGCATTTCAGTTATTTAATTCTTACTACACACAAAGTAGCTGTAATCTACCCAGCCGGCGCGCTCATTAAGCATCAACATATATATATATGAAGAAAAGAAATCAAGAGACAAGTATAGAAATGTAGCCTACTTTTCTTCTCTTTCAGGATCGTCATGGCCCCCACTCCACTCCTTACCAAGGGGAACGGCACCTTGGCGCGAAAGTGGCGCAAAATCAAGAAACGATGCGCCAGCTTCTCCTCCGGGGACGCCGGCATGAGCGCTGCCGTTGCCCGCTCAAAGTCCATGAACGAGAAGGACATCTCGCTTGGAAAAGGCGACAACGACGACGACATCGATGAGGGTGTCTGCGCGGACAACAGCAGCATCGAGAACTCCGCCAAGGGGTTCCAAGGGTTGAGGGACAAATGGCAGCAGTGGAACAGCGAGTTGAGGCGGCGCCGGCGCAACAGTCAGGGAGACAGCGTGGCACAGTGGTGGCAGTGGACGGGGAGTGGCAGTAGCAGAGAAGCCACACCCAACGGCAGAAGGGGCGTGATCAGATCTAGCAGCCTGAAGGGAGCCCTTAGTGGTCAAATTCGGGCTGACGAAGAGGACGACGACGAAGACGACGTCTTTGTCACTGCCGACCCCATCAGAAAACAAAGCTCACAGGTCAAGAGTGCCATGATCGTGAGCAACAACCCGTACTGCACGGGCGTGCGCGTTCACCATTCGGCGGCAGTGAGGAAGCACCAGCCGACGTCGCATCCGCCGTCGAGCCCTCCAAGTCCGCCCGCCAGCGACTCGTCCTGCGATATCGGCAACGCCAGCAACATTTCTTCCATGGGTCACGACCAGGATTCAGGCTACGACGGCTACGTTCCGGCAGAAAAGTCTGCCCACTCCGCAGTCGCCAACGTCGCCGCTGCCACTGCAGAGAGCTCCTCCTCCTCGCTGAATTCTTCTCCCTGCAAAGAGTCCCACTACGGCAACGTGGCCGCGGCGGCGGTGGCCGCGGCTTCTTCGAGGCGTGCCCGGCCACAGAGCGTGTACGAGAAGCAATATGGCCCCGTCCAGCTGTGCCTGGACTCGCCAAAGCAGGAGATCTCACACGCCGCCGTTATCAACCTAGTCAGCTCTCCCCCACATCAGCCGCCGAGGCCATTACCACGCCCGCCGAGGAGTTCAGATGCGCCTCCGCCCCTACCCCCGAGGCCGGCCAATTTCTCCCACCACCAACCTCCGGTTCAACACACTACGTCGTCCTCCTCCACTTCTTCCTTGCCCAGAAGTCATCACAGACGAGGCAAGAAACATATGGCGGCCTCTGATCAAAGAAGGAGTCTAATTCATTTGGAGGCTGCCCCTGCCGCTCCTGCTGCTCATGCCGCGAGCACAGCGAATAACAAGGAGACCAGACTGATGAGGAGAATGGCGGAGGAGCAAGATGAGGAAGAAGAAGAGACCAACCACACCAGAAGAAGGCAGATGGATAGCAATCTCAAGGTAATTTGACGTGAAATGGCCGACGTCGTTGCACGATGAGGGTGACCAAAAAACTTGAGAAACTGTGGCATGCCCGTCGACCTTTTTTTGCTCACTCCATCTTTCTGAACGTCTGAGATGACGGATTTTCTGTAAAAAGTTGCAGGAGAGAGAAAATGTCCCGAAACGAACACATGTGTTGCTGTTGCGTACGGGCAGATGTAAGAGGGGAAAAATTTTGGCGAGAGGTTTTTTGTACGTAGGCGCTGAACCATTACGTCTAACCGAGAGTGTAGAAGATATGTGTAGCTCGGTTTGTGTAAAAGCTTGATGCGATATCGTTTTTCTCCACCTTCCAAGTCACTGGGGTGAAAGGTTGGGTTAGGATGACTCTGCGATTGCGTTTTTAGGATCAATCCAAGTGCTGGCGCAAAAAATAACTTGAAGTACGCATGTGTCACCCGAAATAGGGAAAAGTTATTGCTATATATGTCTCAATTGTATCCTTTCAGCAATCCTCTCGCTTCTGCACCCTTCCCCGTCACAGAAATCGTCAGCAGTTCAGCATTGAGTCGATCCGCTTCGAGAAAGGTCCTGGGCACAAGAGCCTGGGCTTCTCCATTGTGGGCGGGAAGGACTCGCCCAAGGGATCGATGGGCATCTACGTCAAAACGGTCTTCCCCAATGGCCAGGCAGTCGGGCAACTCTTTGAAGGTGATTTTCACGAAAAATTGATTTCTTACTTATGCCGTGACTATGACCATGTCTAGAGACTTCATAGTTAAATAGAGAGACAGTGATTCATTTCTTCTCCACGCAGGAGATGAGATCTTCTCCATCAATGGTGTGCCCGTTCAAGGCATGGCCCACGCCGAAGCCATTGCGCTCTTCAAGGAGGTCAAGCTCGGTAGTCTCGTCGTCGTCTTGGGAAGAAGGCACTCCACCACTTCTCCAAAGAAGAAGACGGTCAACTTCGAGGAATGAAGATGAATAAGAACAATTATTGTCGTCATGTGATATTACCTTTGTTTAAGTACTGTGCCTACGTCTATGTGTGAATTATGGGTCTTACGGATGTGTACGTACAGTGATGGCCACTTTCTTCTGTTTTTGATGTACTCGTCAGTACCAGTGTACTTCTCAGATTTGTCGACAAAGCAGGGGGCAAATATCCTTCCATTCTATGATCATACCGCACTTTTTTATGTTCTGATTGCGAAATACAAGTATTTATACGAATGAATTCATATTTCCCGCCCTGACCTCAGTTTAGGTGAGTACGTAACCTGAATGTGCCGCATTATCGTACCTCTGCCTTGCATGTGTACTCACTCGGCAGCAGCAACACGTAATATGTGCGAGAACAGAAATGTCATGCCTTTACTACAGCGTCCAACATGTTCTACTTATTGCAGATACAGTGCCTGCAGCTGCGCAAACACGTTAACCGTCCCACTCGCCAGAAGCAGCTCATCTACGAAGAGGATGAGTGTCCGCCACACGCACTGGTCGTATTTGCCCTGTAGCGTGTATGAGCAGCCTATCATATCGCTATCCTGTCCAGCCCTAACACAGCCTTGCTTTTGTGGACAACTGCACAGGCAGGTCGCCATATGTGTGTGTACATACATAACCCGTGCAGACGCGTACGTGCTGCCTGGTAAAGTTCCTTTCTACGCTACGCTGCAAGGGCCTGAATCCGCCCCTCCGAACTCTCCTGAGTAGCACAGGCCTGAAGGCCTACTACCCGTCCTCCCGAACCCTCCTTTCTTGTGTAGCTTAGGCCTGAAGGCCTCCTATCCTCCCCCTCAAAGTCTCCTTTCCTACGCATCACGGAAGGCGCATGTGAAGAACGCTTTTGAATCAGTGTAGTCGAAGTTAGTCCAACACGTACATACGTCCATGCCGATCCATGGCAAGAGGCAGCGACAACACGTCCATCCAGATGTCCAAGTTCGGGTGAGAAATGTCGTCATAAGAGTTGAACTACGATAGCGACTGCGAATGGAACAAATATTTTCGTCACATGCAATGAATAATCGTGGGTGCTCTGAATATTGAACGTCTCGTGCTATTCCCAATCTTGAAATAAACTTAACGTATCATCGACTGTCATTCATATCTAAGCAGCACGCACGATGACTATGGCTTTCAACGTCCAGGCGACTTTGATCATGCCGCTTACGAGCTCTTCATGGCCGAGTACCAGCCCATCCTGATGCGTCGGAGCCGACGGTGGGAGCAGCTCGTCACAGATGGGTACGACACGGTCAAGTGGGGCAGCGCAAAGGCCAAGAGGTTCATCAGGAAAGGCATTCCCAGCGATCGTAGAGCAGAGGTGGGTTCAATAAGACCATATCTTGTCCTTGGACATTCCGCACTGTAAGCTGTAAGTACACTTACACCTGCATGCGCAAGAGGTTCTCCGGCTTCCAACACACATCCAAAATAGGTAAAAGGACTTTTGGACCATGTGGTTGAGGTATAAAAAGTTGTTACTTTCCAAAAGTTTCACTTAAAGAATTCTCAATTTTGACGAAAGCTTGAGAAAAGCTATTTGCTCGTCCATTGTCTTCTTTGGAAAATAAACTTATCCACTGAGGCTCATTGGACCAGTACGCACCCACGGTTCCAGAGGCACTTTTATCTAGCTCAAAAAGTATTTGACTGGGGGTTTCATTTTGCGTGAAACCTCACAGATATAAATGTTATAGGTGTATCTTTCAAAATTGCCAGAAATCAGATCGCCCTGCTATGCAGTACAATACAGTCCAGAGCGCAAAAAAAGGTCAGCCATACAAAATTTGCCTTTGAGTGGAAGAAGTGTTATGCCACGAAACGTGACACGTCGTCACGTAACCCATTTGTCGTGATTTTCTACTGGTTTGTGCTCATCCATTGTACTTCAGCAATACGCACTCTCAGAAGTGGCTCTGATCAGCTGCAAAGAAGTCAAGCGTCAATCAAAATCGAAGGTTTTTTCTTGAAATCTTACATGTGTGCAACGTATGTTTCGGCGTCTTGCAGGCTCGCACATGCACATGCACTCAGTCATCCATATGGACATACACATGCACGCGGACGCGAACGCTTACAAGAAGGCACATACAGACACTGACACCTTTGCAGACGCGGACACGAACACAAAAACCCGTACGGATGCCAAGCATTAGCACCTGCTTGGAAGTTATTCAGCCATTCTTAACTGTTAACTGGATTGACGTACAGAAATGGTTCGCCCCTTTATAAAAAGCTTCGACTCTTCTTTAAAACCTAGCTTTTATGCACTGTTGCCCTTGGACATCTGAAGTTTTTACACTACTGATATTTTCCTAGTGTAGCGTCCCATGCACCTTCCCCTACCCTCATCATAGGAGATTGAGGTCTGGACTATACGACGGCTATTCCAGCAGACGTTTTCCTTTGAGGCCGAGGATGCTGTGTGGTATTCATATCTGTGTGGGTGTCCTTGTGGGCGTCCGTGTGTTTGTGAATTTTTTCTCATGTTCATACCTGCAATGCACACATATTTGATTTTATATGTCGATTTTGATTGGTGTGTGGAGGTCTCTTTTTGCAGCTGATAGAAGAATATTTGTTGCAAGACGACAAGTGACTGTCACACAGCTGTCATACGGGTGCATGTCAAGTTGCATAATAAGTAAAGAGTCCAAGCCAACAACGTTTTCAGCAAATTTCAACAGACTTTTTTGGGCCCTATACAGTTGGAGTGAGAAAGATGCACAAAGAGCACTTGCTCACTTCTTCCAGCTCCCCTAGTGCCATAGTGAAAGTACAATAAGTGTGATGCATCAAGAACAGGTGTGGATAGAGTTCCGATTTGTTCGTCGTACAAGAAACTACGCTTCACCCGATGCGGCATTATTATGACCAATGCTCTATCGGTTCATACTATAAAGTTAGACGTAAGTACATTACTCTGAATCACTCAACCTTTCCCCCACTAGAGCACGTAAATTTACCCGCTGCATACGTAGGTGTGGATGATCACGAGTGGAGCCTCAAAACTTTGTTCTGCGGATCCACACAGCTACACACGTTACCTGACGGATAAGGTTGCGTTTAGCAATGTGGGTTTTACTGCGATTTTCATACTACTTGTATTGTTGATTCACATGATCGGATACACTTTTTGATGATTCTTCACTGTCGTCATTAAAATTTGGGATACAAAGTACTACTTGTATTGGCGCAAGAAAACCCACAAACCCTGAGTAACTCAAGTCAAACACGGACTCATTAGTGGTGGAACAGATTACCATTGATCTGCATCGCACCTTTCCAAACAACATATACTTCAGCGGCAAGGACTCCAACACGCTGCAGCAATTGCTATTCAACGTGCTGCTGGCGCACGCCAACAGGAATCCGCATATTGGTTACTGTCAGGTGACTCCTACAACAGCCCGAATGAGTTGAATAAGTCCACCATCGTCCCTCCTTTTCTGTAGGGTCTGAACTACATCGCAGGCCTGTTGCTGTTAGTGACCAAGAACGAGGAGATGTCCTTCTTCTTGCTCAGGTCCTTGACCGAGTTCCTGTTGCCAGCGTATTACGGGCCCACCGTTCCAGGACTCGTAACTGACGTGCGCGTTTTTGCTGAGCTGCTTCGGTGAGTAACTCCGAGTTAAGGGACTACTTACGTGCGCAAGTCCCGTGTATCTTATAGTATCTGTTAAAACAGGGTGGAGCGCTTAAATGCAACACTGCGGAAATATCAATGTAAGGAAAAATTGTGGGGTTCTCCAGCGAAAATGGAACCACAGATGTGGTTCAACCCTGTATGCAAAACTCAATCCAGTCAAAAGTTATGCCGTACAAAGTTGACCACATTAGGATAAAAATGGTCTGGTTGCTATAAGACTAATTGCACAGAAAACAAGAGTCCATTGAACTCCACAGAAATGCTTGGTGTGAAAGCCATGGCGGTGGGTGAAACCTTTGCGCACACCTGGAAGAGACTCGGGAGCAGTGAGTTCAAGCAAAATAAGATCAAAGATATCTGGTTTTTAGAAGAAATATTGGTTTAAAATAACAGCTGAAATTTTTTTACCATTGTCTTTTCAGCTGCCTGGTGAAAAAATGGGCAGTCTTGAAGCACAAGTACACAAGAGTTGAGTTTTAGGGAAGAGTCGAAGGTTCTCATTGAGGGTAAAGCCATTTATCCTTAAGTAAAAGTACAATATAGTTGGGTATTAGGGAAGATTATAAGGGTCTCATTGAGGGGCAAGGTATTTCTTTAGGCCAATGCAGTTAAAAGTTTTGAACTACTGAATGATGTCCCCCGAATGTTCCATATTACACGAACCATCCTGTATGTTCTTTATTGCAGGCGTGCACGTGTACAGTCCTTGCTGTACAGTCCTTACAGTCATTTCGTTACTATTTTGTTACATCATTACCCTGGCTGCAGACACAGCAGCGGGAGTTTTTAGTGTTGGATCTGCTCCTCCCATCCTACATCGGAGGAGCCCATTCAAGTCTAAGGCACAAGATTGAGTGCAGAAGTTCAACATTGCGACTGCCCATTTTGACATGGGAGTGCTCGAAATCAGAAAGGTGGAGAGGGATAAATGTCAGAAAGGCTTGAAATCTAAACTTTTTAAAGGGGGAAGTTGGTAAAATTCCTGAAAATTTAATGCGGAGGGGATTATGACCCCCGTGTACCAGTGTACTCAATCTTGAGTCTGAGTATCTCTTTTACCCATTTCACATGAGATTCAAGCTCAAAATGTCACAGTACTGCGTCTTTAGAGAAGTCATCCCCGCAGAAATGACTTACGTACGTGTCGTCATGTGTTTCAGCACCAAGTGCCCATCGGTTCATCGACACGTGGAAAGCTTCAGTGTCCCCTGGGCTCTGGTCTGCTCCAAGTGGTTTGTCTGTCTCTTTGTTGACGTCTTGCCTGTGGAGACGACCCTTCGCGTGTGGGACTGTCTCTTCAACGAAGGATCCAAAATCCTGATCAGGTGTGACGTATTACTAAACTTGCTTTGTTGCCATGAAAAATCTGAAGGTTTTGTTGTGCCTTCATTAGAGTGGCATTGACTTTGGTTATGGCCAACAAGGAGAAGATTCTGGCAGCGACCGAGTTCTCCCAGCTGGTAGATGTGTTCAAGGAGTGCACGGTGGGGGATGTCCCTACACAATGCCACGAATTCCTTACAGTACGTAAGACTTTTTCTTAATTTCTACGCACTTACCGTGTAATAATCATGTCAATGATAAATAGTCTTTATTATAGACCGTGTTCAAACTGTCGAGCCCGCTCCCTACGAGACTGGTGGCCAAACTGCGGCAAGAATTTGGAACCCAAGTGCAGGAGGAAGAGAAGAAACGAGACCAACGAAGACAAGGTGTTCAAGACCAGCGTTCTTAAGTACCTTGTGAACAATTGTGCATACTTGTATCGTATCAGTATCAAAAATTTATAGACCCGAGTAATCTCAACGCCACTTAGTAAAGTACAGACATCATGTTTTTTATGTTTTCAATATTTATTCCACATTTCTTCATTAAGTTAATAAATCAGTCGAATCCTGTGGCACTGAAGTTCACCTCCTGAAAAACTCCTTGTAGTGCTGTAGTGCAAATGGTGCATGCGCACATGATTGTAGCATACGGCCAAGTTGGAGTTACAATAGCTTTATGCACCAGTCAGCGATCGGATTTAAATGTCCTGGCAAATGTCCACTTCCAGCTACCTCTGCCTGTGCTGTGAGGAATCGTAAACGCACAAACTGAAAGTTTGACAGCAAAGTCGTGGGCAAGGCCGAGAAAGACATCGATATCAATCGAGTTAAAGCCGGGCCCTTGGCGTCTCCAGCTCACGGATGCTACTGTGTCAAGATCTGCAAGATCTCGACGGGGGAATTCGCCCAATTTCTTATCTTCTCATGCTTATTATGAATGGAAGAATACAACATCAGCAGGTCTAAGAAAAAGGAGAACCCACCCAGTGCAGCTGTAATTGCGCCGCATGCTGCACTACTATACGCACTGAATATCCGTATGTACACTCCTCATGCTGTATACTACAGCACTCCTACCACAATTGTGCTCCTTTCCTCGCTTTCTCCCTGTCGCAGACGCTCTCACTACTACGAGTACAGTTCTGCTCTCGTCGGCATCTCTCTAGGCTTTCTCCCCACCCACGTGTGCGCACGAGAAGACGCACACGGCCCTCTGCGTCGCTCTCCACCGACTGCAGGCAGTCCAGGCACATGCATCTGCGCTCTTCTTCACACACATGCACCAGGCGAAGAGGTGCCACGTAAGCAGGAACGAGAATGCAACAGACGCCCCACCCAAGCCAGTGCTCCCTTCACACACATGACGAGGCACCTTCAAAAACAGCAAGTCAGAATTTGTACATTCGGCGGCAGGAAAAAGGAACAGGCCCAGAGGCTATTTGTTTGCTGTGCGGGTAGGCCTAACTAGTGACGTCACGCAGCTAGAGAGTGGGTGGACCCACACGACGAATAACATGTGTGACGAGAACGTGACTTCCGCACCAGTTCACGACACGAGCTGCGCCGTGTTCTCGTACTACTTCCTTTGCACGTTGTGCGCCCCCTCCCCCCTGCACGATTCGTCGTCGGACTCACCTCTAGCCGAGTCCTTCCGCCGGCCCTTCGAGGCGGGGCCAACGTTTGGCTCGCGCCGGACGCGCTCTCGCCGTGTTCTGTGTTCCTGCCACCCTCGGTGCGTTGGGGTCCTTCTTCTCGGCTTTGTCCGTCTGGAAAAGAGAAGAAAGAAGCGGCGGTGGCAGCGGAGGTGGCGACGGCGGTGGCGGCGGCGACGGCTTTGGAGGAGATGGCGACGGCGGCGACGGCGCCGGCGGCGACGGCGGTGACGGAGACGGCGGGAGCCAAGAAAAACAGAACGGCGAGACTTCCGGCGCTGTTGAAGCTCGCGACTGGCGGCTAGTGTGCGACTTTCGAATCGCCACACTCGGGGCTCAACGAAGAGGGACACGACAACTTTTCTAGGAGTCCCTATAATGATGACAGTGACTGTTTTCCTCATCCTCATGATGATCATCACACTTTCTGTAAGTGGACGGCGTCCTCGCCGACGATCCCGACAGACAGCCCAGAACGACGCTTCCGCAAAAGCCTCGCCACTACTTTCCGTGGCTGTCACCGC
>JAAUXU010011933.1_pt1 | contig 11776 bp, 6 predicted proteins | sample 7278151 | NCBI WGS metagenome assembly JAAUXU01 (sample SAMN14350113, study PRJNA611818) | marine sediment metagenome | isolation source: surface marine sediment (1.8m) | place: French Polynesia: Moorea | collected 2018-08 | reverse complement strand
CCCCCCCCCCCCCCCCCCCCCCCCCCCCCCCCCCCCCCCCCCCCCCCCCCCGCGCCCCGGGTAGCGGAGCCACCTAGAGGGTGAGGTGTGGAGAGGGGGGCACCCCCCTCTTCACAGGAAAAATTTGAAAATTCATTTCAAAAAGGCCGCAAAATTAGTCTGTTCTTTGTCCCTCAGATGAGTGTCCGATGACTTTTGCACAGCACTGTATCTATCTATATATATAAAGCAAAGTCGTCGTATGTACATCTGTGTGTGTGAGGCTGCCTGTCAGGCCATGTGTGACATAACCACCACACTGATCGTCACCAAACTCAGTCAGCAGATGCTACACATTACATGCTTGAAACTGATCCCGCCACACCTTAGATTTGAGGCCTTTATGAGGCCGAAATTGAGGTCCAAATCGAGGTCCAAAGTTCCCTGTATAAACCACATTACACAGACCATAGATGGCCGTGCAATGCTAAAAGGTCAGCCACTTGGAAATAGCTGTACAGTACCAGCTTTGGCCAGAGCTATCTATGGCAAGACGAGGGGAAAGAAGGTCAGTAGGGGTGGACACTGAGCCAGGAAAACCACGCAAGCCAGACTGGGGCTTGACCCGGAGACTCATGGCCCACTGCCATCACTAATCTGGGGAGTGAGTGAGGAGTGTCCGGATCAGCCAGTTTCAATACTAGAAAGAAAATGGATCTGATCTGGGTGCGAGATTTGCTTCGAGGGCGAGATCAACTTCGAGGGCAAGACCAGCTTCAAGGGCGAGACCAGCTTCGAGGGCGAGACCAGCTTCGAGGGCGAGACCAGCTTCGAAGGAGGGATGAGCTCAGCTTTGAGGATGAGATCAGCTTCGCGTTGAGCGCAAAACGCGTGTTGAGCACGAAGCGGGTGCTGAGCTATGGTCGAGTCTGCTGGTGGGCGGGATTCGGCGAGTCTTATAATAACCCGAGCAATGCCGGTCACCTCTGCTAGTCTTGTTATAAAATAATAAATGTTGCCAAGGCCCCGTTGGTCAACCTGCAAGGGAGTGGCGGCGGCTGCGGCGGCTGCGGCGGCTGCGGGCCAGTCACCCAGTAAATACAGTAGGTGTCGACGAGGTGCGTTGAAAGTCAATGAACAATACCTGAATGGCCCGTCTACACTGATAAGAATATTCATTCATTGTTCAGCAGAGTTACCCTTGAGGGAGATGATGCACTTGCTGGCGCCAGCAACCCACTTGTCACAAGCGTCAAAGAAGCTGGAGGCTGGGATGGCTGAGCACACCTACCACTCACTTCTTAATTTGCTGCCCACGATCTTGGTGACTGCAAACATGCTTTTGGTTATTGGACACCACACCAGCAGATACCAAATGTGTGCTGTAGCAGGTATGATAATTTTTAAGCAGGATTTGTTGAGCGTGACGCTGAAGAAGTCCTTGGTCGGCGATGTCCAGTGCGTGGGTAGCGCCCATCCGTTCTGCACCTTGACAGGCCTCCGGCGCTTCAAGACATGTCTGCTCAACAACTTTGGCACTGCTGTACAAATTTCTCAGAAGGGCCGAGATCTCTGTGGAGGATCTTGAGCGCGGTAAGGACCCAGAGGTCAGCCTCCACTGCAGGCTGAGCAACAGTTGCGCACCTGTCCAGGTCAGTGACGGCCTTGATGAAGCCAGTGCTGTATAGAGCCCACTTTCTCTCCGTAGTACTTGTGTGTCGCCGGTCTGACATCATCGCCCATCCTCGGCCTTTGTGTCCGTCCTTGTGAAGGTCATGGGGTCATCATTGGCAGTCTTGACAGTACCGCCGGTGTCATTTGCAGACTTTCCAGCCTTGAAGCTTTATATGTACCAAGCGACATTATTTACGGCAAACACTGTATAGTGATGCTGTAGCTGTCACTGCGATGACAATCGAACCAATTGCTCCCAACCCTTAAAGATGTGAATAAGTCATTCGACTGACGAAATTGCCGAAGGAAATAAAATATGGAAATCTGGTAGTCCTGCAACGAAAAGTTTATGATAATTTGTTATCCTGTATAAGTTATACAGTTAGGACTGTGGAAATGGACTTTTCCTTTGCTTTGCTAATCAGTGAATGCTAGGGGGTCACAGTGATGAGCAATGAACGACTTATTACAGTTTAACCAAGTAATTGTAATGGGAATTTGGGCCGTCATTGACCAAGTACGGATGATACTCGGTCAATATATATGATACTTTCTGCTTCATCTTATAAAGGACTACATTTTTGACGTTTGTGATTGTTACACAGAAAAGTCTATGGCGTTTTTGTCCACTGACGAACCTTGTTCATGCATACAAGTGCTGTACTGCGCATTCGCACTGTACGTACCTGGTTGTAGTAGGGCACGAGGACGTAGAGGAGCCCGAGGAGTGGCAGCCACTTGAAGAAGGGTTGCATGGCCAAGCAGATAAAGTCAACGACCTCGAGCATGAAGAGGATGAACCCGGCCGTCCAGGTGTCGTTTCGGAGCCCCGGAGGCAACGGGGACGACGCGTACATGGTCAGCACCACCGAATCGGAGAAATCGTGGCTGTTGCCTCTGATGGAGGCCTCGGTGGTGTAGCTGCTCATGATGTCATCGGGGCAATTGATTTCATTAACGGTCCTTGCACACGCTCAGGACTTTTGCCTTTCAATCTGTGGCGGATGCAGATCTGTCCACGGTCACCGATGTTCAGAATGGGTGGGAAGTAGCAGAGCATCAGTCCAGCCTCAGACAAAGTGACACAGTGCAGTAGTGACCTCGAGGCCAGAAAGTGACCTTTAAGCCTCGGAGTGGCACAAGGTGGCAATTTGGCTCACTCGACGTTCAATGCGCGTTCGGCCAAAAAGTCCACAGCGACCATTTCTCAGTTGCTTGTGGTTATAGGTAAGAACTATTTTAACACAATTTGTTTTTTCAATACATACAATTTCTATTTTGAGAGTTCATCAGGGAAATGAGGCGTATTCGAGAACTTGGAAGCAATTTTTTGGTGATCCACGTGTTGTTTGTTGAAAACAGCCAAACCCTGAGGTGGGCTCAAGGAGGGAACAAATGAAATGCTTGACTCTGCAGGGTCATTACGATAAACCCGGCATATTTTCCACCTCATCAAGATCTTTACGATATATACGAAGTCGATAAAAATTGAATTTCATTCTGCCTCAAACACTTGAGAGTTTACTCCTGGATGCAACTCCTTTCTCGAAATTGGGCCTGGTGAACATCTTGGGGGGGGGGGGGGAACAGCCTTTCCATCATCACCAAGCTGGCTTTCGTTCATTGCAGCTATGGAAAGTCCGGAGGAGGTTTCGTTGCATTGGGATCTCTCTATCTATCCTGGACAGAGAGTAAATTGATTGATCGCTTCATCGACAATTACAGACCTTGGCGTCAGTAATTTCAGTGAGAGAAAACTTAGTGCATAGGCTGCATGGAGTTATTTTGAGTGGAATTTTTGCATGGAATGACTTCTCCAGACAGTGACATAACTTTGAATACATGGGTCCACAGTCTTGAGTTCCCACAGTGACACTGGAGCACTCAAACTGTGGTGACCCACAGATGACCCCATGCCAGTGCTGCCTGTTTTTGGCCATTTCTGGTCACTTTTTTGTAGTGAAAAGTGCAGAAAATTTTGTGTGTACATTCATCCTTCCCTGGCCCACCTAAATCTGGGGGGGGGGCCCACCTAAATTTTCTGCACTTTTCACTCCAATTCAGTCGAGGATCTCTCTTGAGATCCTCGACTTTAAATTCTCACTTTTCAATCCAATTCTTAGAGATGATCGAGACACGTCATCACTCTGAGGCTGTTGTTGTCACTTCTACTTCCCAGTATATCCATCGTGATCAGTGATAAAAATTGATCTTATTCGGATATTCAAACATATTTGGGGATGCCGCAGGTCTTTCAAAGAAGGTCTCTTGTAGCTTCCTACTACACTTCTTTTCAAGCACTGATTTTGTCTTCACACTCCAATCGATTTCTTACGGAGGGGGGGGGGGGGGCAAAAAAAGAAGCTAATGCATGCACACCTGCTCGAAAAGGAGCAGTTTAGTCTGTGAAATTGGCTGTCGATGTTTCACAAGCTTCGCAGCAATTCAAAGAAAAAGCCAGATTGAAATAAATCTGTTACCTTCTGTGCTTGTTCAGTATGAAAGTCTACGGGGATGTTCAGAATTAAATAAATCTGTATCAATTTCGCTGGTGGCCCGGGATTTCTTCTGTTTGTCGAATTCCGGGCACCCTGTCTGTGTGACTGGGACAGGTATGGAGTGGCCTTTGAGTGAGTGCCTCTTTATGTATCTTTAATTGCTTCGACGTCGAAGAAGCTAAAGGAGCGCGTTTCTGTCACTCCGTCAAATTGCTAGGCCTACCAACTAGGCTTAAGTAGGTAAGGAAGTTCCGGCCGCCAAACCTGCACTTTCCAATCTTCATTTCATTACTTTTTAATACTAAGGGACCAAAAAGTGTTGTTGTGCAATGGGATCCTTTGGTTTATGCATCATTAATTGGTCTGCAACATTATGGATTCTAGGACAGAGATACTTTATTGATTGAAATGGCGAAAAGAAAGCCCAACAGGAATCGGAAATTGGCCTTGGAAAAAGGCCATCGATTGCGGGAGGGGCGGGGGCTTTATCGAAAAGGCCTGGTTAAAGGCCTGGTTGCCCTGGCGACACTTTTTCATTTTGTCGATAGTGTAAATGCTGATTTAACAGTTGCGAAAGCTTCATTCATTTTGTTGATGCTGGAAGCATCAGCGTGAATGTAACTTTCTCCGTTTCCATTAATGGACCTGCACATCATGCACAAGCTCTCAAAAAAAACCCTGATCATTTTCAGAGGGCTGTTAATTTTTAAAACATTTTTGAATTTAGGGCATAGAAGTGACAGAGGCCGGGTTATAAAAATCTCTCGCTCTCTCATTTTGGGGCCACACATCCACGGACTCCACTGCACACGCAATCAGGGCATGAGTTTCTGCACTTGAAGTCACGACCCAAATTTCAGCTGTACAATTGGGTTGGGAAGGTGCAAATTAGCAGAATCCAAAGGAATGAACTTCACCACGGTGAGTGTGAAGGCCTCTGTGATGAAGGTGTTGCCCGTCTGGTCCATGGTCACGTTGGGCGCTTGCGCGTGCAGTTTTACTCGGTGGTTGAGGGGTCGTAATGAAAGCCAGAAGAGGCTGCTCGGGGAGGACTTAACACTTTTTGTACGTTGAAGTTGCCTCGCAGCAATATAAACAACATCGTCTTGTTGTTGAAACAGTTCTGACCAACTCTGCACATGTTGCGTACTCTTGAACAATGGTGAGTGCCAGATTGGGTGCAACAACAAGTGTAGTTTTAATGCAGCGAAGCCACCGTGTGGGAGATGTCATCCAGGACCATTCAAGTATGTGGCATTGATCACCGAGCTCTGGATTGATCAGGCGTTACTCCATGTTGTTGCAGTACCGAGAGGGTCATCCAAGGGCTGGACCCCATGTTCAACCGGACTGTTCGTCGTTGGCCAAACTACGGAAAGTCAAGACTATTTGTTTGGCCGAAAAATAATGAAGTTCTTTTCACCAGAGGATCAAAGTTAAAGTTGACGGTGCGAATAACCGCTTATTTTTCGTTCTCTTTCAAGAAGTGACGATCCGCAGTCCATCTGCAACACAATCATTCTTCAGGAAATGTTGCTTCCTATGATTGAGGACCTACACAGGGCTTTCTACGGAAAGCTAAATCTGGTAGGCACAGTTGAAGGCAGCATGTCCGGAGCAGGCCGGAGATCCCCTTTTCAGCTTTCACGAGAAAATTTTTCTCGTACTTACGCAACCTCGATCGATTCAATTAGACGGGGTGACTGAAGGAAGCTGAGTAGAGTGGGTTTCTTTGCATCACCGACGACGATAGCTCTTCGAGGAATAAACGTAGAAAGTTTCAGCCGGCACGAAAGTACTCACAAAACAAACTTACTTCAAGCTGTGGAAGGTGACCCAAGAAGCATCGGAAAGTCTATAAAGCATGAAAGAGGCCAAAGACCTTTCACCTTTCACTGTAGACAGACCCAAAACTTTTGAATTTTCACAAGTCAGAGGAAATTCCAGCGCAGGCGTGCGTGCGTGCGTGCGTGCGTGCGTGCGTGCGTGGGTGGGCAGCTGCTACAGCCTTGACACAAATATCTTACACACGCGCGGATCTGTACTGTACAGAGCTCTCTACGTAGGACTCTATGTAGCATTTTTTCTCGCTCTGTCCCTCACACACACAAGCATAAGTAAATAAGCACATGAGAACAACCCTGCTTAACAATTGAAGGGGGGGAGAGACGGGGGTATGAAACTTATGACAATTGGGAGGTGGCCGAGGGGAATGACAAAAACGCCCAACTAAGGGGTAAAAAAGTCCCCCTACCTCCCAACTCGTGATAACGTATGATGCCTTATTGGCCTCTTTGTTGTTGCATTTTCTGTGTCAGCGCAAGTGCGCCAGTAAAAAGGGGGAGGAATGAGGGTTGCAGGTGGGTGGGGATGATGAACACAACACATCGGAGCTTTCACTTAAATACTATTGCTTTAATCTTTCTCCATCTTCACTGTTGGAGCCTCAAGAACGTTTTGCGTAACGCACAGTCCGCTTCCCCCTCCTCCTTTAACTGTCGTATACAAGAAAGAGAAGCTGAATGAAATAAACAGGAAAGAACACAAAGGCGCGCACGTGCGCGCACATGTGCACTACTGTGTGTACGCACACGCGCAGAAAGAGAGAGAGGGGTGGTGGTTCTCCTATTCTTTTGCCTCATTTTTAGGCAGCAGCAGCTGCTGCTGTAGCAGCTGTTCAGACTCCGGAGAAGAGGGGGCTTAAGTAGTCCAACAACAGCTCAGTGCGTGTGTTTTATGTACACACACGTACACCCCCCCCCCCACACACACACAGAGGGAGAGTAGGAAAAGCCGCCTACAGGAGGAACTACTGCATAAGGGAGAAATAGGGATGGGCAACGACTAACAAATATCGATTTGCTGCTTGATCAAAAATAGCTGACTCGAATGAAACCAACAGCTGATCACGAGAAGCTGACGGACGATCAGAAAATTATGTGTTCGTGTTTGGTCGAAAAAAGTGGGCTGTGAAGCTCGGGTCGTGAGTCTTTGTCGGTCCAACCCGAGTTCACAGCTTACCTTCGGCTTAGTTGTGCAGTTCGGACGGCAGAGAGAGAGAGAGAGTGAGGGAGGGAGAGAGAGTTTTGCACTGGAAATGCATTCGCGAATTTCTGCCCTGATGGCAGAATAGCTGCCGAGGGCTGCCCTGCCTGCGGCGGTGCATTCGCGGATTTTTTGCGTTTGGAGGGAAGAAGAAGGGGGTTAGGCCTGCACCAGCAGTTCGACGCCAGACAGTGAGTGAAGAAGTTGATTTTGCAGTGTAAAAGTCCTGATTTGGCACACGTGTGTGCGTGTGTGCTTAAAAACAACAACAACAACAACAAAAGTTGTGCCTCTCCAGCGGCGACAACACTTTCGACGCCGCCGTCGTCGAAACCCGCCCCGCGTATGCGTGCGCGTAAGGGGCCACAACTTCTAGCTGCGGAGCAAAAAGTAAGTCAGTCACACATTTTCCCTGCCTTTTTTTTCAACTTTAAACATTTCAGTTTCCGTGTTGCTTCCCGTACAATAAAAGTGTTCGACATGGAAAAGTCTATGGACTGAAGGCATCCAACGCTGTCAAGTACAAGGACAGACATTGTGCGGAGCCCTTCGGCTTGACACGCTCTGGACTGAACGCCCTGGCTTTGCTTCTTTGCACGCTCCGCATCGTTGGAGTAAACTCTTGTGTTCAGAGGTGACCTTTTGGCCTTCAAAGGGGCCAGATCTGATAGGACCTCTTCTGACGATGCTGAACAACTTTCTCTGTGCCCAAAGCTCAGATTGCATCCGCACTTTGTTGTGTGCTTGCCGGCTTTACTGACTTTCTTCTTTTTTGAGATTTATTTTTTTGAAAATTGTGTTTCCGCCAAGAACAACTTTGACAGTTCCCAGGTCCAGGCCCATCCAGGCCCATCCAGGCCCGCCTGGGCCCGTCTGAGCTGCCCTCGGCTGTCTTCCAGGGCAAGGAGAATGGAGATGCATGCTTGTAATAGACGTGGTACTGTAAACTTGGCCAAAAACCGTTTATCCTAAGTGCATTTCTGACAAAAAAAAAATAAGCGTGCGAGTGTGCGAATATTTTTGCAAGCAGCAGACCGCAAAACGTGTGGGAGGTGGAGGATTTAGACACTTTTGTTCGGAAAAAAACCCGCCATGTATATTGGCTGGTGCGTGTATGGTGTGTGTCTCAGTCATAGGTGAGGCTCAACCAATCCCACGCGCTTCATTTCTGACTCACACGATTTGCAAGATGCATTTCTGCGCCCTTTTTTAGACGACGGGGGAGTTCCTTTAGACATACCGTACGAGCCAGACAAAATGGAGCATGTCTCCTGCCTCCAAGCAATTAGCACTCTTTGTCTCCCCTTCAGGTAGGGGTATTTATTGCTCATACATTTGCCAGTTGCACAATCAGGCCTTTTTTGCGGCAGGCCCCACTTGAGGTAGGCCTGTGGAGGCACGGAAAAATGCGCATCTTGATCAAGCCTCTGAAAGTTAGAAGACGTGGTGTAAATTTTATGCACTTTACTAAAGCCACATTCTTTCCTGTATCAAAGGAGAGGAAAAATTGAAACCGGTCGTCAAAGTTTTCGGGCGCTCAGTGAAGAAAGTCTCCATATTAGATGTAACCCCTTGAAAAAGAAAAGAAGATCGACTCGATCGATCAAAAATTAGGTCATTCAGGAAACGCAAAAACCTAATTTTGAGGAACTGGGACAGAGGACGCGGCTGGCAAGGGCTTCACGACCCTTCCCCCCCCGTCCAGTCTAAGTCTTTGCTCACTGCGTCATAAGTTTCCACTCCATCAGTGGACGCAGACGGATCCTCCCTCCCTCTCTTCCTTTACCGCTCACACTGCACGCCAGCCCCTGAGGCCTCCCTCGTAAGGCTGCAAAGTGCAGATGATTTGCACAAGCGCGCGCGCGCCAGTGCAGCAGATGCAGGGTGGAAGTGCAGATATCTTTTAGCGAACGCACGCGCGCTGCAAGCGAGAGAGAGAGAGAGAGTGAGAGTGAGTGAGTGAAGGGGTTATAAACTCTGTTTGGTAGGTTTTGGGGCTTGCTCGCTTGGTAGCTGGGCTTTGCTGTGCCCCATCTTGCACATGCACTTGCACGCGCGCCCCAAAATTCGCGCGCACTTTGCCCAAGTGTGTGTCCTTGAATGCATCTGGGTGGTGTGGATGCTGAGTGAGCAGCAAAAGAAAGGGGTACGCAGCAACGGATCATTTTGGGTGTGACATAAAAACGAGTCAGAGGTGACTTGACAAAAAGGGAGGCCTTGGTAGCGTTTCTGGTGAAGCTTCAGTTGGTGATACCACAGTGTGAGGCAGGAGGACTCCGTTCCACGGTCCGTGTGCTTACGCCGAGAGTAAGGGGTGCCCCAAAAAGTACGCTATACACCAACATCCAACGTTTGGATGCTGACGTTCGCTCAAATATTGAGTCAACCAGGCTGCATTCGACGCCCTTGACGCCTCTAAGATAAGAGTCTGGATAATTTCTTCGCGTTACACGTTTAGTGATGGCAAGTGACTTTTCAGCACCCCGTACAATAACGTGGAGACGACGTTTTTGGGCGAAAATTCTAGGTGAACAAGGTCAACTTGGTCATCTAATTTCGGTGTGGAATCTCCTCTTTTAAGACGAACCAAAGCGTGAAATTGTATAAAATTTTACCTTCTTTCATGGCTCACAGGTCCTTGATCATGATCACGTGCAGCCTGTGCGAGTTCCAGGCATTCTCCAAAGGTAATCTGACCTTCCACTTGAACAGCGTCCACTTCAGGGACAAGGAGTTCATGTGCAGGCTGTGCCACTTCAAGACTGCCTACAAAGGTAAGCAGACGTGACTGAAGGAGAAATTGCGATTATCCCGCAAAATTCCCATGAAAGTTTTGAGGGATTCCACCCGTGTGTGTAACCCGAAACTGTGCTCGTTCAGGTGCCCTGACCCGACACGTCAACTCGGTACACCTGCGTACCGGCAAGACCAAGGAGTGTCCGATCTGCGGCTATGTCACCTCCTCCCTGCTCAACCTCAACTCTCACCTGAGCGTCTCGCACCACCTGGAGATCGCCACCGCCTTCGCGAGGCCCTTGGGCTCGACAACTACCAAAAACAAAGAGGAGACCATCAATGAAGAGGGTAAAAGCAGCACCCTGAAATCTATAAAACTTAGAAGAGAGTAAAGACACTTAGCACGCTTGAACGCTTCTAAAGTAAAGGCTTGCCTTGAATGGAAGAAATGATCTGAAGGCTGCTCTCATTATTGATTGGAAGGGACTGATTGGCACTTTCGCTGACAAAAGGAAACTAGAATTCATTGGCTCCATCAAATGCCCATTTTTTTCTCAGTACAGTAACCTTGTACTCTGGGTGAAATGGAGAGTCTTGGAACAGACTTTGCAGACTCAGACGAGAATGGAGACATTCGCATGCCAAAGTTCTTCTTCACCTTTTGCGTTTCAACCTATTTATCTATTGATACCATATTATCTACAATGACCAGACATGCATATGTCCATCCTCCCCAATTTGAAGGATCCTCCTTGAATAAAAGGCCACTTGACTCGTGCACGTGTGACCATCATGCAGGGTGGAACAAATTCAAATAGCCAGCCGGTTCTCCCCATCCCATCAGAAAAGCAGCCTTTGGCCGTTTGTCCATCCTCAACGAGCCTTCACTTTTGGAGGTTCTACCTGGGCTCCTGGTCTGACGTGAGCATCAAGTACATACCGATATGTCATGCAGCCACTGGCAGACACACGGCTCACCAGCTCGACATTGCAGACACCCACAGTGTCCGGAATGGAAACAGTCTAGGATTGCACAAGCGACGAGCAAGTGCTTGTAGGTCTTAATGAGGTTCAACATGGGCAGTACCAGCATCAACCAGTGGAGGGAAGTCAATACTACATAATAGGCCACTTTTCATTGTCTTGTCAGCAAAAGACAATGCTAAATTAGCATACAGCTCTCTCCAGCTGCAACACATGTGACAATGACTTCATGTAGCTCGTTCCTCGTGTTGTTTTGACACAAACTTTTGGATGTACAGTGCAGTGCAAAAGTGAGCATACACCTGCTTGAAAGGCAAAAAATCGCACTTTGAGGTCACTTTTTCAGTAGTGAAACACAATTTGTTTTGCTAAGAGAAGGACTCGACTCCCCCTTCCTCCCCTCTGGGGATAGGGCCCCTAGGACTCTTGCTGGGGGTGAGCCCAGAAACCCCAAACATTTTTGTGGGCAGTTCAAAAGTCAGCAAACCCCTCTTTCAAGCATCATAACTTCCTTTATACTACAGGCATGCAAATTCTATTGACATCTTTGAAAAACTTGAAGCCTCAGCAGTTAACCTTATTTGCTCCACTTTGGATAAAAATTAATGTATGAGGCAGTGCTGGCCATTTTGTCCATACTCTTTGCTTGTGTTCTGTACTGACATGCACCATTTGTAACTCCCTTAATACTGCAGCTACACAAACTTCTACTTGCATCATTGGAAAGTTTGAGGCCTAAGCATTTTGGCATTAGCTTTATTTTTGGACCATATTGCATTGCAAAAGCAGTGCTGGCAAATAACTCCGGCAAAAAAATGCTACATACACTTTGTTCTTCACTACATAACTGGGGCATGATT
>JAAUXU010002587.1_pt1 | contig 11776 bp, 14 predicted proteins | sample 7278151 | NCBI WGS metagenome assembly JAAUXU01 (sample SAMN14350113, study PRJNA611818) | marine sediment metagenome | isolation source: surface marine sediment (1.8m) | place: French Polynesia: Moorea | collected 2018-08 | reverse complement strand
CAAGGTCACAGGACTTTGGCATCGAAAAATGGACACTTACCGTCCGCTCGCTCGGCCAAGGCTGCTCCCAAAGGGCACTGGGAGATCGCTGTTGCGGCTTGAAAGCTCCTCTCACGGAAAACACTGCAACACTTTGGACCACTTCCTAAAGTTCACTCGCACCGACGACAAGAGATCTTTGGACTCTCGCACGAATAATCTTCGCTCGGCAGTTCCTCTCCTGCGGGGGCCTCGGGAAGAAGTGAAAGAAGAAAGAAGAGAAAGAAAGGTGAGAGCAAGCGTGGTCGCCGTCCATCGCTCTTTCGGTGGGCCGCCGCCGCCGCCGCCGCCGCCGCTGGCGCCGAGGGGCGCGCTGCTCCTCCATCCGTGTGCCGAGGAGGAGGAGGAGGAGGAGGAGGAGGAGGAGGCACCGTCGCGAGCCAGAGAAAAAGCAAGCAGGCGGGATCAACTGGATTTTGCTCCAGATCGTCGATTGTGACCTGCAAATTAGAAGCATCATTCGAAAGCATTTCCAACTTGTGTGAGATTCCCCTTCCTTATTTGTAAATTCAGGACACGCGTGTCTATGCTTGGCAGGCCGATTTCCTCCTCCCCCTCTTCCCCCGCTTCCTTCGTCTGGGGATCAGGGTCATCCCCTCCCTCCCTCCCTCCTCCTCCGCCGCCATTTCCACCTCTTCTTCCTCCCTCCTCCCCCCGCCACTTCCAACCTGGAAATACGCGCACGCACTCAGGAGGGGGGAGGGGGGGAGAAGGCATGAACGAAAAGAAAGCGGCTGGCGGCGGCAGGGCGCCGTCAGGATGGAAGGATACGAAGAGAACGAAGCAACTCCCTCCCCTCCCCTCCATCCAGAGAACAAGTGAGAGCGTAGACATCTCCGATATATGTCTAATCTGGAAAAAGAAAATAAAATATACCGGCCAATTCCGTTAGAAATATTGGTACTTGAGGCACACACGTCTACTTGGTAAAAAATCGCTATGCTTTTGCTTCATATCGTCTATGATTGAAAAGCCTCTCTTTCCCCCGCTTGGGAAAGATACGCGAGGAGGAGGAAAAGAGGCATTGTCGTCGGACGCGATGGAACGAAGCGAAAGAGCCCTCCTCCTCCTCCTCCTCCTCCTCCTCCTCCTCCTCCTCCTCTGCTGCTCTCATCTCGAGGTCACCCGGAAAAAAAGGAGGGGGAAGGGGAGGAGATTCTTTTCTCCATCGCCGCCGCCGCCAGGAAGGAAGGGAGGGAGGGAGGCATGAGAAAACGTCGTACCTAGGTATACCTTTGCTTCCTCTTTCGCCGCCGCCGCCGCCGCCGCCGCCGCCTGTCTCACCTTGAAAACGGATAGCCTTCGAGAGGCGATTTCGCCCCCTTCTCCCCGCTCGGTCGCCACTAGTGTAAAACTCCCCCCTCCCCTCCCTCCCCCGCTCCGCCGCCCGCCCACCCTTAAAAAAGTAAAGTCGAGGGAGGTTTTCCTCGTCGACCAAAAGGAAATACCCTTTTCCCCCCTCTTCCCACCTCTCCTCGCCTCGTGGCGTTTTTCATTCCATTTCATTGCACTCCTCTCTCCCTCAAAACATTTCTTGCTTTTATCGAGAGAAGCGACTCCTCGCTGCGGATGAGAGATGGCTTTTCGACGTGGCCTCCAAAAAAAATCCCCTTCCCTCTTCTCCTTTCCACCATACCCAGGCTGTCTGTTGGATGGAAGCCTCTTTCCCAACCCTACTCTCATCGTGCTATTCTCATCCCTCCCCTCTCTCTCCCCTCCGCACAAGTGGATGTGGCGCCAGTACCATCCAACCAGGCAGGCACACACTCACACGGTTCTCCTCCCTCCGTCCCTTTTCTCCTTGAACCGAGCAGCAGCAGCAGCACTGGAGGTGGAAGAGACCTGATGATGGTTCTGTGGAAAAGGGGGGGAAGAGCCTGGCTTATTCACCTCCTTCCCTGCAGCTCACAGCACACACTTCGTTGAAATTACCTCTGGCGGCCTTCTCCCCTCTCCTCTTTTGTGTGTGTAAGCCAGCTTTTTTGCCGCCGGAGAGGGAGGGAGGGAGAGGTGCAGGGCGGCGCTGTGGGAGGAGCTCCTTTTCGGATAGAAAGGCTGGCTGCTTGTGCACAGGAGGGTCGGCTGGTTGGAGGGCAAGCTTTGCTGGCGGGTTTTTGTTGGAACAGGCAGCAGCTTGGAATGAAGGAGGAGAAGGGAGCGAAGGTGGGGAGGTAGAAAGCCTGCAGGAGGACGAAGGTGGATTGCTTTTTTTTCTGGATGGGCGGTGGAGGAGGAGGAGAAGGAGGTAGGTTGAATGTTTTGGTGTTCGGATGAGCGAGCCTTTCTAAAATAAAATTATGTGGAGGGCTTCAAGGCACGGAGGGACCCTGGAAGAAAAAAGCTAATTTATATCGGTGATGTGTCATTGCTTGCGTTGCTTTTGTGTGTGCAGAACTCTGTACCTTTTGAAATGTAATTTACTAATAAAAAATTACTAATTGGCGTTGCTGTTGACAGGTAAATTATGCTTGCCAGAGAAAAGAACCCAAGAAAACGCATATTCTTTCGGCTCGATTATAATATTCATGTTCAAATCTTCTCGTTCGTCCCTCCTTGGTCCAAAGAAAGAGCGGAATCTCCCCGCCTCCACTTGTTTCCCAAGAAAGAGGGGGATCTCCCCCAAAGTTTTCCTTCGGACGTTCGAATAGCATCTGCTACATATGGCGCCGAGGATCGGACGAAAGAAAAGTCCTTGTGCCCCATTCTCCTTTGTGCCGAAAAGCTGTCTTTGCCTCTTCCACAATCGCTGGCGGAGAGAAGGATACGTGGGGAGAAAGAGGAGAGAGTTTTCCAAGACCCGCTAGTTCCTCCCGTTGTACGTAGGATAGCGGCGGCGGCGAGCCCTTCTGGCGCGTTTCTCTCCCAGCGATCCTGCAGGAGGAGGAGGAGGAGAGAAAAGAAAGAAAGTGGCGAAACCCCCCCTTACCCCATCCGCTCCCCCTTCCTCTCTCGGTGAAACTTGCCACGTACGGCGGCGCCACACATGCAGCCTATGCTACACCTTTCGCCCTTCTTCCTGCAGCAAGCCAGGCGGTGTCGTACGTACCTATAGGCACTCTCTCTCTCCCGCCAGATTCTCCTCCCCCGCTCGTTCGCTAGGTTCGTCCTCGTCCCCCTTTTCCCCTCGACGCTCGATGCAAGCAGCTTGGTTTTTTTGGTTGCGGCACTTCTTTTTCCCCTCTCCTTCCTCCGCCCGACACACACATGACTCTGTTTGCAGGTGAGGGAGAGGAAGATGAGAGAATGCCCCCTCTCTCCACGGGAGTAACCCCCTCTCTCCTGGCTGCGTGTGTTGCAATATCTCTCCGCTCCTTTGTGAGGCGGTAGGTGGCGGCGAAAAAAAAAGCGATGGTACGCAACAAATAAATGTACATAAGCGCATTGTGGTTCTATTTTTATTAGTTTTTTAATCCCTCCGTATTGCTGCCTATGCACTATTTTTAATGGATCGCTCGCAAAGACGAAAAAAATCATAGCTAAATTCTTCCAAGCTATGTCATGAGGTGTGGCTAAGTTTGCCTTCAATTTCCGGTTTCTTTCCCCACGCAAACGCCCCCTTCCCTGGGAGCAAAGGATCTGGGCTGCTCGATAAATCATTAATGTGGAACAAAAAAAAAGGCTGAGCTTAGCGGTCAATTCGGGTTCAAGGAAGCAAATTGGATTCGAACAGTCCAACAAACATCAATCTGAATGAGAGAAGGAAAGGAAATAGAGAACTCGGTCTAATGTGGCGCTGGAAAGTAGCACCGGAGACAAATCCATCTATTTTTGTAAGCAAGAACAGACTTTGTTCAAAGACCTGCGGCGTTGACAAAGAGGTGGGGAAAAACGAAAAAAACAAGGGGAAACATTTTGCTGAAGAGCAGGAAAGAGACTTCTGACGTCAGGTTGGTGGCCGCCGGGGGAGAAGGAACAAACGGCCGGCTGGTGCACAAGGCCCTGCTGGCCGCCTTCTCCCCCGCCTTCAGGGACATGTTCCGGCTCTCGCGCACCAGCTAGAGCCAGAGCGGTGAGGTCCGCATTGAAGATGTTGACACTTCCACCCTGGAGGCAATGGTGCGGTTCATGTGCGAGAACCGCAGGGAGGAGCGGATGAGGGCGGGGGTCGCTCTGCAGGCTGATGCAGGCTGCGGTCAAGTACGACATGCCGGGGCTGGGGAAGAGATGCGAGCAGAGGGTAAGATTATACAAAGACTTAATAATTCACAAAACATTTTTGTACCTGCAGTTAACGGCGCTAGTTTCCCCGTCCAACGTGGTGCGGATCGCCGACCTGGCCTCAAGAGTTCCCCCCGCCAAAAAGGGGCTGAGGAGGGAGAGGGCCTCGTACCTGTCGGAGAACCTTTGGAGCGTTATTCCCAAGCTGGGAGGGTCTGGCTGGCCTGGCGGAGCTGCCGAGGGAAATTCTGGATGAGGCCGCAAAAATGAAGAAGGGCAGGGAGAAGGAGAGGGGGAGCAAGAGGAGGGCATCCTCAGAGTCGGAATAATTATACGTTCAAATTCAAAAACATAAACAGCTTTAAAAATATATCTTAAAAAAGTATCTTGAATATACGGAATATATTGAAGGTTTTGTACAACTCACAAATAAATATGTTTGTATATAGCATTTTCCCTCATGTAGCAACAAAACGTTCTTATTGTCCAACAGATACATAATCAAGGCTAGAAAAATTGCAAGTGCGACACCAAAAAAGTTTTGACTTGCAAACAACTACCTATTTCTGCAGTGTGAGGAGGGGTGAATGTAACGTTGGTGTGTCCCCCAACAGACAGATTTTTTTGCGGGGCGAAACGCTTCTTGCCTCGTTTAGCTTGAAGATTGCATAACAGACCGGGCCATCTCTAGCCATTTTATTTCATACCTCCCTTTCCTTCACGTGGCCCTAGCAAGCCCAGGTAGGCGTCGCTAGCTGAGTCTGACAAGGCCTTCCTCCCCTTTCCCTCCGCAACTCAGTTGGCGCCAAGGAGGTGCTGAGCTGCGTTCGATGTGTTGTTGTTCGACGAGGCTAACATGTGACTGTACCTACAATATCCAATGGCAAGATTCACTTCTGAGTTTCTGACAACATACCTTGCTTCTCCCTGCTCAGCCTGAGCCACTGTCCATGGTCGGTGTGCCAAAATGTCTTCTGCCAGCGCAGCAAAGAAGGGTATGTCAGTTACGAGTGATTTCATATCTTTACCTTCCAAAATTAGAAGCAATGTTTGTAGTTTGAGGCATGGTGCTGGTACGTTTTTCCCATGCGGTTCGTTGCTTACTGAAAAACATATACCAGTTGTATATTCGGTTCTGCCGCGTCTAGTCTCTTAATTCATTTGATTGTTCGACACTCCCGCCACTGTCACTTATGATGATAGCGTTTCGGTAGTGCGGAGAGCAAAAAAAACCCGAAAAAGAGATGCACAACCGACCTCTCCTTTTGTTTCAGTCTACGATGATGAACTGGCGAGCGAGGGCTTCCTGAAGTGGTACTTCCTCTCCAAGCAGGTGTTGGAGAGGAGGCGCCCCTTCGAGAGCTTCAGGCAAACGGTCCACGTCACCGTGACAAAGAACGGAATGGACAAGGAGATTGTCAAAGGTGAGTAATCGTATATCAAAATCAAGTGAAAGTGAACCTATTTAACGCTTGATTTGTTTTTGCATAGGTTTTCAAGTTGTTGCCAGGATTTGTGATGGTGAAATAAGGCTAAAAATCCGAAAGCTTCTACCTCCGGCAGAGTATAGCCTCACGCTCCTTATCTCCCGCGCACAGGGAAACTCCATCGAGTACTTCAAGCGTAAGAAAAACGTCAGCAGTGTGTCTTACCACATCCCTGTGTACCGCAAGCCGGACGGCAGGGTCTCGACCAGGACAAATGTGTGCTGCTCTTGGGTGTTGGTACCAAAGCTTGCAGACAGAGAGGCCACACAAGAGACCAAGTGGGGTGGCCTTGCACGGAGGCTCAGGCGCAGCAGGGGGAAGACGAGTGATGTCGTCCTGGAGGTGGACGGTGAGAGTCTGCAGGCCCACCAGGCAGTGCTCTGTGCCTTCTCCCCGGTATTTGCAGCCATGTTTGGTCATGTCACCACAACCGAGAGCCAGAAAGGCATAGTTTGCATAAAAGATGTTGATATGAAGACAATGAAGATTATTGTGGGCTACATGTATGAAGAAGGTCTGGATGAGGACCTGGGACTGGAACAACTCTGCAAGCTCCTTGTGGCAGTGGACAAGTATGATGTAGCCCAATTGAGACAGCAATGTGAACAAATGGTAAGCTTGAAAGTGAATGGGACACATTTATTTTTTGACAAATGCTGCTAAAGATGGAGGTATGTATTGTACTGGTAAAGTTTTTCAAGAGTGTAGGTAGAATTTTTCCTTTCATACTGCTCTTTTGATTTTCTCTCACAAATTTCTTCCCCTTTTAGTTGGCCAAGCTTCTTTCACCAGCAACAGCCAATCGCATTGCCAACGTGGCATCCCAGGTCCCTACCTCTGGAGGACTGAGGGAAGACACAGTTGTGTACTTGGCAGAAAACCTGTGGCGCATCATCCCACGCCTGGAAGAAGGCCTCTCAGAGCTACCCTGGGACCTGGTGGCGGAGGCCGCAACTTTGAAGAACGAAGAGTCAGAGGAGGAGGAAGAGAGTGACGAAGAGGAAGAGGAAGAAGAAGAGGAAGAAGGGGAGTAACCAGGGAGAAGGAAGAGGGCCCAGACATACATCAAAGAACGAGTGGGCTTTAAAACGTACTGCACAGGCTAGTGCTAAATTGTTTCGATCAGTACCGTAATAGCAAGGAACATGTACTGGCTATACCGTATGTATACCACCAACAGAAAAATTGTCTGATTCTCACCATTACACAATATATAATAAAGAAAAAACTTGAATATGCTGAAGAAATCGTGATTCAATGAAGTGAATAAATGTTCTGCAGAACAAATGAATGTTCGTCCGGATTAAATGTGTACCTGATAAAAAGGCATCGTGCATTAATCAAACTTTCAGTCTACCAATTTCTTTTCTAAGGAGAACGAAAAACAACCTCTACTACTGCACATGTACTGCACCGTGCAAGTCCGACAAGCAAGCAACAAGAGGTTTGAGGAAGTTTAGAGGCAAATAGCGTATCTTGGATTCTGTACGAACAGTAACACTACACAGAGAGCACTTGTCTCACTACGGTGCGCAATTCTTGCCCTCGGCTGCTAGCCAATAGAATCGCACGCCGCCGACCGACCGGGCCGCCGCGGGATTCGGGAAAGTAAACTGGTTGGCAGCTGCCTTCACATTTGTAGGGGATCGAGAAAACATCTTCCCGCAGTATTTGCCCCACACCATTTGGCGAAATGGCTTCTAAAAAGCAAGGTACGTCTGGGTTTTTTTTTTAATTTTAAAGGGGGTATTTCTTTATTTGTTGTCCTTTTTCAGAGCTTTGAGTTTTTCTGCGTTTCGGAATACTTTTTCTTTTTTGCTGCCATTGTTGTTGCTTCTGCTGTTGCTGCCATTGCTGTTGCTTCTGCTGTTGCTGCTGTAGAAATTGTTGGTAATGACGTTGCTGCTATAGCAGTTGTTGATGATGATGCCGTTGATGCTCCTACAGATTTTGTCATTTTCTGTTTCCTTTTAGAAATTCGTAGTTTCTGCTGTTGCCACTATAGCACTTGATGTTGGTGATGCCGTTGCTGCTACAGCACTTGTTGATGATGAAGCTGTTGCTGCTTCTACACATTTTGTCATTTTCTCTTTCCTCCTAGTTTCTGTTATTTTTATGCTGTTGTTGTACAGTGCCAATAACCGCCCCCGATTTCCTACGTAAATCTTACAATATATGTCTGGTCTAATTTGCAGTTGCGGTTCCATGCACGGAAGTGGCCCATGGCATGGTGGAATGGGTGTTCCTGTCAAAGCAGGCAATGGGCAGGAAGAGACTTTTCGAGAGCTTCAGACAGACGATCCACGCCACCTTGACGGAAAACGGTGTAGATGAGGAGCTGGAACCAAGTAAAAATGATCATAACTTCATTAAAACTTACGGTGTAATAAATTCATCTTTTTTTTCATAGTTTTCCGCGTCGTGGCGAAGATCCGGGAAGGCGAGATAATGCTGCACGTAAACAAGCGCCTGCCCGACAACTTTCTCCTCGACCTGAAGGTGGTGCGGGTGTGGAGAAGGGAGAAGAAGACCGCCGAGGAGCAGTTCAAGAACGAGGCCGGCAGCAGCACTCGGCGGCTGTACAAGATCCCCGTCACCCGCAAGGAGGAGGGCAGCGACGAGGTTGCGGACAAGACCTACGTGACCTGCTCCTGGCAGGCCAAGCTAAAACACGCGAGCCCAAGGGCCAAGACGGAGTGGGGAGGCCTTGCTCAAAGACTCCGTGCCAGCAGAGAGGAGACTGGCGACGTCACGCTGGTGGTTAGGGGCAACTCCATCAAGGCACACAGGGCTGTGCTGGCCGCCTTCTCCCCGGTCTTTGCAGCCATGTTCAAGCACTCTGGGACCAAGGAGAGCCAGTCGGGCAAGGTTAACATAAGTGACGTGGACATGGACATCATAAGGACCATTGTGCTCTACATGTATGAGGAAGGGATGGACGATAAACCAGGACTGGAGAAGCTCTGCAAGCTGCTAGTGGCGTGTGATAAGTACGATGTCGCCCTACTGAGGGAGCAGTGTGAAAATCAGGTAAATATAACACATTTTATGCTTATTAAATATTGCTACATTTTCTAGAGTTGAAATGGAAAAAGCACAACCATTAAAAGACTCAACTACTCTTTTCTAATCCTTTCTCATATTATCCATATCCGTAGCTGTCCGACCTTCTGTCTCCAGCAACTGTGAGCCGCATCGCCAACACGGTGGCTCGTACCCCCATGTCAAAGGAGCTGAGGAGCGACACAGTGCAGTACCTGGCCAAGAACCTGTGGCTCCTCATCCCCCACCTGAAGGAGGGACTGTCTGAGCTGCCGCAGGAGCTGCTGCAGGAGGCCGCCGCGCTCAAGAACGGGTCCGCAAAGAAGAGGAAGATGGAAGCCAAGGAGGACTGCAAGGACAGCAGCAGCGAGGACGACGATGACGGCGAGTGAGAAGTGAATCAACAACACGTGAACTGTGCAGCAAATAGGCCAACAGTGCGCGCAGTACGAATATGAGTGATCTTTTTACAGCGTCCTCGCGGAGGGAGCGGCGAGTCAAAGTTAGTACAAAGTGTGAGGCAGCGAGAACGTGCGCCAGTGATCTTGTTCAGTATATCTCGCCAATTTGTACATTCGCATCAGCCGTGTGCCGCAAACGCGATAAGAAGCACGCTTGCTGAAAGGAGCAATTATTTAAGTGGAATAATAATAACAACTTTTCACCTCTACTTACCATGGAGCTTCTCCCTATTGTCGCGTCGTGTTTCCTCTTCCTGTCTTCCTCCGTGTCCGCCGCGGACGACTGCGCGCCCACCTGGCAGCAGAACCGAGACTCTCACTCTCCGACCGACCTGACCAACGACCCTGCGTCGCTCGTGTACCTGGCAGAGCTCCTCAGGAATGATGAGCTCTTTGAGGAGCAGCTGGTGGGAGACAGTTTACACCCCTATGTTGTTGCTGGTGCCGTTGTTGCTGCTGGTGATCTTGTTCCTTAGAGACTTGAATGACTAAATTTATGCGCTGCCACTACCGCTCTTGTGATTGTGATGTGGCAATAGTTGCTGCTGCTGCTGCTGTACAGGAGTAGCTTCTGCCGTTGCCGCCGATACTGGTGGTATCCAAGTCTAACCTTCTGTGGTGTGATATTTGGTGCTATTGCCCTTCGAAAAAGGACTCGATCCTCGTCGAGCGCCCGATCGGCAGCCAGGCCCACTCGGACGTCCGCGACCTCCTGGCCGACTCCCTCTCCTCCCTCGGGTGGACGGTCGAGCTGGACCCGGTGGCCACCGCCACCACGGACGGATTCAGGAACTTCACCAACGTCATCGCCCACCTTCACCCCGACAGACCCAGGAGGGCGGTGCTGGGTGGGGATATTGCTTTGTTTTCTCTGCCTCAAAAAACTAATTTAATTCCCACCCCCCAAGCTTGCCACTACGACAGCCTCATCTGGCTGGAGGGGTTCGTGGGCGCCATCGACTCGGCCGTCCCCTGCGCCATGCTCCTCAATTTAGTAATTTCGACAACCACCTTTTCCGCAATTCCATCGCCTGTTTATGTATCTCGTTTTTTTCCAAGGCCACCGCGATGACCGACAACGTCCTCTCCTCCATCCCGGACCCGGAGCTGACGGTGACGCTCGTCTTCTTCGACGGGGAGGAGGGGATGATCTCGACATCTTCCTCGGACGGGATATACGGATCCACCAGCCTGGTGAGAGAACAAATTTTAGTATCTCACATATTGCTTGAAGGTTTCATCTATTGAATAACATTGTTGCATTTCAGGCTGAGGACTGGGACTCCACTTCTTACGAGGCCCCCGACGGCTTCTGCCAGACGGAGGAGGCAGACTTCATCGACCGGATGGACCTACTCTTCCTGCTTGACCTCCTGGGCACGCCAGCGCCGGACTTTCAGGAGTTCATCGTGAGATCAATATCCCAAGAATATTCTGTTTCCATTTAATTTTTCATTGTTTGTCCTCAGTTCGACGGCGGCTCCAGCAACCCCTACTACCAGATGATGGCCTCCATCGAGTCCGCCCTTGACTCGCTCCTCCCCGTCTCCACCCAGCCCATGTTTAACAGCCTTTACGCCAGTGCGGTTTAAAACAATAGTTTTTAAGAAATATGTGGGAAACGGGTCTTTTTTGCATTTAGGCGGGTCCGTATTAGACGACCACACCCCCTTTGTCGACGCGGACCTGGATCGCGTCTTCTACGTCATCACCCGGCCGTTCCCCGATGTGTGGCATGAGATCGAGGACAACAGGGAACACCTAGACTTTGACTACATCTCCAGGTGATTTTTGAATTTTTTTATCAATTTAAAGACATTTCCATCTTTCCTGCTGTTCTTATCTTGCAGTACTTTTGTGTTTAACTTTTGCTGCCTAGAATTCTTATTTGCTTTTGCACTAGCAGTTGTTGCTGCATACACTACAGTACGTTGATATTGATGATTTCTCACGCATGGGCGAGCACCCACACAGTAGGAGGGGGGTCAGCTTTTCACCTCTCAGGGGGGGGTCGGTTTTTGGGGTGGTAGGGTAAGGGTTACTTTTTGACAACAGGGGAGTGGTAGGGTAGGGGACAAATTAGCAAAAAAGACACAAATTTTGCAAAAAAACCCCGATATAATCATAATTTTCCTTTTGAATAGTACCTCTTATGCTCTATCAAAGGAAGATTAGGAAGTTTTTTCCCTGTACATTAATGCCGCCGGGGGCGGCAAATTTTTCCAAAACTTATGTCCCGAACACAAAATTTTCTTGAATTAGAGGGGGGGGGTTAGCCTTGGAAATTCCAAAAAAATTCTATTGGGGGGGTATGTGAGGGCGGTAGGGGGGGGTCGGTTTTAGGACCTCAGCCCATGGGTAAACCCCCCCCCCTTTGCCCATGTGTGGACGGTGGTTTTCTGATGGCTTTGATAGCCGAACGTTTCGAGACATAGATGCAAGCCAGATTCTTGGAAGCACTCCTCGTGAATTTGCCATCGACGGCGCAGATTACATAATCTGCCGTTGTGCAAGGAATTTATTTGCGTTTTGCTTGAGTCTCTTATTCCTCAGGACTGCGACGACGGTCTACTGCTCTTAGCTGCCTTT
>JAAUXU010129370.1_pt1 | contig 11777 bp, 12 predicted proteins | sample 7278151 | NCBI WGS metagenome assembly JAAUXU01 (sample SAMN14350113, study PRJNA611818) | marine sediment metagenome | isolation source: surface marine sediment (1.8m) | place: French Polynesia: Moorea | collected 2018-08 | reverse complement strand
CTTCTTCGGTGTCACCGCCACTACCGGTAACTGCCTCCCGGAGGCAGGTTCGAAACGTCTCTCCAGGGAACCCACGATGCCGCCTGCAAAAAATATCGAAAAGAGACAGTCTTCACAGGTCTGTGGCGTCATAATGTGACAAGCAGAGTCTCTACATTCCGGTCACTCACTTCTAACAAATCTAATGTACTGAAAGAGCACCAATGTTGGGTTAAGGCCGTGACCGTGCCGATTTGGACATGAAATATGAAGGAGGATACCTTTACTCTCAGAGTGACCAACTGCCAAATTCAGCCTCATTCTGTCCATACCCAGAGTTTTTGGCCTCAAGGTCACTGCATATGGTAGTAATTTGAAAACACTGCCTCAAATGAAAGAAAACCCTAATTTAACACGAACTTTTACGTTCTGTTACGCACCGAACTTCGACCAGTTCGACATTTGAGGAAGTCTTATCGAAACAACTTTGACCGTTACCAAACCTGCGTCTGCCAGTCCTTCAGACAAAAAGAGGGGAGTAAAAAGTCATACAAATGGTCGTCCTTTTCTCTTGATAGTGGTCATTTTTACTACGACGCAGTTTGATGGTTGACAAGAAAACTTTATCGCGCAGGAGAGAAGAGGAGGTGCTAAATCTCATTTCCGTCGAGCATTTTCAGCCCTCCATTGCAGCCTAGTTTTTCAAACGCAATTTCAAGGCAATATTTGCTTTTGGTTGCTTGATCGCGCGGGCACGCTTGATAGTCTCATTCTTGCCTAGCTGTGGTGCCAGGGGACAATTTGGTGGTGTCGAGGACAAAAAAAACGAACGCTGGCAACTTCGTTATACGCGTATGTAATATGCGCAGTAGGTTGGGGGTGAGACTTTGCGATAACCAACTTAATCGATATCGCCATATTCGATGTATCGAGACCAAATGTCGCGATATCCGACGCTAAGATGACATGTTGAATGCCACAATTTTTGGTTGACATTCAGTCAAGACATTTCAGAGATGTTTGATATCTGGATTTGGGACTTTTCAGAATTTCCAGAGCAGATGAGCCCTAGAGATGTTGGTGGTTTCTGCAAGATATCGCCAAAAAATACCATGATATACAGGTACCATACAGATACCATGATATGCCACGGTGATATTTTGCAAATATGTCACGGTACATTTCATGTCGATACGATCTACCGCACAACCTTGATAGATAGAATGGCTGTGCTGTAATATGAACGTGCGTTGTGCCACTACTGCTTCGTGTACAATAATATGCACAGTGTGAATCACAAAAAATGAGTGGCACGGCCATACGGAAAACACAATCAGGGCAATTGAAAGGGCAGAAGAGTTGAAAGTAGTCCTTTCTTTCTGTCTCCTCACACAAAAACAGTACACAACTGTGTCGGTACATATGAGTAAAACGATCGGTGATTTTACGCCTGAGCTCTCATTGCAAGTGTACACTGAATCAACACTGTGCTATAGGCACAGTTGCGCACATAGGCAGCACCTGCGTTAGTCGTCAATGCGTATACGATAGTAGAAACTCTAGACTGGGAAAAACAACCGGTGCCATAAACTCTTTGCTTTCCCCTGCTGCAACTCACGATGTTTGCATGCTCGAGTCTTATTATTTCTCATAACCACACACACGCATACACACACACGCATACACACACACACACACACACACACACAGAGAGAGAGAGAGAGAGAGAGAGAGAGAGAGAATAACCTTCCTGTAAAAATACATGAGTTGGGTCTTAAAAGTCTGTGCACTCCTTGTTCTTAATAGTCACTTTACAGAAGGACCTCAAGTTGTGCGCGATAATGGCGGACATGGTGCTGAGCGGCTCGTGTGCTCTCCTTGCAATTATAGAAATGTCATTTCTCCGGAAGGGTTTTTTTGGTATTCCTAACATTCCACAATGCAAACTTGTACTGCTTTCTTCGGAAGGAGCGAAACATGCCACAATCAGCTTGCTTTAAAGATGCGCTTACGCCGGACAAGTTGGATGAGTGAGACACAATGGGAAAATGGAGGTGCTGAAGAGGCCTTGAAGGTCCATCAGGATGAATTATCTGAGTGTAAACGGGGCATGACTTTTGACAAGTGTGTGTCTGTGTGACTCAATGCAGACTAAAGTGTGACATGAAAATAACCTCAAGTAGAGTCTCAGCGATGAGAAGCAAAAAAATTGAGAAATCTTCCACCCAGGGATTCTTGTTGCACACACTTTCTATCTCAATCTCCCTCTTGGAGTCAATTCTACCTGTCGTAACATAGATTTGCAGCTCTTCGTTATAAGTTAAGAAGACATGACTGACAGTCCGAGTCATCATCCGCCCAGGTTATGGGGACGAGAAGCTATCAAAACAAAGCAGGACCAAGCAGGAACGTATCAGAATTCATTGATACAGTTTTTCATGAAGAACATACTGAGGAGATTAACAACCTCCAGGAGGAGGATTGTAACATTGATGACCAAGCACATCCTTAGGGTCAAGTATAAATAGCTCTGACATTGAATAACAGTCCCATGAATTGTGTAATGCCAACACTCCTCTATTTTGGACATTTTAAGCCCTCCTTATGCATGTCTACATGCCGATATGTGTCATTAGTTTTTCACCCTTAATGCTGTCGCGGACTGTGAATGTACGTCAGCCCAAAGTCGATCGTCTATATTGTCCATTGTAATCAAGGTTTGTTGAAATTCCAAGGACATCTTGTAAAGTTGTCCCCACTGCAAATCTGTTTTCACGAAGGGGTCAATTGCAACTTCAGGTTGGGTTTTGCACCTTTGGTCTTTGGTGGATGTCACTGCATGTTTTGCCATTTTCCACCGCACACTTGTATAGGTCACATGAGCCAATACTTTTTCAAATCAGTGACATCTATACCTATACAGGGGTGCACAGCTAAATTGGGAAGATTTTTGGCAGGCTCTTGCAGATTTATGTTTAAATTTCCAACACTTCTTGTGTTTTGGGAAAACAGCCCTGCTCTTTGCAATTCTTTTGGTGTGCCTAAAGTAGTCGAAACACTCTCCAGCAAGATGGAGCAGGTCCAAAGGAACACAATTATCGAATTGCACCATGAGGGGCACAGTGAGATTTGAAGCTCCTGAAGTACCCCAAAAGCACAGTCTATGCTGTTGTGAAGAGGTACAAGGCCACAGGACACGACACAGGGAAGTCCCACAAGGCAAGGCCAGACAAAATCCGCACACTGAGGTTTGTAGCAGGCCTGAAGAGGTCAATTGTGGCCAAGCCTGGGACACCTCAGATGGAGCTAGCCAAGGCTAGGGGGTGTGAGTGTGAGGACTGTGCAGAGGGCCATCAATGACAACATGAGGTACAAATCCTTCCATTTGAGGGTCAGACACCTCTTCATGGCCATGCAGAGGGAGCAGAGAGCGATCAGGGGAAAGGCTCTCATCTCTTCATTGAAGGCAACTGTTGGCCACATCCAGTTCTTCTCTGATGAGAAGCTCTTCAATGTGGACCACACTCCCAGTTGCCAGAACAGCAGGTGGACCTGCCTGGATGCTGCAGATGTCCCAATGGTCTTCAAGAGCAAGAAGCCAGCATCCATCATGGTGCTGGGTGTGATCTTGTCAGAAGGGGATGTGATGCCACCTCACTTCTTCTCTGTTGGCCTCAAGATCAACCAGAAAGTCTACAAAGAGGTCCTGCAGGATGTTGTGGTGCTGTGGATGAAGAGAGTGGCTGGTCGCAGGAAGTACATATTCCAGCAGGACTCTGCACCATCACACAAGGCCAAGAGGGTGCAGTCATGGCTGCTCAGGGCTGTGCCACACTTCTGGCCAGCTAATGTGTAGCCCCGTCCCCCCAACAGCCCTGACTGCAACCCCTGTGACTACAACCTGTGGGGGAGGGTTGAGTAGGAAGCTTGTGCCACCAGCCACAAGAATGTGGACTCTCTCAAGGCTCTCTGCTGCACAATGGCCAACTTGGACCCCACAGAGGTCATCATTGCCATCAGGCATCACATGCAGGTCATTGATGCCAGTGGGGGATATATTGAATAAAACTTGTTCCAATATGTCAGAATTAACAGCTCTCAAAGTTTCAGTCTTATATTTCTAGCAATTCTTGAGATACCTGTCCATGAAGTTGTTCCCAATTTATCTGCATACCCCTGTGTATAGAGGAAAAGTTGATTTTTTTGTTACATTTTCATGCGATAACTGTGGACCATCAACCCCTGAGACCATATATATTCTGAATCAGCATGACAAGGGGGATGTCTTAGGCCCCTTTTCATTGGGGCTTGGGTCGGGTTTCGGGTGCAGGAAAGGTTTTGCCAACTGGTTGGTTGAGGAGATTTTTATTGCAGAAGAGCAAGCACAATCAACTGTTTCGTGGCACTTTTGAATGTAAACTTCCTCACCCCGCGGCAAGTGAGGGGCCAAGGAAGCAACCAAATTTGATGGCGCAAAGTGCGTGGTCGGCACAAGACCGCTATGGCAAGAAGAGGGGAGAGAATTCAAAAGTTCAAAACAAAATGGATTCAATCTGGGTGCAGATCGCATGGGTAGCACGGAGTGGTGCATGGTAAGTGTGAAGTGTGGAGCAGTCTTCTTCAAGCATGAGATCAGCTTCGAGGGCGAGATCAGCTTCTAGTGAAGGCAAGACCAGCTTCATGTTGAGCACAAAGTGCATGTTGAGTAAGGGTTGAGTTTGCTGTTGGCGGGATTGTGGCAAGTCTCATAATAACCTGAGCAATGCTGAGTACCTCTGCTAGTTGATATAGATATCTACATTAGGCCAGTTTGAAAATGTCAACTTCGGGTTTTCATGGTGGAAAATTGGCATTAGACACTAGTTTAGCCGGTACAAGTCTCATTTTTTGAAAAAAAAATGATTTACTATTTGCACTTTTAATTTGAAGTTTTACTACAGTAGCACAGAAAATAGAGCTGCCTGATCTTGTAACTCCAAAAATGTTATGTTATAAAAGTGTCGCAGATTGATCTGACATTTCAGGAAAATTGGGATTCCCTGTGTTCCTAAGAAACCAAGAATATGGGGTTGGTGAATAACGTGCACGGGCTGTAGCCGGAGAGAATATATACCATCGCATACTTGATCTGGCACATGCTGGACCTCTAAATGCGACAACTGCACTGCAGCGGAGAAGAGAGATAGGGTGGGGGCAAAAATAGGCGTTGTGTTAGTTCCTTGATTTTGTTGAAACTTTTCAGAGTTGGCATGCAGCACTGGCGTCAATGGGTCTGTTTCCCTGATAGTTCCTCATCAATCCACCAGGTGGCGCTCCTTCCATGCAGTCGGGCCAGTCATGCTGACGTTCATGGTGACGGACCAAAATAGAGACATGAAGGAAATGCATCGGGTGAGAAGTCAACACTGCACTGCCCTCCAGTAGCAATCTATGCTGGTAGTGTCCAAGAGACGAAGGTGGAGAAGGTGAACATTGTCCAGGCTCGCTCCGAGGATTTTGAGGCGAAAAGTCAGCTGTCGTGGTGATCCTATTTTCTTAGTCATAGATAACTTAAGAGTAAGGATCTTGCTCACTGGGTATAATCAAAACAGGGGTTCCACAACATTCTATGTACTGAGGGACCACCACGACAGCTGACATTTGTGCCGCAGTTAAACGGCCTCGTTCACCTTTTCCTCCTTTTTCTTCTTTGGGCAGTGCCGTCTGGACGGGTTCTCCTCTTTCTTCCTTTCTTGTGCTTCAGCCCCATTGAAGCTCTAAACAAGCTGCAGCAAATTTGAGAGTGCGGAAATGATAATCGCTCTGTCACAGAAATTTAGTTGCACGCAGAGCAAGTCAAACTGCTTATTGACTACACCAAACTCGAAGCAGAGCCAGAAGCAATCGACCAAGTCAGAAGAACATCATGCTCTTCAGCAGAAGTGACATAGTCTCCTCTATTTCACAGAGACCCTAGTAGTAGCTGTGGACCACTTGGGGTCACTTTTGGCTTCGCCCTTTGGGAAGATGAAAATGTACCATTTGAATCCGCTCTCCCATAGAATTTGCATCGGCAGTCCGAAAACATGTGGAAAAAGTAACTGCTCTCCAATTGAAACAGGTCTCCAATGGAAGTCACATGAGCAGTCGGGAAATTATATAAATATTGCAGCGAGTGTGGTAATCTCAACTTTATTGGAAAAAAGCTATATCTCCAGTTCTATTCATTCCCGGACTTCACCTATATCATCCAAAATGGCCTGGTCCGGATTCTTTACTGAGTAAGTGACTCCGGATGCACTAAGTCTCTCCTTATATCACTCATCTGCGGTCACTATGCCAACTAAAGATTATGTAAGAGCACGAGGGGAATGCGACATGGTGATGGTGGGCGTAAGAAAACGCAGGTCAATGGGGCAATGGAGCATTTGTTAACTTTTAATCCTGTTTGGGATTAAGGCGTGAGTTATTCACTCCTTTACTTTATTCTATGTTACAACACACTCTTTTGCTCCCTAACCTGACACTTCAAATGGAAAAGTCACTGTCGCCTTTTCTCAAATATATATGAGGACTCTGCTTATATATCTTTTCGTCTCCAACCTGACATTTCAAGTCTTTTCTTCCAAGCACATCTTATTCATCATCTGCCTCTCGTAAAAAAGAATGTTAAGCACATGTGCTTCCTTTCATTTTCACTGAAAATCAGTGGCAGACACGTAAAGTCAGTTACAGAAAAGTTCTTTTCTGTAACTGATCTCACTTTTTTATCACTCATTTTCTATGCCTTCCCTCTCCTGGAGCGTTGATTTTTGTTCAATGTAATTTTTTATGTCAAACCGAATGTGACGTGCCATGACGCTGTTCCAATAATGGAGGACTACTAAGGAGGGGGAGGACAACTACGAGTGTAATATACAGGCAATATAACTCAACACAGATGATGATAGAGATGTATGTGGAAAAGATTATCCTCTTTCAAAGAAATGCAGGCAGCACTTTTTTCACTAATTTTTCACGGCTAACGGATGAAGGCAATTTCATGAGGGGGAGAGGCACAAGAATGAAAATTACATCTATGAGTGACCTCCGTGAATTTTTGAAAGTGAATTTTTTTTTGGAAGAAGGAGTTTTATTTGTGTTGGAACTCCGCTCTTACAGGCATGCTAGTCATGTGTATCGTCCAAATAACCGTGGACTACCACTTGGGTGTATCCACCCAAGTGTATACACCTGGGGTCGACTGTATATTTTCAGATATAATCAACTGCATGAAAAAACTGAATAATGCAGACACGGTGCATGTGCAGTTGTGCACGCACCTGTTGTACCTGTTATGTAGCTCTATCAAGCAAGTGCTACTACTCATGTCTAAGGGGTCCCCAGAAATGCAGCCATGGCATCAAGTTCAACCACCAGTGTTCCGAGGGTCGATCCTGTGCAGACAGTCCGATTTCTTCAGCATTCCATTCCAGTTGTTTCTGACACGGCCAAAATTCATAATAGTAAATGTAGAAATGACGTGACAAAACTGTTCTGTCCTCTGACATGGCCAAATACAAAGGAGCGTTAGGTACATCCCTAAAAGAGTATTATGAAGTTTCATCATGGCTCACTTACGGTTATCTCTGGTCAGCATCAGAACTCTTTCATCCGCCAGACAGACAAGGTCAGAGAGAAGAAAAAACAGCCCGTTCTTGCAGACGTTTAGGTGGTCGCAGAGTTTGAAGATGATTGGGCCGATCTTCCTTCAACGAAGGGATGAAAATCTTCCACTTGGAAGTGATTGAACATGGGTGAGTAGAGCAAGACAGACATGTGATGATGTCAGACATGCGTGGGGAAAAAGCGCCAGTGTCAGCGTGCCCGAATCAAGTGACAGCTGCCATGAGGAGTTGGACCGAAGAAAACCATTGCTGCTCCACAGAGATGTGTCGCATCATGAACAGTATGTCGGAAAAGCCGAGCAAGAGGTACAATTCCGGGACAAATATTTTTTGGCGCCGACTGTGCATATTGTCATCTACTGCTCATGTACATACTGCATTGTCGACGGCACAAATTTTGCCCACCAATGCCTCAGTTAACCTTTGCGATCGGAAGCTCAAATGAGACCCAAGTGAAGGCTGAATTCGTGGAGAATTTTATCCAATACTGATGTCACCTGTGCAAGCCACAATGAGTCGCTACAACACAACACTTTGTATTTCTTGGCTTTACAACATGTGAGAGCTAACAAAGCTTATGTATTAATTATTCCTCCCCCCCTCACGATAGTGAAAACAATCAGTTTTTTCACGGTAGATCCAGTACGATGTAAGAGGTCCCAATCACCACTCAAAGCAAGAAGAGAGTTCGTGAAAGCAATGACAAACAGTTCTTTTCGCTGCACTGAGCTGATGTTATCCTACCTCTAGCCCTAAGATTTAAACTTGTAATTGCGTGTACTTCCCAAGCTCCTCCGAGAAAGTGGTTTTCTGCGCTCAGAAGATGTTATTGCTGCGTCTCTCCAACCAGTAGAAGAGCCATGGCAGCTAAGGCTTTCAAACTCCTGTTTGCACTCTGGTATTATCTTTCTCTTGTAACCGGGCGTCTTTCCAGAAATCTCCTGGCTTCGCCTGTGTGTATGTTTGTGTATGTGTGTACTACTACAGGGTGTCGGCCTAAACACACACAGGAGGATGACGAAGTAGACGAGACACACCGTACAAACACTGAACGTTACGGGTACATCAAATGCTGCTGATACACATTGGAAAAAAACAGTAACTTCATGAGCCCAACGAAGCTAGATTTTTTTGGCAATGGTGGCGATAAGATTGCTCTCCAAAAAGCAAACATGAAGAGGGGCATCCTGACCACTCCCGTGTTTGCCTTTGCCTAAAAAGAAAGATTGGCGTAGTTGCAGTTCACTCAGCTCCTACTCGACCAGACAAGACCTACTCGAGATAAGGCTCAATCGTAATGAGGCAATACTTGAATCCTCTTTTTGCAGACATCGGCAACTTTGCTGTTTCTTGTTGTTGGGGGTGAGGAGTTGAAAAAAGATGAGGAGAACTGCAGTGACTCGGCGGAACTTCAGTGAACAAACAAAGAAAAAGAATGGTTCCCAAGAGAGATAACTTGTATAAAGAGGTTTTTTTTATTCCTTTACGTCATGTCATGGTCATTTATTCAGTGACCGCAAACCCAAAACTTCGGATTTGGTCAGGAGTGGGACGATTCGTCATTTGTCACCTTCACACGCTGCCGTCCAGCATTCCCAGAGAGTGAAGCCAACGTGAGGTTCCCCCTCCAAGGCCCTGGGGGGCTTAGTTGAAGGAACAACAATTGGCTTGGAACAAAGGTTGGTTGGGATCATGTTCGGTGGCGTCGAGCCCCGGGCCTTTGAAGGCTCCCTGTCTGATTGAGGAGTGCCGCACTGAGCTTTGGGGAGGGACGAGAGGAAGAACTAACTATGATGACTGAGATGGGATCTCACCAGCTCCCCCCTTCTGTCATCTGATGCCGCAATTAGCGGGGAGGCAATCCCAGCCAGAATTATTGGTTTTTCTGTGGGAAGAACCAGGCAAAGGAGATGTCTTCTTTCCATATTTTTCCTTAGTGTACGCAGGAATTCCCAGAAGGAATTTTCGGAAAGAGACGTTTCTCCGCATTGGAATTATCGAGCATTGGGGAAATAAACGGATATCGTCGGTGATCAAAAAGCTTCTCAGATTGGATTAAAGTGCTACCACTTCATCTCTTCCGTAAGAGTCAGTAGGCATCACGGTGTGAGCGGGTATTGTGTGAGATCATGCGAGTGCACCCGCTGGAGTATTGATTGCACTCGCATGTTGCTCACGTAGCTGACAGAATGCTCGTTGCATAGGACGCTAAAGCAGCTGCCCATTTTATTGGGTGGGCGCCCAAAAGGTATTCTGTGCTACACCGTGCATGCGCGGTGCACCCAGACTGCTGAGGGCTGCTGTCCTTTTAGGGGGAGGGGGGATTCAGACTCATCTGTCGATCCAACATTTGGGGCGGATTTGATCTAGATATTACGAGCCTTTTTTGATGAAGCCCTGATTTAACTCTTTTCAAGACGGCAAGTAAGGGTCGATCTCAAGAAGCTGCCCTAAAAGTTATTAAAATTAAATTCTTAAAAGTTCTTATCCAACATTCGGCCGAATTCGAATTGTGTTTGGCCTCTTGGCTTTGCAAGGTTGGCGACACTGCTTCTTAGCCACGTATTAGGCTTGTAGCACGAGGTTAGGTCATAGATCTCGATCCTTAGAGGAACTCCGGATGTCACTAGGAGATTTTGTAAAAGGGTATCGAGATGTGAACACTTGGTTTGAAAGTGCAGACCAAGCCACGCAACGCAACGCATCGACAAATTCAATATATTTTTTGGCTCAAAGGCTGCGTAATGATGTCACCTCGTAGGCACCAGTTAAAAAGGTAAAAAGAAGCCGTCGACCGGACAATAGGGCCTCGATAAACTAGGCCCAGTAAGTTGGCCTTAAAATTCAACCCCTCTCTAACCGAGCCTCGGACAACTGGACTTAAACGGTCTGAGACACACAACATAGGGTCAGATCTCTGAGTCAGGCCTCACCTGATACTCAACCTTTGAAATAAAGCCAAGTCTCACTCTTATCAAATGGTTTGTCTTCGGCAGCAGTAAATACATCATTAGAGTGAGACGGTCGCTCATATGAGACTTAGAGGAACAATAATTACTAATCGCGTCATGACGCAAGTCAAACCAGCGGCAGCCACTCAAGTGACACAAGAGGGTTTAATAAAAAAAAGTCCTAGATAGATTTTAGGACAAGACACTCAGAAGCCTTCGCAAAGGCCCTTGGCCATAGTTTTCTGCAGACTTTGATGTACAGATTTTTGTCAGACATGTGCATCTGGCAAAATTCACGAACTTTTCGAAAGGAGTCTAAGAACATTCTTCTCGTGAATTGGGCGCCATATACTTCTTCCACCGCCCCTGACTCGTCATGTGCCTTAGCTGCCCGATCAATAATGTCTGCATTCACGAGTGTCTGAGACTCACACCGGCTCCTGTTGCGAGGGAGAGGGACGTCAGCAAGAAAGTTGTCAAGCAGAGTGCGATGGTGTCACCTTCGTGCTCAGGAAGCAAGTGAATGCCATCCTACAAGGACTCCGTTTTGGTCATGTCAGATGCATTGAAGGAGTCAGGACCAGCTGTTCGTCCTCCCAGGACCCTGGCCACAACGGTCGAATCCTTTAAGATTCCAATGACTCCGGCATCCGTAGGTCGCGGAGTGCGGTCGTGTTGGGGGAGGAGACTTCATCCATCCTGATGATTGTGACGTTGACTGCATTTGCCATGCTAGTTTGACCTTTTAAGCAGTGCAGCTCGACCTCTGTACAGCGGAGTTAGAAATTCTGTAAATCCGGTTAGATGGTCTCTACTTTCATTGGATTTTTATCTACTGACCCTATAAGCGGCAGACGGCGACTTTTACCGGCAGCATGCATCTATCTATATCTATACCTATATTAGGGTAGGTCGAAAAGGGGTTAGCTTTGGAAATTCTCTGATGGCATCTGGGGTTTGTTACACAGGCTCAAAAGATGAAGATGTCGTCAAATACTTTGTAAAAAAAATTGTGTTTACCTATGCCCAACTTGATTTGGAATTTATGTAGTAAGCTACTGTAGTAAATTTGCATTGAAAGTAAATTTCAGCTCTGGTGGCTGTCAGAAGCAGCCAAACTGGGTGAAAATCACTCACCAAAATGCTGACCTGCTCCAACTGGTCAGAAAAATATTTTACAGCAAGTCCTGAAGAAAGAAAT
>JAAUXU010052218.1_pt1 | contig 11777 bp, 13 predicted proteins | sample 7278151 | NCBI WGS metagenome assembly JAAUXU01 (sample SAMN14350113, study PRJNA611818) | marine sediment metagenome | isolation source: surface marine sediment (1.8m) | place: French Polynesia: Moorea | collected 2018-08 | reverse complement strand
TATAAATAATTTCTTAATTATTTATATAAATTTTAGATACTTTTTTTCACAATTTAGTTTACTGGGCTTTTAGACGTTTTGGCTAATTATTTGTAATTATTGCCTTGTTCTAAGATATCCTCTAACCTATTAATTTTGCACGATTTTTGCATATAATGAATAAAAAGAGAGAAGATATACTACTAAATATTATCTTAGGTTTTTAAGAATGATAAAAAAAATTAAGAGTATTGAAAGAGAAATTGAACAATAACTCTGATGCTGCTTCAAAATAATTTACGGGTGCATCATTTTCTGAAAGGCGTTTTGGTCCTAAAGAAATACGTAAATACATATCTAATGAATGACAGGCGTAGTGGAATCGTGGATAGCCGAAGAAAAATGGTTAAATTTCACAATGTGTAGACCAAAGGCAATTAAGATAATTTGTTTTTCTATATTTTTTTTCTTAACCACTAATGTGTTACCTATCGGTGTAGCACAATCAACCGAGTTTGAAATCGAAGAAATAATTACTGCGATTAAAAATGAAATCAAAACAGCAAATATATCTGAATTGGGGAGCCCGAACTTTAAAATAGAAACTGTTGATGTCTCTCTAAATGTTGTTTCTACCGAAACGGAAAAGGGAGCATTAGCTGTAAAGATTCTTGGTTATGGCGATGAAATCAGAAATGAAACATTCGTTTCCAAATCCCATCATAATCTGGGCTTTTCATTTCAGCCAGTCGGGGCGTCTGGCTTCTCTCAGGAAATATCTCTTGGCCTAGTTGAACCTATAAAAAAAGTTAAGACTTCATTGAGAAGAGCTTACAATAGCCCTCCAAATTTTCAAATGGAAGGATTTACGTTCAAATTAGAATTTGCAATTGAAAAGAGTATAGACGGGGGGATTCGCTTTAAGGTGATAGCGCTGGAAGATTTAAAAGCACTGAACGTGACTACTCATTATATAACCATTCATATGAAAATTCAAAGATAAATTTAATAATTCAAATTTCGATAACTTGCATATAAAATGAATATTAGGTCAATCGTAATGAAATATGAAAAGATTTTAAAAGATGCAAGAATAAGTGATCCTTATCTTGATCGTCGCTCTGGCGAGGACAGACGGCAGGTTTATGACGCAGATTATTTTCAATATGGTGGCAAGGAACGAAGAAGTGGTAAAGAGCGAAGACAACAATACGAAAGACGAAAGAACTTTATTAGAGTAAGCGAATGGTCAAGTGTCTGCTTGGTTGAAACGGACTAATCTCTGAGCCCCATCAATCATAAAAGGATTTTCAGTATTGTAAATTGAATTTTATAATAACAAGCTACCAGATAAGAGTTGATATAGCTCCAACAAAGTGCAACTATCAGAGGGCCAAAAATCTTGTGATACCCATATAATATCGCAACATCTGAGGTTGGCTCCGAGCCTATGGATTTGCCTTTTTTAATTCCTCAGGGCTTAATTTTTCGGACCTACAATTTGAAACTTGATAAAATTAGGAAAATCATCATCTATTGATTTTCTTTGTAAATTTTACACCGCAGCCCTCGTCATTAAACCAAATGACTTCTGCGCGTAATTTTAATATTTTATTTGATTTGGTGGGCAGGGACAAAATTATTTTCTGCCCGACTTGGAAGTCGTTTTCTATTTGCAAAAATATGCCTGACAGGCTCAGGTTTTTAGTTGTACCCTTCATAACCTGATCATTAACAGCAAACAACACTGGCTGGACATAAGATTTTCTCGTGTGTTTTCTTGAGTCAATCTTCTCAATTTTGTTTTTCTGCTTTTTGTCATGTGATGTATCCGCTGAAATGAACTGAACGCCATAGCCGTAGTTATAAAAGGATTTTTCTAATTTATTTCGCCACACTATTTCTGCCAGCCTACATTCGAATTCATCAGCCATTGAAACTTGCAATGAATTTACAGTTCCAAGATAAATCTTAGCCCCCGGCTGCAAGATGCTATCGGATTCAAAATACATTCCAGTTTTACTGTAATTCAGCATTTTGGCCCCGTGTAGTGACCCGGCTTTCAGATCTTCAACTGCAATAGGGCGAAATTCATCTAATCGAGCACTTTCTCTCATTTCGGTATTTTCAGGTTCAGTCTTTTTATCTTTTTGAGACATTGGCTATCTCTCCTTTACTGCTATCGCCTATAGTGGAATTCGCAATATCAAGAATTGATCTATTTCAATTACTCAATTACAATCAAAAGATCATGTACCCAACCAGAGATATAGCGCAACTAATGTTATCATCAAAATGGCCACTGCAACCGTAATCGCGCGTGTTTTCAGCGTCGATTTATCCTGAGAAAACAGTTCTTGTTCATTTACGCTGATCTTGGAAGGTTTGTGTTTAGCACCGGGCCCCCTGGTAATTGGTTTACATTTACTTGCATCGGTCTCGGATTTTTGTTCGGCTGTATCACGGTTGGTGTCTCTAACAGCTTCGGCTTCAGGCTTGGCATCGGGTGTTTCACGATTATTTTCATTTCTCACCTCTGGGATAGGCATTTCCTCAAAAGCTTTACGGTGATTTTCATTTATTTCCTCCGTGGCAGATTTTTCCAGGGTATATTCTTTCTCGCCGGGCAGAGTGAGTTCATCGGCGCATTTTTGGATAACTTTATGATCGAGTTGGCTTATGTCTTGAGCATATCCTGTCAACAGCGCCCGATCGCAAATGGTGTTGATCAGCCGGGGACAGCCTTTCGAAAATGAAAAAATTCCAGAAATCGCTTCATGACTAAAAATTTCTTTTTCCGACCCCGCGACCCTCAGACGGTAATCGATATAATCCCGGGTTTCAGCCTCAGTCAAAGTCTCAACGTGACAATGGACGGCAACTCGCTGGCGCAGAGCCTTGTTTTGATTGTTCACTAGGTATTTATGGAGATCATTTTGGCCAACCAGAAAAATGCTGAACAGCTTTCCGTCCCGCTTTTCAATATTGGATAAAAGCCGAATTTGTTCCAGAAGTTGCTGATTGAGCCTCTGAGCTTCATCAATGATCAACAGCACCTTTTTTTGATCTGAATAGGTCTGTTCTAAAAAATCCTTGAACTTGAGCAGGAATTCCCCCTTGGTTTTAAAATCGATGTTGAATCCGAAATCGTGTGTAAGCAGTCTGAAAAAATCCTCAATACTGAGATCGGGATCCGGAATTGAGGTTATAATGGAAGCAGTGTCGTTTTCGTTTAGAAAACAATTAATTAGCGTTGTTTTCCCGCTTCCGATATCACCGGTAAGTAAAACAAATCCCTTGTTTTCCTGGAATCCAAATTTAAGGACAGCTAGCGCCTCTTTGTGCTTTTCACCAAGCCAGGTAAATGTTGAATCCGCGTTCCATTCAAAAGGCATAATTTCAATATTATAATGAGACAGATACATTTGTTTCCTACTCTATAAGTTCATCTGATCGATCTAAAGGATTTGAAAACGGACTTGTTATAACTATCGGCGATTTGGCACTTTGTATTAACCCTAAATTCTGCCTGTAAAAATTTTTTTTCAATTCAATACGGCAGAATGAGGTTGAATCGTAAGGGCGCGGAAAGCAGCGAGGGAACATATTAAACTCTAAGAAAGAATTAGTTAAAAACTATAGGGAATACAAATTACAGACTATCATTTTAATTCGGATGCTAAAACCATTTTGAATATCCATCCCCTTTCAATCTTGAATTCTCAATAATTTTAAATTTTGGTTCATTACCCTCTATAATTTATGACATCTACTTCATATTTATTTGTAGTTTTATAGGTGCTCTAAATCTAACTAATTGTAATTAATTATAATTTTTATTTTGTGTAATTGGTATATCTTTTGCAAAAACAATTTCTCGGAAGCTTTTGAGTTGATCAAAAAAAAGAGGCCGGAAAATGCCAGAAATCTTTCGGAGATTTCCAGAGAGACGCACCGGTAAAGACAGACGCAGAATCATTAGAGTACATCGTTTCTTTCGTAAAGGCCCTGAGAGAAGAAAGATGCTGCGAGACCGAAGGACGCAGGGAGAAAGACGAACTGGGTGGGTTAGAATCAACAAATGGTCAAGTGTGTATGTGCATGATTTAAAAATTTCTAGATTTTTAAAGTAAATCACTATTAAACCACAACACTTTTTTTGTATCTCTTAGGAGCAAAAATACTCCCAAGGAAATTATATAACATTTCTGTATCTCTTATTGAAAATCCCGCCATTATTATACCTTTGACTCAAGATTTTTAGCTGTCCACCATAATTTATTTTACAAAACTACATTAATAAGTAGTTTTGTATCGACCTGTATTGATGTCTTTCTGATTCAGGGCAAAAACTATAAAAAATCTTAACAATTTTTTAAGCAATAAACTCAAAGCGAAAGAGTGATGCTATGAAAAAAGATGAAAAAAAGCATAGTGAAACTAAATTATCGGAAAATGAATCTGCTGTCTTGGTCGAAGAGAAGGAAATGGTTATACCCAAGACTGTTGCAAAGAGAAATATAGACCAAACCGTCAAGTCTCCTGAAAAATATATAAGTTGGTATCAATACAATACGAAAAACATAGACAAATACATTACGCTATGCCCCCATTGTAAAAAACCAACGCTATCAGCATTTAAAAGAGCTGTTATTGACAGCGCCATAGATTACATCAATGGTAGGCGCATGTTTCGGCAATATTCAACAAAGAGTGGAAATCTTTTATCAACCATTCCTTTTCTTCTAGTAATTGGAACAATAATTTACTTTTTTTTTAATTAATTCTGCATTCTATACTATGACTGTTTTTCAAACATAGAAAGTTCAAATGGCAAATAATTTCAAATTCCTAACAGATAATGTATCAAACGGAATCCAGGTGAAACTCTATGGTGACTTTGATGGGAGTTCAGCATGTGAAATAATTAATTTTTTACAGACTTATAAAAGTTTTCCCAATCAAATTTCTATCGACACTAATAACATTGGTACTCTCCATCCGTTTGGCTTGAAAGTTTTTAAAATGAACCTTGGCACCTTAGATGTAAAGAGAAAAAACATCAGCATTACAGGGAAACATAGATTTAGCTTTTAAAATGACAAAAAAATTCTGATACGATTATATGGTTTGTGGATTTATTTATGAAAAGGATCGAATACAGGTGTTATAAATACATGACCGTTGAGTCTAAAGTGCTGCTAAATAATGTCAAGCCACCTGATTATACCCCCTGTAGCAAATGTGGTGGAGAAGCTAAAAGAATTGGTTTAGAAGCAATACCTATTAAAAATACTGTCTCTCCAAGATCAGAATAAAACCTCATTTTGACGAGACATGATCTATGCGTGCCATACTCAGAAAAATTCTTAAAAGCGAATTCTGGATCTTCGCAATCTGGATCATAAGCATGTTCGCATATAGTATCTATTTAATCATCACAAATCGTCCTTAACGGCAGAATAAGAGTGGTGTCTAAAACCTGAAATATCTACGACTTATCAAAGGTTTTAAAGTCCTAAAAATTTTGTGATACTCGTTTGATATATGTAAAACTGCGATAGTTATGGTTCTCTCAATATATCAGTATTGCGAGGCCAACGAATAATATTTAAATGGCAACGTCAAAACAATTGGTTGGTTCTTTAGCATCTCATCACGTAGACGGGTAAGATCATCTCGAGTCAGCGAAAAATCAGATTCATATTTTTCAACTAAGTATTCAAGCAATCTGAATTTTTCATAATTTGTCCAAAACCTTTTGAAGAAATACATTCATAACAAAATACCTTTTATGCACTAGTTAACAAAGTTAATCCTTCCCTAAAGTTTTTATTTAAAGATTCCGATAAATAAAAAAGGATCTTTATATTAAGTTTTTAGATTTATTTCAGTTTTTCATGCTTAATGTTATAAAAATAACTCTACAGCTATTCCTATTATGAGTTTTATCAGGAATTATCGATGAAAAAAGGCCAATTTCTTGATCTGGCTGAATCAGCCACTGTTGATGATAAATCTATAGTTTCCGCTGAGGGTCGTCATCCTTATTTAGTGATTTACATTGGCAACAACAGCGGCTGCCAGTTTAAGCTTAATAGCGGTTTTATGACAATTGGTCGATCTCCGCAGGCTGATATCAGCATTGACGATGACCAAATATCCCGCATTCATTGTGTCATCGAATGGATGGATGATACTATTACGATCGAAGATAAAGGGTCAACTAACGGTACTTATATTGATGCTCGAAAGGTAAGTCGCAGCACTTTGCAACCTGGTGTTCCCATTCAGCTTGGTTATTCAATAATGAAAATTGAATATAAGACTGAGGCTCAAATAAAATCAGAGCAAAATTTTTTATCTAGAGCTTCACTAGATGCGCTTACAGGGATATTTAACTATTATCACTTTACCAAACTTGCCTCTATGGAAATCGATTATGCCATCCGGCATAAGTTGCCGATCGGCGTTATCGTAATGGATATTGACAACTTTGAACGATTCAATGACCTATATGGTCACCAAAATGGCGACTTAATATTGGCTCAGCTTGCCAACACTATCAATGAAAATAAACGCATTGAAGATCTGTTCGGCCGTTATAGTAGCGATGAATTTATAATTTTACCACGCGGTGAGATTAGCAAAGAAAGCATTCAGGTGCATTGTGAGCATTTACGAAAGGCCGCCCAGAGTTTTGAGTTCTGCTTTGAGCAGACATGTGCTCGAATTACGATATCACTTGGTTTCCATTTAGCAAAAACTCAAAAAAGTAATGCTGATACGTTGCTATCTGATTTGATTCATAAGGCTAACCAGGCTCTTTATCTTGCCAAACAAAAAGGAAGAAACCGAACAGAGAGCCTGCCTTAACTTTTCTCCCCCTTTCTATAAACTAATTAAAGCATAACTATATCCTTTTGTTATTAGCGGGATTGAGTTTAATCGTAGCTAAGTCAATTTAATGAACAATGTCTTTGTTTATATACTTTTAATTAGAAAAGCTCAGAATTTTATATGTTCTGACAAGTCATTTCATTTTTTTATGCAATAATTTGAAATAATGGTTTTTAATCCGGATAGTATCTTGACCTATCTTTTGACTCTCTGTGCTAACTTTTTTATCCTCATTGAATTCAATATCTGGATCTTTTTTATACAGAAGACACAAATTATCTCCATAACTACTGTCATTGCAATCTAACCGATAGTAGCAACTATTACAGATCAAAACTTTATCGTGTGTTTTTTTCATAGTTCATTTACCTTAGTTTTAGGATCAAATTTAAGATTATCGGGCAATTTTTGTACCCGTATTCGCTTTGAATTCATTATATATGATTTAATGGTGATTTTTATTAATTAAAGCAACAATTTATGAATTAATTGACGAAAATTGATTGTCCTTTACACCAATATTGCAGTGTGAAATGAAGCTGAATGATTGCTGTGGACTATGAAAGAATAAACGGCAATTTTGAAGAAATCTTTAGGTAATCCTTAATATTTTTAAAAATATTTTCAAATCTCAGATATCTGTAACGTATCAAATGCCTGCAATGTCCCCCTACTAAATTGATATTGTTTATCATATTTAAATATTAAATTTCACCAACTCCAGTATTGTCCACTATTGCATTTTGTGTATGCAATCCACATTTTGGCTAAATTGTGGATTTCGGCAATGAAGGGAAAATCGTAAACAATTGCAGATATGAACTGGCAAACCAAAATATCTTCAATCTAAAAAAGTAGCGATAACTCCAACAAAGTGCAAGAATCAGAAGGCCAAAATTCTTACGATACCCGTTTAGTATCTGTAATATCGCAGAACGGGTCTGAGCTTATGGATTCGTCTGAACAAAGAATGTAACTATATTTCAATTTTTTATCTCTCTACAATTGAATAGGGCATAAAAATGCCTAATTTATTTTTCTCCTCCTTAACGCGGTGACCCATATACAAAGTAGGTCGCCCGATTACAGCTACACTTGATAAATCCATCAAACGTAAGAGGGGGCCAAAAATGCCACAGGTTCTCCGAATAAATCCCGAAAGACGTACCGGCAAAGATAGACGTAAAATCTTTAGTCTGCACCGGTTTTTTCACAAAGGGCCTGAAAGAAGAAAGGCTTTACACGATCGAAGGTTGTTGGAAGAAAGGCGAGATGGCTGGGTTAGGATCAGCAGGTGGTCAAGTACCAAATTGCATGATTTGAAAATTTCCAAATATCTGCATTAGAAAAATTCCAGAATCCGTCATTGATTCTTCGATCTGTTTCTTATCAAGATTTTCCCACCTTCAACACGGGTTTGTCCGCTCTTAAAATTCATCATTTCAATCAATATTTTCCCCGCAAACTGCTTGATATGGTATGATGGAAGATAGGAGGGCAAATAACTTAATGGGAATTCACAACGGGAAAACCACTATCCTATTTGTAGATGATAATCAGACCGTTTTGAGTGTCGGTTCCTTGATAATCCAAAGATCAGGTTATGAGGTTCTGCAAGCGACAAGTGGAGCGGAAGCCATCGAGCTTTTTCAAAATTATATAGATGACATCTGCTTGGTAATTTTAGATGAAAAATTACCAGATGAACCTGGATCAAATACCTGCAAAAAACTAAAGGAGCATAAGCCTGATGTGAAGGTTCTTCATACAAGCGGATTCGGTAGGGCTCAGGGAAATGAGAGTCTGAACTGTGGTTGTAATGATTTTTTGGAAAAGCCATTCAGGGTAGAAGAGCTGTCCGATAAATTAAAGAAAATGTTAGAAAAAACGTAGGACCAAAAGATGTCAAAACAATATCCTGAATGCCCCCTTTACAACCATAATAACTGCAAACAATTTTATAACCCGAAAGTTTGTGCGATTGTAAGGGATGATAATAATTGCCTAAGGGAACCTCCTAAGAATAGAAAAAAACAAATTAAAGCATAGGCTGTTAATGTGGGCTTCATTGAAGTTCTAAAAGTTGTGTTATCTCCATATCAGTGTTTTTGAAATTCTGAAAAACCTGTGATATTCATTTAATACCCAAAAAATCGCTGAAGTCTTAATACTTTCAATCTATTATTTCTGTCGTTTTCTCAAATAATGTATTCAAATTATATGGTTTCTTAATAAAGCCATTAAATCCTTGATTCATAATATCTTTCTCATCTACATCAGTTAAGCCACCGCTTGAAAGCATAATCTTAATTTGAGGGTCAATTTCCCGCAACTTATCCATCACTTCTTTTCCATTCATATTGGGCATATCGTGATCAGATATTATAAGATCAATCTTGGATTTATTTTTTTTAAATACCTGCAAGCCTTCATAACCATTGTGAGCCGTCAAGACGCTATAACCAATCCTTTTTAGCATCATTTCGCTCGTATTAATAACAATTTCCTCATCGTCTATAAGCAAAATGGTTTTTTCTTGTTCAGATGCAAAACTAATTTTTGCTTGAAATTGTACTTTAGGAGAACCGCCAAAATGGTCGGTGAATTTTGCTAATTGCATTCTAAAGATCCTTTTCGAAATTTAATATTTTCTTTTAGTATTAGCGGCTAATCGCTATAAAACATAAACTATTAATTTTATTATTCAAAAACTATGCCACAAAGTGTGTTTTTAGAAATATGTATTATATCAGTTATTTAATTTAAGTATAATTATATAATATTAACCTATTTTCATATATAATTTATATTAATGTCAGATAATTGACAATTCTTAGCTATAATAATAACACCTTGTATCAATGAGCATCTCAAATTATCATTTTTTGTAGCTCCAAAACCTGTGATTCCAACATAACAGCAAAATTAATGGCTTTTAAAAAGTTTTGATATCATATTACGTACTGTACTTTTGTTATTCTACAGATAATCCAATATATCGGTATCCTCTGGTACTAAAACCAATCTAAAGTTCCATTTCAGCTCAAACTTACATATTAAATCATTTTAAACGTTATATCATTTCCCATCCAAATCTGAGAATTTAGCTTCACATTGATTTATAGTTTTATAGGCATTGAGAAGCTAACCAATTGTAATTAAATCTATTTTACATTTATCTATTTTGGAATATCTTTTGCAATCAGCAAATACTTAAATATTTTTAGTATTTTCTAAGTACCTAAGGAATTAAGTAAAATAGCCACATCTCTTATAATCAAACCCGCCATTGTATTACCTTAACATCTAAAATTTTTTCAACTGTGCCAAGATTAGGCTGAAACGACTATAATGACCGACCCAGAAGTGGTCCGCCATTTTTTATTTAATAAAGCCGATATCTTTTAAAAGAGGTATCAATTCGATTAACATGATTCTTCATTGGAGTGGCAACATGCGAGTAATGTACATATTTTTATTATTAGGCTTGAGCTTTATCCCTAGTGAAAAATTATTACAAGCAGCTCAAATTGATGTATATTCGATTGAAGATGTCGTAACTATCAGACTTGTTGGGGAAATAGCATACGGAGATGCAGATAAATTTCAAGAACTTGTCGAAGATTTGAGGCAAAAAAAAATAGCTGTGAATATGCTAGCGTTGGCATCAAGTGGAGGTGATGCGAATGAAGCAATGCGGATCGGCGAAATAGTGCGAAAGTCATTTATACCAACACATGCACCATTCGCTTTAGATTATGGTTGGACATGTAATGGATACCCCCCTGGCTTAAAAGACGATGATTGTGATTGTGCAAGTGCTTGTTTTTTAATTTGGGCAGCAGGGGTTTATAGAATGGGTAATGTTTTAGGTATTCACCGACCATATCTTTTAGAGGAATATTTAGAGGGATTGTCAGCATCTGAAGCCCAAGAAGAGTATGTATTAATGTACAAAAAGGTTAGATCTTATCTGAAAAACATGGATGTACCAGAACATGTAATTAATCAAATGTTTAATACTGATTCGGATGAAATTTTATATTTAGATTGGTATACAGCGAAATCAATGGAATCAGTACCACTCTTTAATGATATGTTAGGTGTAAGTTGTTTAGAATTTACTGCGGGCGAACAAATGGATTATTGGAAGTTGCTTGCGATAAATTGGTTGGAGAATAAGGCCTTAACGAAATCAGAAAAATTTTACTTTAATTACTTAAAGGAAAGAAAAGAGAAATTCAATAAATGCTTTAGAAAAAAACTTAAAGAAGCACAATTAAAAGAAACAACTACATCATGGATATATTGAAATACTTCTGTTTAAATTAATAATCTTTCATACCACATTACAGATTGCTCCAACAAATCGGTACTTTTGTATCTCCGAAAAAGTTGTGATATTCAATTTAAATCACAGGTCTAATAATCCACTGATTCAGTTTCTCTAAGATTATATATTACACTGCGCAGCCCACACTTTGGCCAAATTGCAGATGTCGGCTATCCCTCTCAATATATCCTAATTTTTTAGATTTCTTATCCTAACCTTTCTTCGTCGATTTACGCCAAAAAATAGCGGACACAACATGTGGTTGTCCGCTGACTGTTTTCAGGACTGAAGATAATATCGATTAGAAATCAGTAAGCACAGAATATCAGCATGACGGAGACCGCTGTCGTGCCGGCTACTGGTTATATATAATAGCCGTCTCAAAAATAGTAGATCACGCTCCCCGCATGAATGCGGGATTTCACATCTGATCTAAGCAAATTAAGGTGTTCAACAAAGCAAGGCGAAAACCGATTCAAAAGTGGAGTCCGCCTCCGGCGGATTAGTATTCGAGCATTTTGAATCGGTTTTTAATCCGCCACGAATATTGGCGGACCATTGAGCG
>JAAUXU010032648.1_pt1 | contig 11783 bp, 21 predicted proteins | sample 7278151 | NCBI WGS metagenome assembly JAAUXU01 (sample SAMN14350113, study PRJNA611818) | marine sediment metagenome | isolation source: surface marine sediment (1.8m) | place: French Polynesia: Moorea | collected 2018-08 | reverse complement strand
TGTTAAATCCCTCTTTTCCTTAGGTCCGCCCACTTAGTTTCTCACGACATGGGCGACTCGGTCCTCACCGAGATCCTGGCCAGGAGGGACAGGGGAGTGCTGCCAGACAGGTTCAAGGACTTCTTCAAGGTGCTGATGGATAAGTTCAAAGAAGCTCGAGAAGGAGTTCATCGTTTCTGTTTTCCAGAGTGTGACGTTCACCAATGGAGGGATGGTCTACGAGCATATAAAGTACGATTTTTTGGATATTGCGATTTTTTAAACTTTTTTTTTGGCGGGAAACGAAGACCCGGGATGGTTCTGTTCGTTTTCCAGCCTGCGCACTGCCCAGATCGTGTTGAAGAACTGGTTGCTGGGACCTTGGGCCTCCTCCCTCATGTCCAAGATCCCGGAGGAGTGGGTGGAAGGGGCGCTGAAGCAGCAGGTTCGTCTTGCTACACGAAAGTTCCCGTTTTTTAAAAATAACTTAATACTTTTTCTCAAAGGTTCGCACCACCTGGAGCCCCACGTACGAGGACGAGGCCACGCGGGAGGCTGACATTGACGACATGATGGCGATGTACCTGTACCGAAACAGAGGGGCGAGGCTGTCACACAAGCTCCTGTCTTACCTGCACGACAGGTGATTTGATTTTCCCGACGGGAAACTGCACGGTATTGTATTAATTAGGATGTACAGTTTGGTTTACGGAGAAGCACACATGGGGAAGGGGGGGGGTGATGCACCCCCCCCCTGAGGGTCAAAAACAAGTCCCCTCCCCTGCACCAGAAAAATGGGTACCCATCACGAAAAAATCATGCTATGTTCTATTCTATATCTTTCTTTTATTAGCCATTTTCACTTTGCAGGTCTCTCTTTCAATCAAATTGAGAAGTTGCAGCATTTAGCAAATGACTGGAAAAAATCAATTTTCATTTAGCAGTAAGCAATTATTTTCATTGTTGTGTAAAATTTTCTTCCCCCCCCCTTCCCCCCCCCCCCCCCTTGCCCATGTGTGCTCGTCGTCCCCAACATTGGCAAATAGTGGCTAGTATGTCACAGAAATACAGAAATATCTGTTTGCAGAGCTAGGGGTTTCTCGCCGTGTAGTTTCTTCCGTCTCTTGGTGTATGGTGGCATTGAGAAGTGTTTTCCCTCTTCGCTTTGGCGTCCCATCGTGTCCACAGAACCCCTCTTCCCAACAACAAACACCCACCCACCCTTCCAGAGCCAAGTCGAACTTGTTGCGCCGAAGAAGAGATGAAAAAATGCTCATCAAACCGCAAAACGCCGGCGGGAGGTGCGGGGTGGAAAGCAATTTGCTTCTTCTCATTTGGCGCATTTTAAATTCCGATTGATTATCTTCTGTTTTCAAGAGTGCGGAGCACGCATTCCTCAAAATTTGACCACTTCTCCTCTTTTTCAATTGGCCACACTTTTCTTTCCCTCCTTTCCATCGTTTTCATGCTCAAGATTTCTTTTTTTTTCCCGTTCACGTCAGTCATCATCAAACGGGGATCGGCGCCGCGGATGACGGATGGAAGGGTGGACTCAAATCTTCACTTAGAAGGCGGGAAAAGAAGGAGAAGGAAGACAAGGGCGTCGGCGCCTCCAGATGTCAGAAAATTTCCGTGGGATGTTCAACTAACTTTTGTGCCGTATTGGGCTTCCCGCCCGCCCGCCGCCTTTTTTACTACAAGTTTTTTTTCTTGACTTCAGGCGGTGTGTCCGAAGACTGTCCGTCTCATAGGCGCCAATGGTCTCACAGGGCAAAAAGGAGAACAACAGGGGAGGAGAAAATTCCATGGGCGTTTCTGCTGAAAATAAGGTCTAGGAAATGCCTTTGAAGGTTGATTCAATCTTTGGCGCCAAAAAACCCTTCTGGAATTACACAATCATCCCCCGGACACTGTTGCATCTTTTCCTTTGGCTTTGGCGACACATTCACAGTTGCTGAAGAGGAGGAAGGAAGGAAAACCTTAGGCAATTTGTGGACAAGAGGTGGGAGGAGTCAGAAGAGACGAAATTACAGCTCTCTCTTTTGTTGTGTGTCGCGGCTCCTCCCTTTTTTTTCGGGGCTCGGGAATTAGAGAGCGTCCTACTACCGAAACCGAGAGATCCATCTATTCAGTCACACCTTTCCCCAAAAACTCTGCAAAGGCTTTTTTCCAAGGCGCCTCCCCAGGCAACTTTAATGACTGGGACAGGGAGGAAAGACTATAAATTGTCTCCTGAACGTTCGGCTTCGCACAAAAAGTCTAAGCTTTTTTCCAGCGCCCAAAATAAGGATTTGGGGGTGTTTGCCTTTCCCAGCATATCTTTTTTCCCGGGCTCAGACTTTTGCCAAATAGAAGAGACAGGGAAATCCTAGACATATTTTTGAACTTTGCGGGTTTCCATTTTCGCCAAAATGCTGGTGAGGTGAAATATTGTTTGGAGAGGAGGAGCGGCGGATCTCCATTTTAGTTTTGAGGCGGAAGGCGGCTGTCAGACACCTTTTCCCCCTTTTTCTCTCGCAAACAAGGTGCTATATAGATACCTCTTACTATACTGTGTACAATACACAACAACATTTCCCCTTGCTTAAAAAAAATCTCTTTGGGTATTGTCCTGTTTCATCCTCATCCAGAAATTTGTTCCCCATCCCGGTCAAAAGAACAACCGGCCACCACCTCTCATTCTTCCCCCTTGTCTTACAACGGAGGAGGAGGGCGGACAACAACCCATTTCCATCGCAGGCGGACGGGCGCCCCCCCATTCTCATTCTCCCTCCTTCCTCCCTCCCTCTCACCTGAACAGTTTTTCAAGAGGAATCTTTACCAGAGCTAACGATCACGGAAAAACTGTGGTGGAAAAGCCAGCACTATTTCCGTAGTTTGTTTCAAGATGAATTGGGTTCTTACATGCTTGCCGTACAGAATTGAAACCGTAACTTGTTTTAGTAATTTCGTCTTTGTCTATGTTCTGGATCCTCGTTCTCTCTCAGGTGTCAGCCCGGGGAAGGAAGGCGGAGGCGGAGGCGGGAGAGCAGCCAAAGATTGGAAGAGCAAATTAAAAGCGCCCGCGGCGTCGCCGGTGGAAGGAGGAGGAAAAGATCCAATCTGTGATGTTGTTGTTGCCGCCGCCTTCGCCGCCGATGGAGGAGAAAAGGGAAGCGAGAAAGAATGGAAATTGGAATGGAAAGAGGATGAGGGAATTTGAGGTCGAGCGTATACTGATTTCCCCTTTTTGAGAATTGCATTTTTTAAAACGTGTTCGAAACGATCATGGTCTCTACATCCATGTCGACCATATTGAAAAGACGAAGAAAGAAGTAGAAATGATTCACTATCGTGGCGTTTCCTTGGAATACCCATTAACGCTAATCCTCCTCCGAATTTAGTCGACCGATCTCCGCTGCCGTCAAACTGTCTGGAAAGGATTTTCGTTTTCCCCAAGGAGGAAAGAACAATGGAGGAAGGGAAATTCCTTTGCTCTATTATTCCCTTTCTGGATTTGGGAGACGAAGTGGAGCTGGTCGGGGAAAATCGAGGAAAGTTCGTAAACTCGATATTCTCGCTTCTATAACCGCGTACACTACAGTTTACGCTTGTACAAATTCAGAAAGGTTTTGAACAGCCAATATCCTGGTCCGATATACCCCTCCCTCCTTCTAACAAGCGCCTCTGAGCACACAGAGAAAAATTGTGTTTGACTGTCTTAAAAGTGCCCTCGTTTTCCTCAAACAGATATTTCAAAACAGACCTTATCAAAGATGTCAAAAATGTTGCCACGGACCGCCTTGTTAAAGTGTTCCTTGATAATGTACCTACTGGTACATCTTGGGCAAACATGCTGTCCTCTACGTACTGCGTCGTGATGTGCAAATTGCTGGACGACGGGCAATAAGATCCTCTGGTCACTTCCGGATGTTGCCAACGATTTTGAAATAGATATTGGAAGCGCTCAAAAGACTTCGGAATGCGCAGTTGTAAAGTTTTGTTACTCTGAACAATGGCAAAGGCACCGAAGTCACCCCTGAAGACCTTCCTGGAGGAAACAAGCGCTCACGGCCTACGCTACTTGGTGGGTATTATGTTCCTTGTTCCTTGTTTAAATGGCTTTTTTATTTGCCCATACCCCCCCACAGGTTGATGATCGACAGCGCGGGCTTGGACGTCTTCTGTGGTCCGCCGCCATCGCCGTGGCCTTTGTCTGCTCCGGGTTGCTCAACATCAAGACCATCCTGGAAGCCAAGAACAACCCAATCATTGTCTCCATTGAGACGGTGCCCATTCAGGTGTACACTTACTATCACAATATGTACAGAAGTGAAAAAATTAACTACCTTTGGTGGCACTTTTCTCCTTTTCAGGAGGTTCCCTTTCCATCATTGACAATTAAGCCAAGGTGAGCAAACATAAAAAACATCCCAAACAGTCTGGCACATTTCTAAGATACTTTGGCAGGACCCTCCTCACCCTCTATGACGTGGAGACAAGGCTGTTGGACAACCTCGAGTTTGACTGCTCCTCCTGGAAGGAAGACGGGCCCGCATGCATGGAGAGGTCCAGGAGGATCAGAGAGTTGGTAATTTCTTGTTTGCTAAGAGGAAATGACAGTACAGGCGGGCTAGAACAACTTCTATTTCGAAACTCAGGGTGGAAGAGGCAAAAGAGATTCTTTCAGTTCTTTTTTTCCCTGTTTATGGCATATGTAGAGAACTTACCCTCCTTGTAGCAAAACTTGCGATGCATTGACATCATTAGACATCATTATTTCTCCTGTCTCACTCACACCACCTTCAAAAGCTGGAGCCTCTCGTGGCGGACTCAATCATGACGGTGGCGAGGGACCTCGCCAAGTACGTAGAGTTCAACGACCGCGGCGAGGCCTCCTCGGAGTACGATGTCAAGAGCGCCTACGCCTGGATCATCTGCACGAGTCAACTGCACACGAACTCGCAGGGAAATCTGGTGTGAACACAACTAGAGCTACTCTCATTTAATGCGTCGACAGCGAAACCAATTATTTTAGAAAATATCAAGAAGGTTTTTTACCAAAAGAAACTGCATGTAAATAGAAGGTCTACAGTAGATTTTACTGTACTGTGTACACTGCACTGAAAACAATGTTTTCCCGCGCAGACATTTCCGCTTCTCACGAGCCTGTCGATGGCGGCCGTCGACGGACGGGCCGCGGAGGCCAAGTCCGACCTGGAGGCCATCTCCAAGGACGCGTTTCGCGCCTCCGACGAGGCCCTGGAGGAGGCGCTGGGGGGCCTCTTCGAAAGGTACGGGGCCTTCGAACTCGAGAAGCAGTGGGCGGCTTGCTCGGACACCCTGCGCTTCTCCTTCTCCGCCTGGGCGCTGAAGACCGCCGCCGCCCTGGCCTGGGGACATGGGAACAGGAACGCGCCAATGTTCCTGGGAAACTACCTGGACACGTTTCGACACAGGTGATCGTTGACTGCTTTCTTTGAATACAGGGAAAGGCATGCAGGTCATAAGAAATAATTCAGTCTTGATGGATCATCAGTAGCTGTCCCACCGTCACCTGTGTGCCATTTGAAATTGACGATCTGGAAAAAAATTTCTCAGAATTTTTCAATTCTTTTTTAATCTCTGCAAACACAGGGTTTATGAAGGAGGCCTGATAGCCATGGACAACCAGAACTACCACAAATATCTGGGAGAAAAGAACACAAAAATGAATGACTTTCTAAAGGAGTTTGGCAGGGCACAAGATATGCTTTTGGCCAACAATAAGACTAACATGGTTGATCTTGGTCTCTACTTTCTGCCTTACCTGGAACAGAAGCATTCCTATGTGTCTGATGGAAAGAGTGGCTGCTCAAGTGATATGACAGCATTCAATGCTGTGTCCTATTGGGGCCAAGACCTGTGTCCTGACAAGCAGAGCCAGACTCCTTGTTGCCATTTAGAGAAGCTTCTTTCCACAGATTATGAACAAGTTTTCTCCTTCAGGCAGTTCCTTTTGGACTCACTTGCACCTGTGACAAACTTCAAAGCCAGGCAGGAGGCAGTAGAGAAAATAGCCGGGTACTTATCACTCTCAGCCCAAAAGCCATTCGTTCAAAATTTCCAGCCTCTTGTTGCCGCCTGCAAATTTGGTACTCCATATGAGAAGCTCAATGGAGACTGCCCCTTTTTCCTACCCACTTATTCAACTGATGGGTTGGGATACACTTTCAATCCTGGCAACTTTGAAGAGCAACATCGTATCTACAGTTCCACAAAATATTTTAACAAGTATATTGTGCAAGCTGGAGAACACAACACAAATATGAAGAAAAAAATACACAAGTCTGGAAATATGCAGAACAAGATGTTAGAGGTCTTGATCACACATCTAACGGGCAGCTCTCTCCCAAGAGTTGGATTCAACTTGGCAGATGACATTGAAAATATACAAAAGTACTCAAGATCTGTTAGCCCCTTCATTCAGGTAACAACATCTCATGTTGAAGAGTTTTATTTGTAACCGCCTGCTTGAGATACTCTACCACAATTTCACACTATCACAGATACATGCAAAGAATGAGGTACCAGATCTGGGCCAGAACTCTGTTCCTCTTGTTAAAGGTATAATGTATACTTTTACGGTCACTCCCTCCATCGTTAGCACGGACCCGGAAGTGCAAAGCATGGATTTGGGGGTTAGGGGCTGCTTCTCACAGGCGTCCTCAGATGATGGGGCGGAACTGGACATATTCCAAAACTACACGCAGGCCAAATGTTTTTTTGAGTGCAGGAAAGAGAAATAAGCTATAAGCTTTGCAAGGAGCAATGTAACTTAATTTAAGGCGCAACACGAACAATTTTGAACAAGGAAACATTGTTTTTTCACTTTGAACAAGGAGACTGGATGAACTTATGCTATAAAAGCACAACATAAATTCAGAACCTTTTAGGATAAAAGAAGCTTATGATCAGTGCGGCTGCATCCCATGGGACTTCCCTCATTTCCAAGAGGGCCTGCCTGTCTGCTCTCGGTTTGCCTCCTCTTGCTTCAGCAACAGCATTTCTTCCTCCACGGGCCAGTGCCAGCACTGCTTGCCAGAGTGTGATGCTGTCACCTACTCCTACTCTCTCCGTAAAGACGCACTGAGGGAGTCAGAGCTGTGCTCCGATGAAGAGTTCCTAAACAGCCAAAAGGTTTGATATCGACTGTTCCAAATGCACTCCACATAGCCAGTCAAGTTTTCTCTTAAGATTGCTTTTCCTGAGACCTTCTATGACCAGAACGTGCAGAGGCTGTTTCACGTAAAAGAAGACTACCTTCTTGAAAACTGCAAGAAAAAGCTGAGGGAGATGTCACTTGTCAGAGTCCAGGTCAGGGGAAACAACAATATGTGATAAACAATCGTATTGTTGACGTATCTTTCCAGATGGGGGTGAGGACTGTGAACAAGATGATCAAGAGCAGGAGGCTCACATTTGTGGACATGATTGCAAACATAGGTAAATTGGCAGCTAAGACTTGAATCATTTGACACTAGGTGTCTTCCTTGCAGGTGGCGTGATGGGTCTCTTCACCGGGATGAGTTTCCTCTCGCTCTTTGAGGCGGCGATGTGGCTTGGCTGGGGCGCGGTGAGGAAGAGGCCAATTAAGAAGAAAGGGAAAGGGGCCAAAAAAGGGCAAATGACTAAAAAATGAGGAAGGAAATGTTTTCTAGGCGGAGACTTGTTTTTAATCAAGGGGAAAAGCCGGGAAGGTCAGATCGTTTTAGCAACGATGGAATGTGTGATATTTTGTGACCATGTTTGTGGTATTGTGTTTCTCAGCAAAATTAAAAACCTTATTGGACATTATTCTTAAATAATTATGTGAAAACATTTGTACAGTACGTGTAGGCAGATCCAAGACTAGGTATACATTGTGCATGTCCCCTTACTGCGTGCGTGGAAAATTGGCACATGGTATGCTCATTATTGGGGAATTTCTCCTTCAGATGACGATGTTTGTTGGAGTACATAACTGTGTCCGATCTGCTTAAACATGTCCAATAAGAGATAGTTTTTTAGATAGCATGTTTGAAATTCGCTTACAACCTTTGGCACTTACAATTTCCGATATCAAGAGTAGGCAAAGTGGGAGCAGCAGTTTGCGGCTTCTCTAAACATATCCTTGGATGTGTCACTTAACAAACTTTGGTCTAGTGTAAAGTTCGAAAAAAGAGTGTCGAGCTGAATTGTGACAAGAAGTATACAAAGAGTGTTGAACCAATTAAGGCAAGGTACATCATTGGAACACGCTACCATTTTAAGTGCTACTACACACTCACCAAGTTTCTGGATCCTTAAATCTGGACATGCAACAGGCCTTCTCCCAAGGGAAGTTCAAAGCTTAAAAGGAAGAAAAGTTACTGGAACAAAAATGACAAAGGCAAAAATTCCAGTTACACTGAGAACTTTTCTCGAAGAGACAAGCGCCCATGGGTTCAGATATCTGGTAAGTTTCTCTTTCGACGGAAAATGATAGGTACTGTATTTTTGCCTGACACTACCCCCCCCCTTTTCCAAGGTGGATGACCGCAAAAAAGGACTTGATAAGCTGCTGTGGTTGCTGGCCATAGCCACTGCTTTTGTCATTTCACTCATACTTAACGCTCAGACTGTCTTTGATGCCCAGAACAACCCCATCATGGTGTCCATTGAGACAGTTCCTATTCAGGTGCATGATCAAAACAATACACAAAACAACAGAATAACATACCACAAAAAGCACTCTGATGTTTTGATGGTTCCTTTGATATTTTTTGCAGGAGGTGCCCTTTCCCATGGTCACTCTGAAGCCAAGGTAAAACAGATTAAAAATAGTTGCTTATTCACAAACCGGTTATGAGAGGTTCCAACAAATTTATGAAATTGGGCTTCAAGAGGTGAGGCTGATAGTTCCTCCTTTCTCCTGGCACATTGAGTAGTCTCAAAGCCTTTGTCTAGTAGAAGAATCAGTCAAAGCAATGAGAGCACCATTAGTTTAGCTTCCCTACTTTGCCGGGCTCAATGCCTTTTCCTGAAAAATAATTTGAGTTGTCCTCCCTCAGCCATTAAAAGTCCGTCTTGAGAAAAAGCAACAAGGCAGTGTGAAATGAAGCTCATGCATGTCTCTTGTTGCAGAACCTTGGCCTCTCTCTATGATGTGGAGACAAAGATTCTGGACAAATTTGAATTGGACTGCTCATCTTGGAAGAAGGATGGGGAAGAGTGTATGGAGAGGACAAAATCATTAAGGGATCTGGTAAATTAAACAGAGAAAGGAATAAAAAATAGATAAAATGTGTTTTCCAGCTGTTGAGTAGCTTCCGAGACTTTACAATGGATTTATCCAAAAAACTTGTAAAGTTTGTTGAAGAAGGAGGGAGCAAAGATCCCACTTCCGCCCCTCTAGAAGCAAAAATAGGCTATGCAGAAACTATCTGCTACAGTGACCTTCATGCACATTATGATGGAAACTTGGTAAGGAAATATATTTTGGGGGGCTTGGAGTATTCTAGAGGTAAAGACATTTGATTCTAGACATACTCTTTACTCACAAGCCTGGCAATGGCCGAAGTTTTTGGAGAGGCACAGCTAGCCGCAGTTCACTTGGAGGATATATCTGCAAAAGCTTTCCTTGCTTCAGACGACATCCTGAGACAGGAGTTGGAGAACTTTATTGCTATATATGGAGCTGATGATACCGAACTTGAAATGACATTCTGTGTGAATCTGTTGGAAACCTTTTCTCTGTGGTCACTAGAGATAGCTGCAGGATTTTTTTGGACTCATGGATATTTCAGAGATGGTCCCATGTTCTTAGGAAATTTCCTTGACTCTTTGAGGTACACGACTTTTTATGGAGAGAAGATACTATTGCACAACGAGAATTACCATGATGTGTTGGATAGAAATAACTTCCAGATGAATTATTTCCTGAGTGATTTTGGAAAAATTCAGTCAATGCTTTTGACCAACAACCAGACCAATATGGTAGACCTTGGTATTTATTTCCTAAGATATATTGAACAAAAGCACTCATATGAAGAAAAGGGGAAAAGTGGATGCACTGGGGATGCAATTGTTGGACTATCACATCTTTCTACAAGCTTTTGCACAGAGCATGAAAACAACAGTTGCTGTTACTTGGAGAAGCTCCTAAGCAAAGATTATGAACAAGTCTACTCTTTCAAACAGTATGTTTTGGACTCTTTAAGTACAAGGAGTGCCAACAACGGTCAAGGAAAACGCATAAGGAAAATGACGGAAGCTTTGTCAACATCATCTCAGGAACCTTTTGCCTTCAACTTACACCCTCTAGTACCAGCTTGTAAGTTTGGAACTTCATTCGAGAAGATGTCTAGTGACTGTCAATATTTTTCTGTCACATATTCAACTGATGGGCTGGGATACAGTTTTAATTCTGTAAAAATGTTTGATCAATATCATGCCTACAGAGCAACCAAAGCCTTTCACAAGAATCTTGTCTCAGAGAAGAACCAAGAAAAGGCATGGGAGAGACTAAAAGAAGTTGGCAAATCTCATAACAAAGTTTTTGAACTCCTGGTTTCAATGCCAAAGCAGGGTATTTCATACTCCAAGATTGGATTTGACGTTGGTGATGATGTTGAGGGGATGCATGAGTATGAACAATCTATGATTCCCTCAATTCAAGTTAGTGGTTTTATTAGGCAAAGAACTTTCTTGATCTAATAAATCTAGCCTTGCAGATCAATGGGAAGTATGAAATACCAGACTTAGGGGAGAATTCCAGAGAGCTCACCAGTGGCACAGTATACACATTTACTGTAACACCATCAATTGTCAGCATGAGCCCAGATGCCCAAAAGCTAGATACAGACATAAGAGGATGCATATCACAGAATGATGAGATTACTTTGGATATTTATAAAAATTATAGTCAAGCTAACTGTTTTTTTGAGTGCAGGAAAGACAGACAATATTATACAATTGTACCATTTGCCCCCATTTGAACTTTGTTTTTCTTTGTATTTTCAGATTAAAAGAGGCTTTTGAACTTTGTGGCTGTATCCCATGGGATTTCCCACACTTCAGGGAGGGACTGCCAATTTGCTCTCACTTTTCAGCAGCGTGTTTTCGTCAAAGCATTGTTGCATCTGCCGCAGAGTGCTCACACTGCCTGCCAGAGTGTGAAAGCATTTCCTACTCCTACACACTGCAGCAGGACCAGCTCAGAGTTTCTGAGTACTGCTCTGATAGTCACTTTTTGAGCCAGGTTTGTAAGTCTCAGACAGAGATGAGAAAGTGTTGGTCAAATTGTGATATTTTTTCCACAGTTGTTGTTCACAGAGAATTTCTACAACATGAAGATGCAGGATGAGCTGTCTCTGACTTCCTACCATGTGAAAAAGTGTCAAAGAATGTTGGGTGAAATGGCCCTAGTAAGGGTTAAGGTACCGTACACATTCGATTTTTCTAGAAATGCCAAAGATGCACTTAAAAAGCCCTCACGTTTTTTCTATAATTACAAACCAGATGGGAGCTAGGATGGCGAACAACATGGTCAAGAGCAGACGGTTGACGTTTGTGGACATGATTGCAAACATAGGTAGGTGGGTCACACATGAATGCAGTAATAGTAGACAATACTCAGGGTATTTAAGTAATGCAGTACAAGTAATTGCATTACTGAAATGCAGTACACTTTTTTCCTGCGGCGAAGCCGTCAGGTCCTAGAACTGTGAGAGTTGTTCTTGTTGTTGTTGTTGTGGGGGGGGGACTAGTTTGATCAACATTTATGGTTTGTTCTCTTCCCCTTATCTCCCACCCATATTTTTCTT
>JAAUXU010017175.1_pt1 | contig 11787 bp, 15 predicted proteins | sample 7278151 | NCBI WGS metagenome assembly JAAUXU01 (sample SAMN14350113, study PRJNA611818) | marine sediment metagenome | isolation source: surface marine sediment (1.8m) | place: French Polynesia: Moorea | collected 2018-08 | reverse complement strand
GTGCTCGTTCAAGGTGCGCATGCATTTATTTCATCTATGTACGTATTCTCATAAGTGTGCGCGCACTTCAAGGGCCGACACGTGTTGTAACAGGGTGTATCAAATTACTTCGGCGTGTGCGTGCTCGTCGTCCTCGTGAAGTTCCATTGCTCTGGCCAAAAATTTGAACAGGTCGTCCTCGCAGTCTTCTTTGCGCTGTACATATCCAAGCATTCCGTCGAGAACGTTCCTTGCGCTCCAACCCTTTCTCTCCAGCTTGGAGCACAGTCCAAAGATCCTCTCCAGCGTGTCTTCCTCCTCTTTGGGGCACTGAAAGACCAAGAGGGGAACGTCTGCCAAGCTGGCGGCCAGCCACATGGTCATGAAATGCGAGGGGTCGAGCGAGGGAGACGCCACCCAGGCGTACTGCTGCTCCTCAAGGGGTCTCTCTGGTGGAAAGTCATCCTCACTCTCCAAATGGAAGTATTTTTGCAGACAATCGTTCAGGTTTGTCTTCCTGCTGACGGCCATGGCATCGTCAATCTGGCAGCTGATTGACCGCCTGGCATAAGAGGACTTGCTGAACTTACTGCTGGAGACCACGTGGGGATTGATGCCAATCATGGGTTGGACATCCAGCGTCAAAGCTGCGTCAAGGTATGACTCACTCAGCCCTCGCCTGTGAGATCTCTGGGTCAGACTTTTGACAGCTCTAGACCGGTCGGATGTTGTCACTTCCTTTTCCGTGATGTTGAGCACGATCTGTTCATATTCATCGTCAAGGTCGCCAATGTCCAGTTCGAAGCTGAAGCTGTCATCAGTGGAGTTGTTGTCTCCCTCGCTCTCGGTCGGCGGGGAGGTGCTGAAGCGATCAACTGCCTGAGTAGCGTCTGGATTGATATTTTCCACAGTCTCAGTTACAGGTCGGACTTTCGCTGCCCCCAGCAATTCTGAGTCTGGAGTGTCGCCCCTCATCATGGCCATCTTGAGCCTGTCGGCAAATCGACTCTTTCTTTTCGTGTAGTCCTTTGGAGTCTTCTCCTCCCCGTCGTCCTTTGTTGCAAGTTTATCTTCTTGCACATTATCAATGATGAGATCGCCGCTGCCTTCGTCGCTCACTCTCGACAACCTCTTGGCCAGTCTGTCCAGCTCGGAGGTCTTTGATGAGACAGTTGAGCTCCTGGCACTTTTTGCCGCTGTCATCCGCGCATCACTCTTGAAGCTCTTGCCCAAGAGCTCCATTTCTCTCATGAAGATCGCTTTGTTGGATATTTCAACGACATTGGGTCCGCTGACCAGACACGCTGCCTCCACGTGATTGCCCAGCCTGGTGAATCCTCCTGATCGCTGTTGCTCCATGAGCAACAAACCACTCACAGTCAGCGATTCATGGGGCAGAATTTGCTCGACGAAAAGGTAGATTAGGATGAGTTCTGGATGACAAATGGCTACAGCTCGAGGGACGTCCTCTACAGCACCGTGGTCCAGAGGTGGGATGTGGCGGAAAGTGATGCTACTTGCAGCAGCTGTGAGGATGAAAAATATTTAGATGCAGCTACGGAAGCTTTGTAAAATACTAAAGTTCAAAAGTTGTTCCTACCTAATCACTGGGGGTCTACACAGTCACAATTTTCAAATAGTCCTTCATTGACGTAGCCACAGTGCATTTTTTAGTCACTATGGACTCGATCATCGAGGACTCGGATCCGTGGAGGCTCCATGGATGCTGATTAATACTTAAAAATGTAAATTTTATGGATACTCCGGGTCTGGATGTTAACGATAAATGTAAATAAATGAATAATTCTAATACAAAATAATCCTAATCGCGACTTTTCAGCCCGCTCTCGGCAACCTGAGTGTCCGTAGCATTCGACATAATCACACTCGGTATGCGGTGTACGTTGTCTCAATGAGACTGACCACAAGATGCAACTCATTTAACTTAACATGACTTTTCGCTTTCTACTTCAAAGTGTTGAAACTTTCCGGCCTGACTAAAAGTGCACAATTCTCTATGACTTGTGACGATCGAGAGTAAGAACATCCGACTACAGCATGATCAAAAACAGGATCAATATTGAGAGCGAGGTTACACCCCTTCGTGTCGCCCATGTATGTTAAAACGTAAGATAACATTGCTCCAGCACAAACAACTGCTGCCTGATCTGCCCAGACATTTTTCTTAGTCATCCGTTGACTACTTCTGACATTTCAATCAATGCAAGTCGGAAGGCCTACCAAGGGGCCTACGTTAAGCTCAGTCACTCATACCCTCGCTGAGTAGCTAACATACTACATTTGTACACATTGTACAGCACTGTTGTTACTGACTCTTTCAACACTTACACTGCAAGTCGAGAGCCCTCCGTTCATGGCTGACAAAGATAGGGGCCAGAGGCTTCTCCTCGTCGGAGGTGAGGTTGGTGCGGTCATCGAGATTACCTTTCTCTACGTAAGGTCTGTTCTGCACAATTATCGCAGCAACAGGTTGTGAGCATAAGTGGATATAAACTTACATTCATGTATGGTTGTACTTTGGCTTAAGAAATACTCCGAGCAATTGATGCTGCCACTATTGCACCACCCTTAATGTAACACAATGTCATTACCCTTTTCTTTTAAGGTTATAAAAAACGTGACTAAGTAGCTTGTCGCGCATGCTCTATGCAGCGAGATCCATAGGTAACCTGACCATGATCGTGAAAAACAGACCTTGGACGCCAATGTCTCCCAGGTTCTTTTTCCCCCTGTTACTCTCTCTGGTGACCCTGACGTGACCCCACGGTTCCTCCACGTCCAGGACGTCGAAGTAGTTGAGAAAGTGTCTGAATCTAAGAGCTTGATCCAGAGAGGAGTCTAATTTTCCAAATAACGTCTTAAACGAGACTCTCTCTCCTATGGACAGAGTTGTGCTCTTGCACATCCTGCCAGGCAACGTGGAGAAGAAGGCGTTCGCAGCTACGGAAGCCACGAAGCGACGGTCAAAGTTCTGCGTGAAGTGGAGATCCGAGAGGCTAAACCTAAATGTAACTCAAACGTACAGTACAGGTTACGCAATATACATACGTACACGATGTTATTTTCTGAATATGTACTAACTATGTACATGTACTTTTACCCTACAGTAAGCTTATGATGCTTACCTAAACCCTTTAGTCTTTGGCTTAAGCTCCTTCAAGCTGATGGCGTATCTGGCCATGCACGGCAAGGTGCGTGAGAGAAATCTTGTACGTTCGTCTGCCGAAAATTGAGTCTCGACAATAAGCCTAAGAGTTTCAAGACCTCTAGGATCCGGGCTGGTGGTGTCGGAGAGATCACATATGCTGGAAATTTGCTTCATATTCTCGATGAGGTCGTCCACTGTTAGATCAGGCTTCTGCAAGCCCAGGAGCAACTCCTGCACGGGCTTCCACAAGGGAAGGCTGGAGGGCAGAGGTACCTCAGGTGTAACGATCATGGCTGTTGAGACGTCGTCACTGGTCCTCCATGTCTAGGGTGGGCCAATGTTCCTGCCGATGCACTCTCGCCTGGTCCTCGGCCTGCAGCCTGAATCTGATGTAGAAGAAGTGGAAGAGCAACGTGATGAGGATCACGGCCGCGAACTGGAGGGCCTGGGGACTGACGTGGTCAGTCAGAGCCATGTCGGTCGTTGCTCATCTAAACACAGACAGCACATGGAGTATTGTCCACCTTTAGCTTCTCTCAGTTGGACGAGCGCCAAGTGCTATAGAAGTCCACGTACAGGAGTCTACTGACATTTTAACCATATATGCACAGTCCGCACTCTTTCATCTGATACTGACGACTGTACTTGGGCTGCCAGCCGTCCTCCAGTGCTATGTGTTCCTGTACACTTCGTACGTGGGGCCGCTCTTGTTCGAAGATGAGCACGTACAATAGTGGCAAAGTTTAGAGCCCCATTCCCTTGAAAACAGAAATAGCCCCAGCTTAAGTAGAAACAGGCTCAGCTTCATCAAGAACTCTATGGATAAGGAGCAGAGGGTCCAGAATAAGGAAGGCCTTCATGAAAATGGCCATTTTTTCGGCCCCCGAACTTGGGTGAATTCGGTACGGAGGTGTAGTTGAGATTAATAGTCCTGAGGCTCCTTCATTGATTGCTGGCTCTTTGTTAATTATACTATGTCATGCATGGTTTTGAGGGTTCAACTAATGTCCCAAATATCTCTTTTGACACGAACTTTATACGCACTTAGAATAACATTCGAAAATCGATCGGACTCCAAATTTTACCTCCACTGTAGGAACGGCCCTGATATCGCAAGAAACTGACGCTGTCAGCGCAACCTCGGGGGGAACATCTTGACTGCAGAAAGTAACCGTGCTCGTCAACATGTAGCAACAGCAGACAAAACACCAGCGACGAAGTCAAGTAGTCGTTCAAAAACTCCCCAACTTTGCTGAGACGGAGTCTTTGTAGTCCCAACAAGTTTGTGTTGTCATCAGCCAATGTGAACATGACGAGTGAGATTTTGCTTCACTAGATACTATTTTTGTGGCTTGACAGCTACTGCAACCTGTACCACAACGTTGTCAGTGTCAAGATGAGCTCCCAGGGTGTCCGTCACAGAGCAGTGGAGAGCGAAGCCGCGGCCCAGGACGTCCAGGGCTTCGAACACGAACCTCCAGGACTGAGGAGACAAGACGAGGGCTTGCTTCAAAGCAGTAAGATGCCTGACATTGTCATATTCTTGAGGTGCTGTAACTTCTATTTTGCTGCAGGTACATATTCTTCGTGTTCGGACTTCTTCAATGATGTCTCCTCACTCTCATCTACTACACCCCTAATGGTAGCGGCCGACAGCCATGAAACCACTTGTGTTTTCCACCAAGGAAATCAGGAACAACAGCTCGCTACCAGTATTAGGTCCATATGACGCTCAGTTTATATTTTTTCATACACGAAAATAGTCGGACCACTGAATGATACAGGACGCTCGTCATATTGTAAAACTTACTTTGTGAACGGTTCGATATGTATTTTCACGTCTAGTGGTCCTGACGGTGGCACAACGGGTCTGTTGTACACAATTTTCCTGATCGTCAACGCTGCTCTCGGCGCCGGACTGCTCAACTTTCCGAGCGCGTTTGTGGCAGCTGGAGGAGTTGGCACAGCTCTCGTGGTCCAATCAGTTCTTCTCGTCTTCATACTCGGAGCCCTCGTCATCCTAGCTTACTGCGCAGACATGGTGAGCAATAGAGGTTGAAGTAACCGCGGGCTCAACGCACCAGCTCGTTCATTGTTTCTTGTGCTACGTAGAACAACGCGCGCACTCTCCAGGAGGCGATGGAGGCTGCCTGCGGTCCGTGGGGCCGGCGCTTGACCTCTCTGTGCGTGGTTGTCTACTGCTTCGGCACCACGGTCACGTTCCTCATCATCGTGGGCGACCAGTGGGATCGGGGTCTGGCGTCAGCTCTTGGTGAACGGTGTGTCCATGCATGACTTTTGTCACAGACCAATGCGCTTCATACGATGTTCTAGAGCTACTAAGTACCTCTTATGGATTCTCCAGGGTATTCTGCCTACCAGGCAATTGGTACCTGCACAGAAACTTCACCACAGCCGTCAGTGCTGTCATGTTCATCCTCCCTCTCTGTTACTCTAAGAAGATCGACTTCCTGAGAGTGCCCAGTGCCATGGGTGTCTTTGCTGTCATCTACGTAGGTAAGCAGTGAGGACATCCTTCAAATGTCTGCAGCTCCACATGAGTTATGACTCAACCCATTACTGCAGTCGGTCTCATAGTATACGAGTACTATGCGCCGCCATACGTAAGCGCAAGGCGGCCGCCAAGTGATCTTCTCACAAGTCTCCACCAAGATGGTGGCGAAAAACCCCCGTTCAAGTGGAGCGACATCTTCTACGTGGTTCCGGACATTTGCTTCGGGTACCAGTGTCACGTAAGTGTCATCCCCATCTACTCTTGTCTGCGCGGACGCTCCATTCCGAGGTTTGTGGCAGCGTCCTTCTCGGCCGTGGCTCTCTGCGCCATCTCCTACACGCTGGCCGGTGCCTACGGCGTCTGGACATTCGGCGACTTGACGGCGCCCGACATCTTGACCAACTATGCGGGTTCAAGACCTGAGGTAAAACGCCCTCGACAAATGGATCTGCCCCCCCCCCCCGCTAGATACATTGTGCTATGCGATTAGGTGTTGGCGGCCATAGCGGCCACGGCGTTCAAGACGTTTGGCACTTACCCCGTGCTGCTCTTCTGTGGCAGGGAGGCGCTGGTATCTCTGTGGATTGACTGGCGGCGGGGTCGAAGGCAAGGACGTGCTTACAAGCATAATAATATCTCTCCTCCCAAAGTGATCCTTAGACCCGTCTCGTGCTGCAATGACAAAATAACTCTCATCAGGACCTCCATCGATGCCGACGACGAATTCGTGTCGAATTCCCTTGCCGACAATGTTGAAGAGGAAGATGAATCCCGTGTCGAATCCTTCAGAGGTCGCGCCATGATAGCCAGTACATGGTTCGGATTATCCCTGGTGGCTGCGGTCCTCGTGCCAGACATTGGACAAGTCATCCAGATGCTGGGAAGCTTGGCCGCAGTGTTCATCTTTGTCATCCCGGGCATGGGACTTGGAAGAGTGAGTATTTGTATGCACACGCACGCGGGTACATCTTGTTGGCACAGTTTAATTCCCTTCCTCCTTTCCTCCTCTGTTCGTAGCTGGCCATCTTGGCTGACTCTAACCTGTCCTCGGCCAAATCGTTGGTCTTGTGGCTCATCGCGACTGTGTATGTGGCGTTGGGCGCCTTCATCTTCGGCGTGGTCATCACCCAGAGCGTGGACAGCATCTTGAGAGGTGACGGTCACCCCGGCCACTCCATATGCTAGCATTTTCGCAATGCCAACTGATGACTAGAAGTCGAAAAAATAGGTTTCCTCAAGATACACCGCCCGCTACCCTGTTGTTTCCTCCCAATCGCATGTTTTTTTTTGCTGAATTACTTTGCTTTTCACGCATTTTGGCAAAAAATGCCTAAAACGCATTGAAAGAACAAGAAAAATGACACATTTTTTGGCCAAACATGACGTATTTTTCCGCTCCCCTCTGATGACAATTGCATAGGAGCTCCCTTCATATTAGCTACCGCACTTGTTCTGGTGAGTGTGAATATGCGGCATGGTGATGCTAGGCTATTGTACCATCACAATGCGTTGTTGCCACCAAAACTTTTATAACGCAAGACATCAATGAGAGGAGATAAAAGCTTTGCCGCAACACCTCTTTTTTGCCTCAGTCTGCTCAAATATTGACGAAGCAAAGAAATGATGAGAATGATTTGTGGAAAAAATGGCCAGAGAGCAACGAGTATGACTGTCCCAGTCTGGAAAACGGAACTTTCAATGTCCGCATGCTCAAGAGTCGGACTGGAATCAATTCCTCCGGATCAACGTTGAATGTGACTGCCAAGATTTCAGAAACGGAGACTACAAAACAGCCTTCACAGCAAAATTACTCGTATCATAACAAACATTTTGATACCTTTATACTGCCTCAGACAGAGGGAGAGAGAGACGCTTTCTTTTTGGTCGCGCTTTTATACGCAGGCATTTCACCTTAACCTTCTATTCATGGCTGGTATTTGTTACGTTGTCACGTTACCATACGTTTCACCTATGCAATAGCATATTCTGTGTACTTCTACATCAATAAAAACTCTCATTTATTCAGCTACAGCCATCAATTGTTGCTGTCGGCGCCGCTGCTCAAATTTTTCACGTGGCAATTCGCCAATTGATCGGCTCTCTCAACACTTGCAACGCTGTTGAATGAGTGCGGGTCCCCCTGCGTCATCCCCCTCCTATCATGAATATTTTTGCCACTACCTTGGCCAAAAATGTATCTGCCTCAGTCTCCTTTGGTTCGGTGGTGGAAAGAAAAGCCGATATTCAGACTGATAGTAAAGGGTCTGTTCAAACACTGGTTAACTCATGTATCTTGCCTTAGCTCCTGGGCGCAAAACCAAAGACTCGTCGGGGTGATGGTTTTCATACATATACCGGGCCTACTGAATTATTCATCATATTGTTCTTAAGGCAGAATGCTAACTTTGTATGAGTTATACTGTGTGGATTAGGCTTGAAAAGACCCTGTCAGACTTGGACGGTGCACTTCAAAGTACAAAGGCGAGCACTCGTCGAAGGTGTCGGCGTGGACCCTATTCCAGGTGTACAGACCAAGGAACTGCTATGATTGAAGCTCCGTCAATCCTCTGCTCATGTGCAGAGCAGGCCGACTCAGCGGTCAAGATAGAAGTGATGACAAACAAACTGAGCGAAGCAGAGTTCATTGATCTTCTTTTCAGAGTCGAGCACAATTCATTCAACGTGACCTTTCCTTTGACCTCGAACACAGCCTCAATGCCGCCGGAGCGAGACCTCTGTCTCCAGGCTGCAGTCAAGGCCAAAAGAGGTCAATATGAATGAATCGGTCGGGAAGAGATTCACTGGAATGTAGCACACTTATAAAGAAAGATCAAGTAACTGTTAATCGTCATAACACTTGAACTGTGCCACGGTGCTTGCCCATAGTCTCATCTATATTTTGATAAAATCATCCTGATAATTTCATTCCAAGAATATCATTCACTTGTGGGATGATGATGTACACACGTGCAGGAGATCTAATGTCAATAAGAGTTGTACCCCCCCCCCCCAGCAACTAAGACATTGTGTACTTCATGTTCTTGGCAAGGATGTCAGATACTAGACTTCGAACTTTGCACATGTTAGCAAAAAAAACAGCTGCAGCTAAATATGGCGCGTATTGCATTAGGCGGCTATGGGACATTGTACGACTTAACTGTCCGTCGCAAAACCTGACAAGAATCTCTCTCATTATATTGGCGAGGGTCTAGAGCTCCATCCAGGATTGGTACTTTTTCTCCAACAAACCAACGGCTTCTGCCAGCTTCCAGCCGTTTCTACGGTGCACGTGTACATGATGTAGCAGACGAAGAACTGGTGCAGGTCGTCGCTGTCCCTCCCCTGGGCTTAGCCACGCCTGTAGCGGTGAAAGGTTGAAAATGCTGACAGAGGAAGGCGAAAATCATCAAACTTCTCGTTGCGCAGCGACGAATGGCGTGATGATGCCGGATTCAAGACTGCCGGGTCAGACCTGGAAGAAAGGACAACGCTGAAAGCTCTCTCAAGGACGAAAGCACGTACGAAAGTTTGTCTGTACGAAAGTTTTTCGCGCACCGAGGTCCTATCGTGGGACTGCCGAGCGTCAGTACACACCTGCACTGAGAGGAAATGCACTGCACGACGTAAACGAGATTAAGTGTAGAAGCAGAAGAAAAAAAACTTTCATTTTGGAGCACACGAACGAAGAAGAGCTTGAGATGCAGAGTGCAACGAGAACAAAAAGCAACTGCAGATGCAACTGGCGACAGGGCTTGCAACTTGGGGAAAAGTTGGAGGCTGCGCTGAATTTTGATTGTCCACAACGCTGAATCACACCTCACCCGCTCGATAGTATCGTGTGACACAGACTATTTGTTTGGAAAAAAATACGGAGTGGAAATCAAGTGACGAAATACTTACTTTTCTTCGAACGTAGGATTTTCTTTTAAGCAGCCACTTTTCAAAGTTTTGAGACTGCAAAGTGCGATTTTGGTTTGAAGGTGAGTTTCCATAAGTTTCGGCCTTTTAAAAGAATGCGTTAAAAAAGTAAAGTACTTTTTTCTCGCTCTTTTGGGTGAGAAAAGCGACTGCGTAAAAGAAAGATTATTTTCTCACCATCAATCGTCACGCTGACGATGGCATAGTTCAGTTTAAAGAAAAAATGCTGCAGAGTTTCCATTTGTCTTTGCCATTGTCTTCCTGCTCTGAGTTTCGACTTTTAGTCACACTGGGCATAAAAGGACGTTGAGAGACAACTCAGACCATCATTTTTTGGCAGGACCAAGTATTTGACACAGCCAATACGCTGACAGAATTCTCACCTCATCGTCCTGAGCAATCTGTAGAGGTCGTTTGATTGACTGGGCCTTTTGGTGCCCTCCAGAATCACCTGACTGGGGTCGTAACGGCGCTCCCGGGAGAGGCTGTTGAGAAAAGCTAAAAAAACAAAGTTGATCATGGAGCCTCAGTAGATGGATATGCAAAAAAAACTTTTTGCAGTTGGTTGCAATTCCGCTCGAGTACACAGCAGCCACATGGGTTGTAATCATAGTCTGTTTATCTGCATCCCTTTTCCTAGTTCAACTGCTTTACTTCATAAAATGGAGGCATTTTTATCGGTTGAAGGCATCAAACTCCGTCATCAAGTGACTTGTTGGAAACCCTGTGCATGAAGATATCATTGGGCTTACATTCTAATGTTTTAACTGAGAGAGAATATATAAGTCTTTGCACTGAGGGCACCTAATTAAAGCTCTATGGCAGTAAAAGTCTTTTGATTTTTACTCACGTCGGTTAAAGTCACCGAAACCTTGGGTCCGGAGGTGATGACCCGAGTCTCGTGTGACACGCACAGGGTGCCCGGGACGAATCAGGACAACATTTATTTGCTTCCAGCAATTACTGCACTCCGATTGATCTTTGAATTGTGGACCAGCCTAAAAGCTGACACCGTCTGCTTTATGATGCGTTGCCCTTCAGTGGTCAAGCATTCAGGGCGAAGATGGAGCAGGTCCTAAGACCTGCTATTGTCGAATTAAAAAGTTATGTCGCAAGCACAACTTATTGTAAAGTTGACCAACTACTTGAGGTCCACGGTCGAGGCCGGGAAAGACGAGAGCAAGGCCCAACGCATCGTGCATGCCCCGCAAATTGGTTTGGAGCCTAGGCCAAGATTCTTGTCCGGCCTAAGGAGTCCAATGCTGCCATCCGTGCCCATGCACGTCTTGAACAAGAATCACACCACCATGGCCAATTCCTTGGACTCACGGCAGTGCGTGAGGCAGCACATCTGGACAGCAAAGCTCAAGGGTATTCGACTTGAACCAAGAAGAAAGACAGTGGACAACACCATCAACAGGCAGAACGACAGGTACCTCGTGAAGGAGAATCGAAGCCCTGGCCACTTCTCTTGTTTGGGTGGGTTGAACTTCTGCCCCAGAGGTCTCTTTCAGCAGGATCTTCTGCGCTGTGTCAATACAGTGCAGCAAATACACAAAGCCCTAATTGTATCAAGTAGCAGGATGAATAGAAAATTTATAGCTGCACTAAAAGCAGAGTTTGTTAATGCAGCGATAGAAAAATTATGTCCCCCAGAGGAAAAGAGAGCAGCTGTAGCACAATGCATGAGCAGTCCTGCAGTTGGGGCCCAGGACACGAGTACAGTTGAATCCGGATGTATCGACTTGGCTTTTTGGTCAGCACCAACGTTTCCTGGGACAGTGACAACTTCCGTCACATGGAGATTCGACTGTATGATGTACGTACGCAAGACGTCTGCTATGAACCGCTTGACAAACGATGTGTTGAAGGTGCCGTATGCAAAAAAAGGGCCAAGGAATGAAAGTTGGCACCAGGAAGGTGAGGAGAGGAACGAGTGAAAAAGTTGCCAGAGGCAAGAAGGGGACAAATAGGCCCAACCGGTGATCGCGTGAGAGAAGAAGCACGAAGAATTTGTGCACGCTGGGGACATCTTTTTTATTTGTTGGCAAACGCCACCTAGGATGTACTAATAATGGGCTCGACCAAATTCACTAAAGGGTGTAACAGCAAAAATGTCCGTGAGTCTCTCAATCTCTGTCCACACCTTGGTGATGGAGTCTCCTCAACTCGGCCCGAGAGTCAAATTGTTCGAGTCATTTTCTTC
>JAAUXU010151849.1_pt1 | contig 11791 bp, 17 predicted proteins | sample 7278151 | NCBI WGS metagenome assembly JAAUXU01 (sample SAMN14350113, study PRJNA611818) | marine sediment metagenome | isolation source: surface marine sediment (1.8m) | place: French Polynesia: Moorea | collected 2018-08 | reverse complement strand
GTGCGGCCTAAAAAAGTTGCCTGAAAAATGCCGCTCCCCAGAATTGTTGTTGTTGCCTTAAACACCGGTCTCACCATCTCCCGGCCGTTCAAGTGCCCCGCCCCCCCCCCCCCCCCCCCATTCTCCAGATCTCACCCCATGCGACTTTGGGCTCTTCCTCCAGCTGAAGAAGGAACTGACAGGGGGTCCCACACCGCCGATGAGGAGCTCAAGGCCGCAGTCAGCCGCACCTTCTGTGGGATTCCCAAGGAGAGCTTTGCGACGGACCTTAGGAACAAGTGGATCAAAAGATTTTCAGCTTGCATAGAGCTCAAAGGGGACTATGTTGAAAGATAAGAAAAGTTTGTCCATTACTCTTTGTACTCCTGATTGGTCAGGGTAGCGACAGATAGTTTGGGATAACCCTCATATTATTTAAAGGGCAAGGTCTCTACACACAATGGATAACAAAAACTGAGGTGCAATTCTCAGAACGTGACCTGCACCACCCAGAACAACACTGCTAGCAAGGTCTTGAGCTATGTTAGTTAAAATTAGCAATAGGCAAATTTGTTTTGTGTGTGCTCAAAGTGGCTGCCTTCGGCAACAATGCAGGCCTCAAGCCTGCTCCGGAAGCTCTTGCCAGTTTTCATGATGATGTCCCTTGGAATGCCAGCCCATGCATCTGTGATGGCACCTCTCAAGTCTTCCAGATGGGCATGAAACATCCTTTTAGATCTTTCCTCTCTTTACCCGACCAGAACTAGTCTAGGAAATTCTGTTTGGGCGAAGAGGGATGCCAGAACTCCTTGAGCAAGAACTCAGTCTGCACGGCCAGCCAAGGCTGTCTCACCTTGGCCGTGCATGCTGGAGCACCAATCTGATGTAACACGTGCAATCTCATATCTACGTTTTCCTTGATCCCCGGTATGACATGCTTCTTGAGGAGCCTCCCGTCGGCGGCAGCAGGCACAAGCCACCTGGGTTGAACACCAGTGGAAAAACCAACCCATTGCCTGTAACCACACCCGGGACCATGATCCCCACAGGCTTCTTTGTGTGGGCAGCTCAGAAGATGCTGTCAGGGACTGGCTTATGGTAAGGAAATTGCATGTACCGGTCGTTGCGGCAGTTGATCTTCCGGTCCGCTGTGAGGAACTTATCATCGGTGAATATGGTGACCTTCTTCTTAATCCTCAGCTGGTTCAGCCAGAGCTTGGCTCTGTTGAACCGTTTCTCGTTGGCCACAGCAGTCAGGTGCGGCCGAACTACCGCACAGCTTTGCTAGATGCCCCAAGCTCCTCGATAGCCCTGCTCACATACATGGCGTTCAGCCTCCTCATCCGTGTCATTTTCTCATGTGCACAGTTGGGTTTGTATCGTTTTGCCAAGATTCTATGCATTACTGCAATAGAAGTAGCAATAGCACAGTAGCTATGGCTCAGTAGTAGCAATGATGACGGTCGTAGCGAGGGTCACGACGTGAGTAGCGGGGGAATTGAGACAAGGTCTAATTTCAAACTGAAATGAAATGTAACTTCTACTGTTCATTTATATGGATGTAAGAGTAGGAAGAGGAAGCGATCTCTGAACAGGTTCTTGTAGGAAGGAAGCATGATCTAGTCGGGACATGAGTGCATGTCAGACTTTTGTTGTCTGCTTCCTGATGACCTACACATGTCACATAGAATCGTACATGTTGCGCAGCAGTGTCTCCTTCATCTCAGCCTTGAATGTCTGACCTTGGATCTGGGCCTTTCTCACTTTTCGGGGACCCACCAGGACTGTTCAATACTTGCTAGGAGCAGAACACGATGTTCGAGTGACGCCATAATGAAAGACGGTTTCAGTAGGTCATCGTGCGGAGCTTGCACAACCTGCTCAAGCCCAATGGTCACCAAAAAGTTCCACAAGAGCGCAAACAACACGTAAAACTCTTTTGCGACACTCAATGACAACAAACAAATGAAAGAAATAGTAAAGAAAGTACGTAAAGTAAAGAAATAAAATTTTGCGCTTGCCATGGTTTTTTGAATTTAGCGTGCGATATGCAGCTTTCAACTCTGCCATCCTAAAAAATGCTACGAAGTCCAGATATGGGCAGCTTTACGAGTGAACAGCAGGCAACGAGTGCTTCGCTAAGAATTCACGCCAAATTCAAAATCATGGCAAGCACAAACTTTCTATTCTTTTTTTGCAATGCAAAGGGTTTTTCCTCCACTTTGAAAGAAACATTCCAATTGAATAACTAAAATTTTTTTTGTATTTTCTAAGTTGAGAACTGAGAGAGAAGACAGCAGTCACCAAGGAAGAGCCGGTGTTGCTCTTCCTTCTTCCTAAGGAAGAAATCATGCGGTCATGCGGTCCTTAGAAGTCTGAGAAAAAAAGTGATGAGGCATGCAGACGATTTGTGGATTACAGCGGTAAGGATTTCACAGTCAGGACTGCCCAGTCAAATTTCAAGGAAATTGACTATGCCAAGTATTTCGTCTTTTTAAACGATGAAGTACACTACAGGGTACTCGACACTCTGGTGCACGTACTCAATGCTCAGGTCAAGACTGAGCCAGAAGGAGGGAAGAAGTTTGAAACAGCGGCAGAGACTGGTCCACAACTCAAGTCACATGAGTCTGAGTATCAATGGAAATGCCCACAATCATTTGATACAAAGGAACTGTTTCATTTCATTGGTAAGTTGACATTTTTTGATTAAGATACGTAAGTTAAACATTAGTTCCTTCTGTGTGTCAGACTAGAGTCTGTCTAAGAAGAAGTCTTGGTCTCTCCCCCTTTTTCGACTGCCGGGCCAGCCCTGTGAGCAAAATACACATGCAGAGTAAACTAAAGCCATTTACATCGTCAAATGCCTAGTTTCATAAGTGAGGAAGAACAGCAACCTTGTCCCCATTTGCACCAGTGTCATCTGCAGTTTCGTTCCCACCAACATCATTGGCAGTCTTGTCTGCAGCTTACCAGCATGTTTGTCTGAACCAGTCTTGTTCACACCAGTCTCGTCCTGCTACCTTGCTTGTAGTGGTGGTGGCCTTTGTCTTTGCTCTCCTACACAATGCCTACATGTGGTGCCACAAACTGCCGGAACCAGACATCACATGGTACTTTAGGACTCCACTTCTTTCAGTGACTTTTCAGACTTTGAGTACATTTATGTTAAATGGTCAAAACTCCTCATGAACTTTTCAATGCATGCGTTCAGATGCAAAGGCCGATCAATGCAAAGAATGTCTCAAAGCATTGTGGCCAGATTGGAAACCATCCAAGCATGCTCATTTATGTTCAATGCACTTTGAGACAAAATTCATTGTTTTCTCAGACTCAGCTATTTGATGATGATGCTGTACCAACAGTCTTCATGAAAGGACCACCAGTTCCACCAACACATTCACTAACTCATGCACCTTCATACCAAGGTCCCGTCAACCTTTTCAAACCTTGGATACAGCCATGGTGATTCAACACCACCCTACAGACTACATACCTGCTGAGCAGTGTACCCCATGACTCAAAAATAGCTTTACGTCCAACTTGAAGAAACTTTACATAGCTTTTCATACAGAAGCATTGCACAATTTTACACTTTTACATTTCCCAATGCAAGACATTATTCTTGACAGCATATTTATTCTATACGGTCGCCCTTGGCGGCGACGACGGCCTCGAGCCTCTTCCTGAAGCCATTGCAGACATTGCTGACGTACTCCTCGGACATGTCCTCCCAGGCGGAGGTGATGGCGGCCTTCAGGGAGTCCACAGATGAGTGGGGTTTGTTGCAGGCAGTTCCCTCGACCTTAGCCTAGATGTTGTAATCTAACGGGTTAAGGTCGGGGGAACTGGGAGACCACATCGTTTTGTCCCACACGTTCTTCATCTTCTCCTTCAGCCAGGCTTGTGTCTTTTTCGGCGTATGGCAGAAGGCACCGTCCTGCTGGAAGACGTAGTCAGCATCGGCGAAGTTCTCCTCGATCCAGGGCAGGACGTGCTCCTCCAGCAGGCCGATGTACACATCGGACGTGACCTTCTCATTGTTCTTGACAAAGATGGGCGGGCACTTGCGGCCGCCGGAGCTCACCACGCCGGGGACCTTGACGCTGGCTGCATGCTTGGTTTTGAAAGTATATTTTACTTCGTCAGGGATGTCGTCCACGCTCTTGTCGCTCAGGTACCGGTCCGTGTGGCTGTTGGACACTCGGTCGACCCTGAACAGCTTCTCATCACAGAACAGAATGATGGGGCTCCCCTTCTTCAGCTCATTGAGGAGCTTCTTCGATCTCTCCTCTCTTGGTGCTGTTGTTGATGAGGTGCTTCTTCCTCCGAGCTCTGGACTGCATCCCCAGGTCCTCCTTGACGATCCTCTCCATAGACTCCCTTGAGGTGCTCATCGCCTTTGCCATGGGCCTCATGCACCTCACCGGGTTCTCCTCGATCTCCTTCTGCACGGCGTCGACGTTGGCCTGCTCAGCTTGTCTCTTGACAGATCCAGAGGCGGCATACCTCTTCTTGATGGCGTAGACGGCCTGGTGGCTGATCCCCAGCATGTCAGCAATCTTGGTGTTGCCAAATCGGCGCGACGACAGATCGATGAGGGCACTTCTTTTGCTCTCCATGTTGATGTTTTTATCACCAGAGAGCCCATTCGTTTACAAATGTAAGCTGTATCAATGTAGATTCGTCACTCAACCTTTCGTAATCAAGCCATTACTTCTACTAGTGAAAAAATTAATGTTAAGGTAAGTAAAGCTAATTTTGTGTCATGGGGTACTTCCAGCACAGTTACAGCTGAAAAGTCCTGTGCCAATGATGGCATGACATATCAAAACACATTAGCACAGTGTGACATGGAAATACGTGGAAGGGAAATTGACAAGCTGCAGAAACACAACAAGGAACTCCACATACAAAACTGGAAACTACTTCAGGGTCAAGGCAAACTTCAGGAGGAGAAAAACAAGTTGAAGGGACAAATTAAGAAGCTTCCATGGGCCTTGTGCAATCTTCATAACCAAGTGAAAAAGAAAACTTTGTTCTTGAAGACAATATAGCAGTCAAAAGACTTCAAGAAATACTTTACTCACGGAGCAGATTCAAATTGGTAGCTTTACACCAGTGGCAACAGCTATTTTCCATTGTCTCACAACACAGAAAAAAAATGAAGTGGAGGCCTTTTTGTGATGAGTTGAAGAAATTCAGGTTACTCTCCACTTCTATAGCCCTCCAGGGCACTCTTACCTGAGAAAGTGCTTGAATCTTTGTCTTCCATATCCAAGAGTACTTAGGGGATGGTATCATCCCCTAATCATAGTATCAATGGAACCCCTGAATTCACAGATGAGGCATTTGAGTCCCTTAAGTCCAAGGTGAACGACTTTGTACTCAAAGATGAGATTGTTCTCATCAATTAGTCCTGGATGAGATGAAGATTTGGAAGATGATAGACTACGATAAGAGAAAGTTTCATGGACACATTAATCTTGAACATGGAGATGTCACTGCCTTAAAGCCAGCAACAGATGCCCAGGTGTTATTGGCTGTGTCAGTTCAGGAGTGATGGAAGTGTCCACTAGCTTACTAGCTTTGTCAGTGGCCTGTCAGTGGCAGATCAAAACAGCATAGCTTCCACTGCTTTATGTAAGCTTCATGACATTGGACTTCACCCTGTCAGTATTGCAATGGATGGAGTAAAATCAAATTTATCCATGTTGAAGAAGTTTGGAGCATCATTGGACCCGTACAACTTAAACCCCATCTTTCCACATCCATCAGATGCATCCAAAACAGTTGGAGGCATGTTGGATGCAGAAGGCGAGGCTTTCATTACTGATGATGCTACTTGATTAGGACTAAAAAATTAACTTTCAGCTTGTGGGAAACTGCCTGGCCACCCATAAGACTCTGAAGAATAACAAAGGGGAAGAAATTTGCTGGAACTACATCACCAAACTACATAGGCTGCAGGAAGAGGAGGGCCTCCATGCTGGTACAAGACTCAGGAAACGGCATGTTGATAAATGGAATAAGAACAAAATGAGCACTCGCTTGCCATGTGACACCCTCTCAACAAGAGTTGCTGACAGCATTGACTGGGCTAGAGAGGATTTGAAGCATCCAGATTTTGCAGGCAGTGAGCCTACAACGGAATTCATCACAGCAACTGATCTCCTCTTTGATGCTTTTAACTCCAGGAGTTTGTTTGGACGATTTTCCAAAGCTCCCTTGAGCCGGAAAACTTTGGTGAGTGGTGACCACTTCTGGAGTCTGCTTTCGTGTATCTTTAGGGCTTGAAGAATGAAGTTGGAGTTCCTCTAGATGTCACCAAACGCAAGACTGGATTTCTGGGGTACCTGTGCTTGAATGCATTGGTACGATACCCTCATTGAGCAGGAAAAGCAGCTCCAAGTCTTGCTCACCTACCGCTTTTCACAAGATCATGTAGAGCCTCTCTTTTCAACGATCAGATCATCAAATGGTCATAATAACAGCCCTTCTACAAGGCAATTTGAATCAGCATACAAGAGGTTTCTTATGCATCACGAAATAAAGGCTGGGAGCACAGGTAACAGTCTTGCTCAGGACAGAACATTTTTCTTGACAGCAAGTGCGGGGAAGAAAACAGCAGCCCTGGTGGGCTTGGATGCCAGTGCAGCTCAATTTATTCGACAGTATGAGCTGAGAGTATCAGACTCTTTGGAGGATCATGATTACAGTATGCTTCCAGATCCCTCGAAAATGACTGAGTACAAAAAAGCTTGCATCGTGCACATTGCAGGTTATGTCGTGAAGATGACTGAAAGAGAGACATATTGCAGGAATGCATAAATGTATTACGTGGAGATTGTGCAGGAACTTCAACTGCAAATCTATTGCTGAGAAAGGATCGTGGTGGTCTTGTCAAGCCATCGAATGATGTCATTGATGTGTGCATAGAGACTGAGATTTCAGTGCCTACAAGCTTCTCTAGGATTTGGCGCACCATCACAAGATCATTTGCATCAACTAATTAGTATAGCTGGTCTCCAGTCAATTACTGAACGACATAAGTAGTTGTTTTTGTCTTTGGATGCTCACAATTAGGACAATTCTCCAATAGGAAGTCATTCATGCCAGCTCATTAAGTGTCTTTCAAGGAACTATGCTCAAATTCATCTTTTTCATGTGGCAAAGACCAGGGTCATTGAGATATTAAGTCCTCCTGTTAGGAGAACAATGAAGAAGCTAGTGCACTTCCACAATCAGTAAGACGATATGCAGTCACGGATGAATCCAACAATATGTATTGCACAAGTGACTGAACCAAATTAAGTTACAAAAAATAAAACAAGTGCTAAAACGTCTTCTTTACCACTGTTAGCATTCCTCTCAGGTCGCTTAAGATTGGCGCCAATTTTGGCACTGTGATGGAATAAGATGGCAGCACTGTTTCTAGGTCGTCATTGCAGCTGTTTCCTCGTTCCAGTTTTTGGAGTCGGTAGCCCCTCTATCTACTTGTATTCTTATCTCAGACTCCGGAGGCCAATCTGCAGGCCAAAAAGTCAATGCATATCCAAAAAAGACGAAAACAAACTTTTATAATCAACAATTGCGCCGTAAATATGCATTGTGATGATAGCAAAAGCAACAAATAAATCTTATTTTTTCTTTTGAGCTGTCTTTTAAACTTCCTTATTCTTTCTGTTTAATCTTGACGTCTGCTTTATCTTGAAAATGCGTGGGGAAAAGTCTACTTTTCCCCACGCATTTCCCATGTGGAAAAGTCCACTTTTCCTCACACATCTTACTGCTTACCTGCAGAACCAGTACAGAAAAGTGATGACACGAAACAAAATGAGGAGTTGAGAAAAAACCCTTAGGATTCCGAAAAAAAACCTTTTCTGTTTCGCAAAGGGCAGCTCAAGCTGGTCGCTCGAACGAAGAGTAAAGTTCGCGTCAATGTTCTCAGTAGGGGCAGGGAATTGTATTTTCTGCGAAAAATAAATTTCCCTGGGATCTCTTTTTCCACAACAGGAAGGAAAAAGTTTCGTTTCCGTAACAGAACATCCGTATCATCCGTTATGAGGAAAACCTGGACCACCGGGAGTGAAGCTGCCTTTTTCAGGAGAGCATGAATTTTCTCGTTTTTTTTCTCCCCCTCAGCTATACCCTCGGGTGAGAATAAGCCTTCAGAAAATCATCCTCCCTCACTCGGAAACTTAACTCCCAGCGGTCACTCGTTCCTTATGAAAAAAAGTGTTAGAGGTCAATTTCCCCCTTTTGCATGGCTGATGTCTAACTTTTGCACCGCGGGTTGATTCATCTCTAATAGGCCATTGAGCCAGTCAAGAAGCAGTGGGTCTGAAAGGTAACAGTCACCAGAAGAAGGGTCTTGGAGAAAAGAAATATATGTTGGAGAGACGGCGAAAAGCAGCAGCCTCACTCAGCCAGGACAGCTATTTCTGCCATCATTACATCAGTTGCTGTCAGCACAGTACAAAGTGTTTACTTTGTGAAACCTCAGGATGAAAATGCAGACGACCAGCTCAGTTATGATTACAACAAAACCCGGATGAAGTGACATCCGGATATTGTGACATCCAGATATATTGACATCCTGTCTGTAGTGACAAATCACGGCAAAATCAATCTGTTCATGGCATGTAGGATTACCACCTGCTTGTGGTGACAATTTCACTTTGACCAAACTGTGCCACAATATCCGGCTTTCACTGTATTTCAAGTGAATCTTTAGACTTTGTACAGATTTTTCTGTGTTGTCTTTATCAGGGCAGCCACTACAGAGGATCACAGTGACGTAATGAATTTCTTTGTTCTGATGCGGTACTGAAAATGTCATCTGTCAGACAAAATGCTGTATTACTGTGTTGCAGCCAGCTGCGAAGACCTTGATGGCAAATTGGTACAAGAGACTGGCGTCACCTTCCACCAGCTCCCACGAAGCATATATCATCACCAGACAGGGATATGAGCCCTGAAATGAGACAAGTGGAACCCAGGCAAGACCAGCTTGCAATTCACCTGCTTGAAATACTTTGTACAGGAGGACTTCAAAGAAAACCGCTGGGCTGAAGATAAGATGCCTCTGGACTGAATCCGTCCCAAAAATGGTTCCTTCTTTTCCCAGCTACCTCCAGCAAAAAGTAAAAAGCACCACTGCCCACTTCTTCATTTACAGTCAGAGCCAAAGCCAAAGTGAACAAAGCTGAATACAGAAAAACCTGATTTGGTGATTTAGCATTACCAGAGGAGCCTGAGGAGATGCCGTAGGAGATGCAGAGCTACACATCCAAGACCTGTAGGCCCAGATCATGGCACAAGGAAGAAGCATAAAGGCCTTGAAGAGGAAATGCCAGAGATCAAAGTGTGCTTCATATAAGCTTGAAAATGCTTTGAGGACATTGGAGGAAAAAGATCTTCTCAGTCAGGAAACAGTCCTGGCTCTGCAAAGTTCAAGGATACGGACACAAATCTGCTAGAGGAGCTCACCATGTCCGGGATTGACCCAAAGCCGAGGCCCTGCAGTTTTGTGAACCATTTGCAAGGATTTCAAAAAGAGTCCTTCTTGGGAATAAAAGAGCAAGGACCACTGGGACAGGACCATTATTATTGATGGAATGTCAATCAAAGAACTGGTCGAGTTCAACCCACACGTGAAGAAGGCCTTTGGATTAGTTGACTGTCGCGGAAGCACTGACTTTGGTGTACATGAATCTGAGGCCAACAACATTCTAATGTTCATTGTGGTGGGCTTGAGAAAATTCTGGATGTTGCCAATCTCACACTTCCTTATTCATAGTCTTCATGGTGAGACCTTTGCTGGCATCACATGCAATGACGTACTCCTTACCTTTGATGCTGGCATTAAAATCTGAAGTGTCGAAATGGACAGCACAAGTCACAACGGTTCAACCAGATTTAAGGGTCTTGGTCCTCCATCAAGAAGATGGTGCAGTGGCAGTCACTTTCAAGACACACGGATATGAGGTGCAGCCATGCATAAGGCGCAAGTTTGGTCAGAACTAAACAGACTTCATATTCATGAAGTGACATACTTTGGATACAAGGCACAGCAAAGTAAGATATAAGCAAAATCATTTCTCAAGCTGAAAAGAAGTAGTCAATTAATTGCATTATGTTTTACATCCGATTGCAGCAGGGTGGACAGCACGATTTTTTCGAAGCGATGTAACAAGTCACAGTCGTCATATTTCCTGGCTTCCAGGCTGTGCCGTAGCAGTTTTATGCCCTCTCTCCCCTCACAAGTTGATGGGGCTTGTCCTCATCCACCTCGTCCTTGCTCCCACGACTGTCCTTCACCTCCTCTGTCCCTAAACACAACCCTCACGTTGCCGACAATCTGCTCCTCAGACACCTGCTCTACACAAGGCACATTTGAGTCAACATCAAGCCAGTATGTCCATGCTCTCGGGTTAACAGGGTGAGTGTCGGCACCATGCGAGGGCTGTTGCATGGCAGCTCATGGGGGCTGCTCTTAAGGCCAGATTTGCACCAACACTTTCGGATGCCCAGCTCCTCCACGTCATTCCCCACACTGTGCAGCATGTCATTGGCTTAAAGTAGGGATAATTTTTAGGCCAGGGGCCCCCCTGAAGCATTTGTCTCCTTCTCCGTCTCGATCAAAATTGCAAGGCACAATGCATCCATGAATTTGGCCAGTTATTCATTCCTTGAACTTCCTTTGGCCCTTCTTTTTCTCACTTGCAAAAGTCAATGTGCTCTCCATCGGCATGCGGAACAAAATCCCTGTTATGTTCGCATTAAAGATGTTTTCATCATCATGGTCTGTGTGGATTTTCGGATTTTCGGCCAAACAGCATCAACATCAGCATCCACTGTCTCATCATGGAAGGTTCACTGCTTTTTAATCCCACTTTTGGGGACAAAAAATTGCCCAAGAGTTGGGAACGTGCATCCAGAATATGGAAAGAAACTGTTGAGACCTATTGTGAACTACAATTCATTTCATGTTTATCTCCACAATCCGCCCTTTACCGCCAATTTTGTCCTCCTTAGAAAGAAGCCAAGCCACACAAACTTCCAGGTGCTCATAATATCACATGACAGTGGCATTATTCCCCACCCTGGTCGGTCATGTCGAGCCTCCTCCAGTGAATGCTGGTGGGCCCACATATATGTGAGCTTCAGGCCCTCAGCCTGCGTGGATGCTTGTCTTCTGCAGGTCATGGCCCTGGGGGCAAATGCACTTCTTGCCATTAGACGCCCTGGAAAAATTGTGTATCATAATGCACACAAAGTATTTGCACTACACTAATTTGTCAGCTGCTTATTATGCATAAAGTGACCAAATACTTCATTAATCACAAAAGTGCATAAGTGCTAGCGTAACTTCAAGATACGACCTACGTGTTATCCTTCCACAGCGTCATGGCCTGCCTACACTGGCAGTCCAGGGAAGATTGTAAGATGCTTCTGGATTGCATGAAGGCGGTGGTGGAAGCCTTGTCAATGAGCACCTCCTTCTCAAGTCTCTCCAATGTCCACCCTTTGACCTTTTCATAGCTTTTGTACGATCCTCTCTATTGGGGAAATTGCACAAGAGAGCATGAGCAGGCCTCCGAAGCAGACAATTGATAAGCCACGATGGCCATAGTAGCAATAGTGGTGATGGCACTTGAAGTGGTAGTAGTGGTGATGATAGGTGAGGTGATGACAGTTGACGATGCTCTGGACATCAAGCTGTAGCAGATCTGAACGACCAAAACCTGCCACTTATACAGACCTTGCCGTAAGTAATTTCAGTGAGGTGAAACTGAGTGTATAGACT
>JAAUXU010118101.1_pt1 | contig 11793 bp, 11 predicted proteins | sample 7278151 | NCBI WGS metagenome assembly JAAUXU01 (sample SAMN14350113, study PRJNA611818) | marine sediment metagenome | isolation source: surface marine sediment (1.8m) | place: French Polynesia: Moorea | collected 2018-08 | reverse complement strand
TTAAGGAACCTCTGTATCAGCAGCATGCCTATACAAAGGGTAGATCCTGTGATACTGCTCTATCATCATTTATTAATGATGTGGAGAAGTCAATCTACAGGGGAGAATTTGTCTTGGCTGTTAGCCTAGACTGCTCCGGCGCCTTTGATTGCATTGAATTTTCCTCGGCGGAGAGGAATATGAAAAGGAAGGGAATACCGATGAATATAGTAAGGTGGTATAATAACCTTCTGCGTAACAGACGGGTTACGGCTACTGTACAAGGTCAAAGTGTCACGATACTGCCAGCAAGGGGCAGTCCACAAGGAGGGGTCTTATCCCCTCTGATCTGGAACTTAATCGTAGATGACATCCTCCAAAGTTTTAGGGGGAGCTCTACCAAAGTGATTGGGTATGCGGATGACATTCTAATCTATGTGTCCGGTCAGGACACCTATACGCTGGGGAGGCTTCTACAGCCCTCATTAGACAAGATACTGGATTGGGGACGGTCAAATGGTCTGTCTTTTAACCCCTCAAAGACAAGTGCGGTACTCTTTCGGAGCAATAGGAAGAAGTTTGTAGCACCTAAGATCAAATTAGGTGGAGTGGCTCTGGAGCTGGAGGACTCCTTCAAATACCTGGGGGTCGAGATATACAAGACCCTCTCATGGAATAGACATATAAATGAGAGGGCAAATAAATGTAAGCGACTACTCGCAAAGTGTCGACACATAGTTGGTAGATCATGGGGACTGACCCCTGACAAGATGGAATGGATACATATGGCTGTAGTTCGCCCTAAAATGACCTATGGGTCAGTGGTATGGGCAGGGAGCGTGACTAAAACAATGATTTCCAAACTAACCAAAGTTCAGAGGATGTCTTTGCTCTCAATCATTCATCCACTTAGATCTGCTCCTACAGCAGGGCTGGAAGTCATGGTTGGGTGGATACCACTACATCTTCATGCACAGAACATGGGTTTGACTACTCACGTTCGGAACAGATCAGTACTGACTGTGGGTTGGGATGGAATTGGCACTCACTTCACAGGTCACATACGACGGTGGGACACGATGAGGGATAATCTCCTGGGAGGAGATATACCCATGGTTGGACGTACGCATGAGCTCATCTGGAAATCCGACAGACCTAGCTCTAGGAAGAAATCCTTAAGCATATTCACTGATGCCTCTAAGGATAGCTCAAATGTTGGTATATCATTTGTGGCATGTGAGGGAGACTACGTCATTAAGGAGATGACTGGTTCCCTCAAAGAAATCAGTGTTTACCGTGCGGAGATGATAGCTATAAAAGAGGCCTTGAGCTGGATTAAAAATGAGCAGCTCAATCAGTGGTCACTAGATATCTATAGCGACTGCTTAAGTGCTGTAACAACGCTCAATGGAACAGTATCTCTTGACCCTCTAACAAGTGATACTATGCGTCTGTTAGATGAGCTCAATGTAAACCTGACCTGGGTAAAAGGTCACAATAATAACACGGGCAATGAATTTGCAGATATGCTGGCTCGGAAGGGAGCCGAGGACGCTAGGAACCTAGCCTACACCTCACCGCTCTTACCTGTCTCCTATGGAGCATTTAAAAGAACCCTTAGAGACTGCTTTCTCTCTAAGTGGCAATCAATATGGGATCAACAAGTGGATTGTAAAATATCCCACCAGTTCCTTCCGGAAACAAGGTCCAACTTAATAAACCGTCTTAGTTTAGGAGCCAATGAGCTCCAAGAACTGTCGCAAATTGTCACAGGTCATGGTCTCTTTAAGAGGCACCTGAGGCACTGGAACGAGATACAAGATATCTCTTGTGTCTTATGTGGGGAAGCTGATGAGGACCCCTGGCATCTTTGGGCTATTTGCCCTGCTCTTGAGACGGAGAGAAAACTGTCTCTCCATCAGATGAGTTGTGGTCTCTCAGAAGAGAGAACCATACTAAGGTTTTTCCGTACACCTACTCTGAAGAGGCTGATTGCCTCTAATGAGGCTCTGATAACACCGAGATAGTCGGTTCGCGCACACCATTTGGTTATTCTTCATATAATTTCATATGTGTCGCTACTTCCTGTACGTAAATCCTGTAAATTGTTTGTAACAGTCGGATTGTCAATGTGATATACATGGTAGCGCGGCGGTTAATCCGTATGTGTAGTATCACTTGAATCGTACAATAAACCACCTAAGACCTAAGCCACCATTCGAGGGGAAAGCAAAAAGAAGAGACCCTACCAAGAAATGTATCCGTCGAGTATTTCCGTTGCAACTACCCCCCCCCTGACGAAGACAAAAAATTGCCCGTCACAACACCCGTTTTTGGAACCCAAAAAGGCTCATTCTGACCCATTTTCCCCCAAAAACCTTTTTGCAAAAAATACCACCCGTCGAGGCGTTTTTTAAGGTGTTTGGACGGGTATTTTTGTGACAAAAAAGGGGTCTTAAAACGGACCCTTTTTAATGTCACTTTTTGACGGGCCCGTCAAAAAAATTAATATACTTAATAATTAAGACCGTTCTAGCGTTTGTCTGACGGCAGTCGTTATTTTTGCCCGCCTTCGTTGGTGGGGAAAATATAACTTTTCCAACTATATTATTATCATTACTATTTGATACTATCGGTTTTTTTCTCGAACTTCTATTTCTTAAAAATATGTACTGTACTTTCTACAATGATGCCAGCTTCTTTTTAAAAAATCTTACTTTTTCAAGAAAAAAACTCAATTTTTTTAATGTTAATTTTTTAAAGTAAAAATGCAATAAAACACTTAGAATGCTAGGGTTAGGTGGCGGTTTCAGGCCCAAAAAATATTGGCGATTTTTTGCGATTTTGACATTCGCCATTGGCAATTTTTTTTAAAAAAATCTTCTGGTCACACTGGTTTGGAGTTTTATTTTGTCTTTTCCAAACAAGAGTACATAATTTTCTTTGCACAATGTCTTGCTGTCGACGCTGGCACCACATGGCGCACTCAACAACTGTTTGCTGCATTTCCTCCCGCCTGGCGACCATTGTCGTGGCCCTCCTGAACATTGGCATTGTCGTCTTTTCCGGAATCACCCGCCACTACGGCTTCCTTAACTGGGACACCTTCTTCTCCTTCGAACTCACGTTCGTGGACAGCAGATACGGAGACTGGCTGAATGGCAACTTCGGCCAGGACTCTGACGCGTCCTTCTCCGCCGAGTTGGGCCACCTTCTCCTCACCGTGCGCCCGTTTTTCCTGGCCGCCTACCCTTCCTTCCTCCTGGCCGCCTTCCTCTGCAACTGCTACGTCCTGTACGGCGCCTGGTTTCACCATCGGATGCCCCTGGTCATATGGCTGGCGCTTAAGGGTCTTCACCTCGCCTTAACCCTGCTAGGCACAGCGGCGCACTTCTATCTTGCCCTGACAACCTCCACTACCATCCGTCCCTCTGAACCGCTCATGCTTCTCAGTTTCCTTCTCCAGGTCTACTCCTTCTGGATCGTGCTCGATCTCTTCTGCTTTCTGAACACGGTCCATCACATGAGCGTCGACGAGATGCTGGAAGTTGTGGCTCCATTGAATAGAGCCAAGTAAAGTTCTTGTCCCAAATTATCATTCACTTTGCGAACCCTATTGAAACGTATTGATTCCACACTATTTATGTGACTAGCAAAGTAATACATCAATTTAACTTGTCTTCTGTTTCTTGTTTCAGGCCGACCTATTCCCTCCGTCTGCATCTATAGACCAAGCACCGGAGGACGAAGGACATCATCATCACCACCAACATCACCATCATCACCCGGAGGTACAGCCTCCCCCTCAGGTTGTCCATCAGGTGGCCGGCGTTGTGAGCGATCGCCCGGACTCCCAAGCCAGGTCTTCTCACCACTCCGTGGCGACGGCGACTTCGGTGGCTCCGCCTGAGGCTACTTCTGTATCGGCTACCTCTACAACCGGAGGCAGCGACAAGATGCTTGGAAGCTTCGTTTTGCCTCCGTCGCCCGAACCAAGCCGCCAAATTATCCATCCACGCCTGGAGGACGTTGCACAGCAGCATGTCACACAGCAGCAGCAGCACGTCGCGGACATCCAGCCTCCCCCTCCTCCGACGCAGCAATATCTCCATCACCGGAAAGATCTTGACAAGAGCGCCGGCATTGGTGCCGCAGCCCCCGTCTACCCTGTTCCTGTGGACGTGCTTCAGATGATTTCTAAGGATCTGGGGCATCTTGCGGGACCAGCTCCCTCCAAAAACAGTCCACCTAGAGGACGGAGCCAAGATTCGGAACAACTGACAGGATCCCTTGCCCAGCCGACGGCAAGCTATGCCGGAAAGACGGAGACAAGAAAACCGTCCTTTTCTTCGACTACTGGCTCGTCGACCAGTCGCAGTGGTACTACCGCCGGCAAGCCTCTCCCCCGCAACGCCGTGGCAAAGATCTCCGTCCGCTCCGACAAGGAGACTGACACTACCTGCTTCACCATCATCCCTGTGGCCAGGAGGAGGGACAGCGATGGCAGCAAAGAGAACGAGGACGACGAGGATGAGTCCTCCGCCTCCCCCGTGCACACCTTCACCGTGAACACGAGCGACGTGGACAAGGCCACCAGGATGCTCAAGCCCCTGCTAAGAGATAGGATGCCGTTCCTAAAGAAGCTCTTCACCCAAAAGAGTAGGCAGCAGCCTTCTACATCAGCCAAAGAACCCCCGAGAACGTCTTCACTGACGTCAACAGCTCCTCGTCCTACTTCTTCTACTCCCGTTCTGTCTTTGACACCGTCCGTTCCCGCCCTACAGCAACCCCCCTTCACCTCAGTCCCCCTGCTGCCTATCACCACAAGCCCCGCTCCTTCTGCGGCTAGCAACAACAACAACAGCGTTGTTGGAGCCTCGACCGACGTCATCCGCATCAAGGAGGTCACGGTGGACAAGAGCCAGGGGGCCTCACTCAAAGCCCTGGCAGGACACGGCATCGTGCTGGACGGCATGACTTGCGCCACCACCGAGGGAGGACAAAAGTACTGGATCTGTCCGGAGGGGGGATGCAGGAAGGCCTACACACGTCCCAGCAAGCTCAAGATCCACCTACTGGTACACAGGGACATCAGGCCCTTCAGGTGTCCAGTGAGGGATTGCGACTGGGGATTCGTCACTAACTCCAAGCTGCAGCGGCACCTAGACTCGCACACCAACCAGAAGAACAAGAAGAGAAGAGGACCGGGGAGGACCTCGGCCGCTTTCCTCTGCCGCGAGAAGGGCTGCAACGGACATGAGTTCGCCTCACAGAAAGGCCTGCTGAGGCACCACAAGGACAAACACGGAGGCCGGAAGAAGGAGGCGCCTCCTGCTTTAAACGATTTCTTCTGCAGTCACTCGGACTGCGTCTCCGCCGCGGTTGACACGCTGCCGGAACTGAGGATAGGCTTCAACACCGCCAACGAGCTGAGGGCGCACGAGAGGATGGCACACCCGACCGACAAGTCAGGCAGGGGAGAAGTATTTTCTCCGCCCAAGGCCAACAGCAGCGATGGTAAGAAGTCTGTTGGCGGCGGCGGCCCCCTCCGTGCTCGCGGCGGCCTCCCCTTCGCCTGCCTCCACCCCTCCTGCGGGTGGACCTTCGCCTCCGCCTCCAAGCTGCGCCGCCACGAGCGATCCCACGCCGGAGAGCGGGCGAGGAGACACGCCTGCTCCGTCTGTGGGAAGGCATTCACCCGGCAGGAGCACCTGCGCTCGCACCTGTTCACCCACACGCCGTCCAAGAGGTTCCTGTGCCCCTTCGCCGAGTGCGGATCCAGGTTCACCCAGAAGAGTGGGCTCTACGTCCACCTGAGGCAGAAGCACGGAGACGCAATCCTGGCATCCCCGCCCTCTCCTCAGACCGCCACTTATGCAACCTGTCTTCTCGGCCCAGGCAGGTTCCGCTGCCCGGTGGAGGGCTGCTCCAGGGCCTCAATCGCAGGCGGGTCTGAGAGGGTGTTCCCCAGCCGGGCCGAGCTGGCTCAGCACGTTGCTACATTCCACAAGTCGGACTTTGTCAATCCTGTAGAGAAGGGAGGCGTTGCAGGAGGATCTCCCAACCCCAAGTCTCTGCTCCTGACACAGCCGGCGGCTGGAAAGCAGATCCTGGCGCTACTCAGTCCGCAGCAACAGCCCGACGCTGGAAGTAGCAGGGCGACAACAGTCACTTCGACGTCCATGTCTTTCTCGGCCACTGCTTCTCCTAGCAACGTCATCGTCGATCCAAAGGTAGCTAACTATTCTAGGCGGGATAAGAAATTACGTGGAGTCAATCATGATCGATGTTTCTTTCTCCCCTCCAGTTGCTGCTGCGCCCCTCCTCCAACCCCGGCCCCTCTTCCGGCGGCGGCGGTGGGCCCGTGATCATCCCTCAGGGCGGAGGCACCGTCCTCGTCCTCCCCTCAGGCACTGAACCTCCGCCTCCGATAGTAACGGCGGGCGGACGGAGGGCCTCAGTCTCCTCTGCCCTGGGGGCGGCATCAAACGGTTCCGGCTTGGTTCTGAGCAGGAGCCCTTCGACAGGAGGGAGGACGGTGCCGGCCATTTTGAGGTCGTCATCCATTTCGTGAATCAAATGCCACATTGGTCAGTTCTTGTTTGTTATCCTAGCTGTGATACCGTACTGAAGACAGGATGGAGTCAGTTTTTTCAATGGTCTTATTTATTAACTGCTACTAAGAAAGAGTGTGTTCCTGGCAGTTGGGCTCGCCGTAATGTAATAAAATGTTTTGTACGAAATGCCCTGGAATTGGGGAATAAATGGAATTATTAAGTGTACGGTATAACGCTATTAGAGAACAAAGTAACTTTATTTTAATTTTCTTTGTTTCCTTTTTAGAATGGTCAAGATGCAAGTTGGGAAAAGTGCAGCCTAAAAAGATTCAAGACTACTAGTCGTAGTTTGAGTCTGCGTGGCTGTCCCTCTCCGCGGACCTGCGTCGCTTGCAGCAGTGCGCGAGGCAATGGAAGATGACCAGAAGGAGAATGCGAAGGATCATGTAGCTCGTCTCGAAGAAGGTGACGAAGCTGCACTGCAACCTTTGAAAAAAGTTTTCCTAGACACAATGTTTTTTCCCTCACACCTGATTCCCATCGCTAGGGACAGCAGCCCGCCAATGGCTCCCATGAATGCGGAGATTGTGTATGCCTCCTTCCTGACGAGCCTCTGCACGTTGATCTCGTTGAAGTAGACGTTGACGACGGCCACGTTGCTGGCGGTGTAGTTCCAGACCGCCTGGCGCAGCTCGTCGTTCTCCCGGAAGCGCTTGGTGTTGCGCTGGATGCCGCTGTCCTTGCCGCCGCCGCCGCCGGCCTTGGAGGAGTACACATACTGCACGCAAGACTCAACGTCCTGGCGGTTCTTCTTCGTCTCCAGCACAGAGCAATTGACTGGAAGGTAATTTTTTCCGATTTGGCCTACAAATAAGGGAGGGTGAGCTTTGCCGTATCCTCACAGGTGGTCTTTCCCAGCTTCTCCCTCTTGAACTGGTCCTTGCAGGACATGGACATCTTGTCAACGATGGCGCAGTAGTCGGCGAAGTCGTACAGGAAAGTCTCAGAGTTCGGATAGGACCCAGAGTTCGTCGAGATCGAGTGGATGTAAGCCTCACAATCCTGGTAAAAAATATGGGAGGGTGTCAAAATTTTCGACAAGAAATATACAACCAGTCAAATTTCCGACAATAACTACATCAGTCAAATTTCCGACAAAAAGAAGACCTTCAATTTTCCGACAACATAGAAAAGGAGTCAGCTATGCATGCAGTGTACAGTCTAGCAGTCATACCTGGGCACGCAGGGGGTCAGGGTTATGAACCCACCACCCCACCCCACCCCTAGCCTCCAGATCCCATTGTAGTAACGTACGAACTTTTTGTAGCAGACCCCCACACCCCCAGCCCTCAAAATTCGAGGGGTCCGTGCCCAGCTATGGGTGCATGGGATGGGGATCCCCCCTCCCTCCTGAAGGGCAAAGTCAAAGTCACCTCCCTGCTGAGCTCTTATTTGCTTACTAGTCCCTGTGACGGATAATTTTAATCTGATTTTATTTCAAACACAACTAAATTTCCGTAAAGGTCTCCTAAAAGTTTGATTTTGTGCCCTTCTTGACAACTTTTCAAGAATTACCCCCTCTTTCTCCCTTCTGGAGCTTAAAGATTTTCCCTCCCTGGAGCCCCCCAGGGTTTTCTCGCATTTGGTATCATATAATCAAATATGCCATATGTCGATAAAGTGTTTCTGCGGGAGGGTTTGGAGGCTTTTTTTGGGCGGATATACTATGTTCTCCACAAGATATTTCTTTTATTTAATTTACCACACTTTTTCTCTGTAAATGGTTGTCTCCTATATGTGTAAAATAAAGATTATCTCAACAAACTCTATGTACGCTGTCGGAAATTTGACTGCATGGGAGAAAACTGTCAGAAAATTGCCTGGTCCCTCTGTAGAAACTTTGCAGGTACCCCCAAAAACCCAAATATGTCGGAAATTTGCCTACGCCTCAAAAATATTTACTCAAATAATTCGTAGCATGCAAACAAGAAACCCTTACGTTGTAGCACTCAAAAGTGTTGTTGTTGTTGTCAGTGAAGCTCCTGTACTTTGAAAACTCCTTGATGATCTCCCTGAAGCAGGTGAGATTCTCCCCCACGCAGAAGTTTAGCTCCTTGGTGGCCTCCCCATAGTTCCACATCTTGCATCCGCAGACCTCGGTGCCGTGGCTCACGGTGGCCTGCCAGTAGCAGTTGCTCAGGGAATACCTGGAAAAATTTAGATGACATTGTTAGCAAAGTAAAAAAAAATGTTCCAACCTGTGCCTGTTGTTCCCCCCGATTCCCACCGCTTTGTCTGTGACGACCTCTTCCTGGAAGTAGCACTGGCGCGTCTTGGCATCGAATCGGCTGCGGACTTCCGGTTCAGTCCTAATTTGTTTTTTTAAGATTCCAGATGATTTTTTAAAGAAAGTCTCTTCAAGACAATTTACTTTGTGATGACTGGCTTGACGATGATGTTAGTGAGCGACCCCGGCCTGACCTGCGTCTCCTCCAGGAACATGAGCGGGATGTCGCGGTGGGGTACGATCCCCACCTGGAAGCCCTCGGCGCCCTCAGAGCCGTAGGAGTAGTCGTACACCTGCAAGCGACAATTTTGAAAATATAATGATCAAACATTGTGTTATGCCTCCCTCTGCATCCACAAGCAGCCTAAGTCCTCCCTCCTGCCCCAGCCTTGCGCCCCTGTTCACTTTGGGTGATCGCTTTTCTCGGAGAGTCTGAAAGTTCTCGTTTTGGAACCTAAGAAAAGGCGGCATTTTTGTCATCTGCCAGGATATCGAGGTTTTTTCTCTACCTTTCCTCGAACTGCACCATGGGAATGACGAGCGAGCACCAGCCAAAGTCCGTCCTGTATGCCGGGAAGAATGGCGCCATGAAGCTGGGGTTGCGCTCCTTGGAGTTGAAGGTAGCGCGGAGAACGGAGCGGAAGCCGGGCTTGATGCCAGTGACCAGGGCCAGCGGGGTTGGCATCCCGGTCCGGCTGGCAAGAGCGAGAAGCTGCTCGTCAGTCTTGTTCTCCACCTGAGCCAGGAGATCCTTGATGCTGGTAGAGTTGCCGAAGCGCATAAGTGCCCCAGCTACACGGCGGGCAAGGGTCATCTCCTGTCAGAAGGAGGATAAGGTCATGCTGTTTGATTCTTTGACCGTTTCTGCGTACCTCTATTTTGCTGATGATCTTCTTCTGCTTGTTGGTGATGTCTTTGGGCGATCCACTGAAGTAGTACTGGATGATGAGGTTGGAGTGCTCGCTGATGTTGAACTCCTCCAGGAAGGTGCCCTGGATGAAGTTGCTATTGCAGAGAGCAACTTGCGGGAAGTACAGGTCCTTTGCCGTGGCCCTGAGTGATGAAATGAAAGAACGGTCAAGTAAATTTGTGAATCAATCATGATCCATGAAGTTCTGTCTCACTGTTCGAAGTCGTTGGTGATGTCCACCACGTCCTTCCAAAAGTTGATCGTCTCCAGGCGGATGAAGTAGAATGCGCAGCTGATGCCGCACGACAGCATGAATAGGTATACGACGCGGAAGAACCATCCGATCTCCTTGTACCGGGAGAGCGGAAGGAATCCGTGGATGTTGGTGGTCTCGGCGTACCTCCTGAACCGCTCGAAGGTGGTGATGTGGAGCGGGCGGTGGTCCAGCTGGAGGTGGGAGCGGCGGGCGGAGCGGACGCCAGTCACCACGCTCAGAAGGGTGGGAGGGGCGGCAGAGGAGTGGCCCAGCCACGTCTTGGCCTCATTCTTGAAGCAGGTGGCGACACTCTCCCCGCCGGTGGAGGTGGTGGGGGACCTGGCCCTCCGCCCCTCCTCCTCGTCGGCGGCGCAGGAGGACCGACGACAAAAGGAGGAGGGGGCGCGGGGCTTCCTGGAGGAGGAGGAGGCGGCGGCCCCGCGGCGGCGGAGGGAGTCGCGGTCGGCGGCGGCGGAGGACAAGGTGGGCATGGCGGAGATCGGGACTCGGGAGGATGAACCTATGACGGTATGACCTCGACCTTTCGAGGCTTTCTTGTCTCTTCGTTTGCAAAACAAAAACCTTTGAAAGTTGAAAGTCCCCTTTCCGAATTCCGCATTTCCTCTTTCCCCCTCCGCGGACCGCGCCTCTCTTCTCTTCCTTCCCTTGGGCTCTTTTCCGCTAATGGAGTTTTTCTCTTTTGTTTTTCGTTTCGAATTTCCCGCCTCCAGAAAAGGAACATTTGTCAACAAAAGATTAGAAAGCAAAAAGCAGACGAAAAATTTGACTACAACGGTACAACCCTTGGCCAAGGCCATTATCCGCATTCACCGCAAAAAGTGTGTCCTATTTTCCGCTCTGTGGCCCTATCCGGAGGGATGAGAATGTCCCGCCTCCGCCTGACCTCCCTGCGCAGCCCCTCCTCGTGGTGTAGAAAGAAGTGCTCCCGCCTCCGCCTGGCCTTCCTCACCCTCTTCTACAACGATCACCTCTCCTGGAACTACGCCTTCGACACCGCCATGGAGCCCCTGCTCTGGACGGTCGACCTCTTTGCGCGGGCCATCGGGCCAGCCTTCGTGGTGGCAGTCATTGCACTCACCGCCGCAGTGGTGGCCATCGCCTACTTGATCGGGCTGCCCTACTACTGGGGCAAGAGCAAGCCGCTCACATGCGTCCTAGTCGCGCTGGGCAACTACCTGTTAGTCAACATTGTCTTCCACTACTGGAAAGCCCTCGTCAGCGGACCGGGGTACCCGCCCGAGAGGGCCCTAGTCAAACAGGTGAGACCTGAATTAAGTTTGACATTTGAGTCTCTCACAAAACAACGAGCAATATTATATATATATATACGGTATATATAAACCGAATTCATAATGTGTGTTCTTTTCACCCAGGTTGTGTCTGTGTGCAAGAAGTGCATAGCTCCCAAGCCCCCCCGCGCCCACCACTGCTCTGTGTGCGGTCGCTGCGTCCTCAAGATGGACCACCACTGCCCATGGCTAAACAACTGCGTCGGACACTGGAACCACAGACACTTCTTCCTCTACATGGTCTTCAAGGTGGCAGGGTGCCTATTCGTCATGGCATTTGGATTCGAGATCATGTACTTGGAGCTATTCGGATCTGGTCCGACTTCAGAAGAGTCTTCTTCTAGTTCCACAATGTCCTGGGTCCCCACCGTGGCCATCTTGTCAGACCTGACCTCCAGGAGGTCACTTATCATGCTGGAGGCGTTCCTCACCACGGGGTGCTTCCTCGTACTCGGAGGACTCTCATACTGGCACGCAAGGCTTATCACAAAGGG
>JAAUXU010026973.1_pt1 | contig 11795 bp, 12 predicted proteins | sample 7278151 | NCBI WGS metagenome assembly JAAUXU01 (sample SAMN14350113, study PRJNA611818) | marine sediment metagenome | isolation source: surface marine sediment (1.8m) | place: French Polynesia: Moorea | collected 2018-08 | reverse complement strand
TGAAGATGTAGTCAAATACTTTGGAAAAAATTGTGTTTACCTCTGCCCAACTTGATTTGAAATTTATGTAGTGAGCTACTGTAGTAGATTTGCGGTGAAAGTAGATTTCAGCTCTGGTGGCTGTCAGAAGCTGCCAAAGTGGGTGAAAATCACTGACCCAAATGCTGACGTGCTCCAGTTGGTCAGAAAAATATTTTACAGCAAGTGCTGAAGAAAAAACATTTCAACTTATTTTATAGTATTATTATGCAACTTTAAATGCATTTGGGCATAGCTAAAACTCCTTTTTTTCACTTTCATTTGACTACAAAGTCTTCAAATGGTGTGTTTTTCAAATTTTGGGCACCCATGGGGAATTCCAATCTTCGACCTAGCCTAAATATATATAGAAGATAGTCAAAGGAACAGTAACAATAAGAAAGACAAGTGAACACCGAGACTAAAGAAAACTACTGAAACTTTTTCTCCTCACCTCCACAGGTGGTAAAGTCGTATTTTGTCTGGAATGCGAAGACCGTGAGCCCGAGGGTGACGGCGGCGCAGATCCCGACTGCGATCATGACCGCCTCGGTGTCATAAAAGGCGGCGATGGATCCCAGCATGAAACCCTCGCAGGCGGTGAAGACGCCCAAGAAGATGTAGTTGGTGGGCGCCTTCCTCCTTACGCTCTCGCAGCAAGCCATAGAAATCATGCACACCTATAAGAATCAAAGTGGGTGTTACTACAAGAAACTGAAGAAAAAAGACAATATCAAAATTCACGATACAATTACGCAGGCAATGGTAACTTTTCGCGTACCTTAGTAATAGATACCCGTTTGACAAACATTGGCGGCAAAGTAGGCTCAAACTTTTTTAGTTGGCAGCTTATTTTAAGCTATTTCTTTAGTATCTGCTTGTACGCATCGTTGTTGGGACCAACGACTTTGAAGGATACAACAACGCCATAGTACAGAAGAAGTGGCCCCAAACGTCTCTCAACTGACTCCACAAGGTGTCTGACAGGCTGATGTCAGATTCTGAACAAAGTTCCTTGACATTCTAGAGAAGCAGCAATCAATCTCGACCTGGGTCAAACTTTTTTCCAGTTGTTTTGTCAACTAAAACTTCCCACAGGTCATTATGCCACAAAATTGCCATTGCATTTCCCTTCAGCGCCATGACCAAAGGAACAGCAACGTGCAAAAGCACTACCAGCCTAATGAAAAACAAATAGTCTAACCCTTGAGTCAGTTTTTGCGCCACCTCAAGACAGATTTTGAAGCACAGCAAAATCTCGATTTAAAGTTTACATTCTCTGCCGACCGACTTTGTACTTCATAGTCATTTTTGGATTTACTGCATCGTCGCAAACCCAGGACCTCAATTGAATGTATTTTTGGAGACTTCCGGAGGAAAAAAGTGGCCACAGGCTGGCGGATAAAAAAACGCGCTGACAGTGTTGAAAAAATTAGCGCCAGGGAGAGCCTTGAGTCATTGGGAAAAGGTGAGTGTCCATTTTGCCAGCAAAGGGACTTTGGAGGCAAAGTTTTGGGGACCTTTGATTTCAATGAAAATGAGTTTGTAAAAGAGGCAAGTCGGTCAGACAAAGTCCAGAAACATATAACTGACTTGAAGTGAGCAGTTGCCCAAAAAATGGTCAAGAATGCCATGTTCTTAAGATCAGTTCTCCCCTTGAGATAGAAAAATGTATGGTGAAAAATGGTCATTCTCGCGAGACCTTACGTAATTGTCGATTCGTTGTATGAAGTGCTAACGGAAAAATGTATTTTACTGCCCTCAAGCATCAGTTGTACCTTCTCTGATGCATCCATCATATACGCAACCATAATGGGGAATTGCACCTTCGGTGTTCTGACCCTCCAGTGTTTGTAGTCAGGAATAACTATAAAAAGTACAATATCGGAAGGTCACAGAAGACGTCAGGCTGGGTTGCCAGATGCCTAGTGACCCAAATAACCAAAGTCAACATCAAAAACGGCCAGATTACTACTACTGCATGAGAATATTATCCGAACACTAAATAAGAGAGGACAAGCACTACATTTCCCAATGTTCTGCCAGACACGGCCAAAAAGAGCCAAATTTGGGAGTTCTAGGGGCCCCAACTAGGGCAACTCTGGCAACTACGAGGATTCATGCGTGACAGGTTGCTCAGAATTTGACACTGCCTTCCAATCCTGTAGTTGTTATGGGCATCCCTGATGTCGCAATACGTATGACATCATCGGTCAATGTTGTCATTATTTTGCTTGCTTCACTTCTCGGGTGCCTCCTTTATCTTGTCCTCCCTTGTTGAATAAACAATAGTCAGGAAAGGTTAGCTTTCCATGACAGGTAGCAGAAACAACGTCTGATAGTCTGCTCTTCATACTCACCATGACCAAACCGAAGGCGAACCAGTACATCCACCTGTTGTTCCTTACGAACGTCTTGGCCCCATCGTGGAAGATAAAGGGCATCATGATGGCCATGGTCAGCAGCAGCTGCAGGGAGAGGATCCCGTACACTTTACGGATGAATCCACGGCGAATCTGCAAATAGAGTTACAACACTTAAAATAGTTCTTAGTTCTACCTATGTATATAAAAAACGCTATATTGTTTTGGTGCGTGTCTGTCACAGAGTTGGCATTCCCACCAATCTACCCCAAACTTGGACGGACAGCAGACACTACGTTTCACGGGCCGTTGCTCTGAAAGTGGGGGGTGGCGGATTTCGAGGCCGCTTTGAAGCCGAAATCGAGGTTGAAAGGTTTTTCACTATATACGCAGCAGCAAGCAGCGCTGCCAGGATCTGATCAGGAATAAGTCATCCTTGCAATTTTGTTAGAATTCTTTCTATAAAAAATAGTAGTTGATGCCATTTGGCAACACTGAGGAGGAGACGTGGGTTTGGTGCACCCGGATGGATGACCCGGAGTGCGTGGACCTCGCAGATCGCGTAGACGGCGCTGAGCGCACATTCTGCACATTGGAATGATCCGTCAGTTACTCTTTTCGGACAGAGAGCTGGACAGACAGACAGATAAGCAAACAGCACTTTACTGATTTCAGTTTGGTCTTAAAATATTGCGAGCAAAGCCGGGTACTTCTGCTAGTAAGCAATAAAACCATGCTCACGGCCTTGTCCGAAAAAGTCGCCGCCATGTCCTGGAATGCACCGGCTCCCTCGACGTCGGAGTCGTATCCCCCCATGGCGGCCCCACCTCCGCCACTGGACCTGAACGCACCGGTCATGGCCTGCTGGCTGGACATCATCCCGCCTGCACCGCCCTGTAAAGCAATATTGATTCTTGTTAAAAAAGAAAGAAACATGTTTAACAAAGGAAGAAAGAAAACACCATGACCAACTTGTGACAAAAAGAAAATGAAAGCTTTGGTCCCCTAGAGTCAGCCAAGATATGCAGCCTTCAACTTTGCCACAGATGTTGCTTTGATTTTGAAAGTTAAAAATTCCGTGTCAGTGCTTTGTTTTCACCTGAAGTGCTCCATATGCAGGCTGAACTCCCGGTGGCGGGTATTCACCACTTGGGCCGGATGCTTCATGCTGATAAGGGGTCGGATAACCCTTCAAATCGGCCAAGAGGAAGAGAAAAATTATGAATCGATTCAAAACAAAGAAACTCAATAATATATCTTAATGTACAGAAAGGTTTTGCAGGCACACACAACTCACTTGGACAGGAGGATAAGGAGGTGCTTGGAATCCGGGTTGCTGAGGTGCGCCGACACCCTAGGGATTGCCAAAGAAAGAAGATAGGACACTACCACAACGACCAGACAGACACACATCAAAGGAAAACATCGCTGACCCAAAGGATCCCGAAGACTTCGCTTACCATTGGCGGCTGCTGTGGGTACGGCGGCTGCTGTGGGTACGGCGGCTGCTGCGGGTAGGGCGGCTGCTGCGGGTACGGAGGCTGCTGTGCGTAGGGCGGCTGCTGCGCGTAGGGAGGCGGCTGCGGGTTGGACGCCATCGAGTCGGTGTTCACGGCACCTGTTGAAAAATCCTCTTTGCCGTTATCGCTCTGAATGCCGAGCGATAAAGTGCCTATTTATAGGACTTCGTAGGCCACCAAGAGGAGCTGCTTTCTTCCTTCTTCCTCTCCAGAAAGAGAGAAAGTGCGTAATTTGTCCCTTCTGGAGGAACCGCAGGCACGCGGACGGGTCGCACCTCGACGGGCCTGTCGACAACGACGAATCACACTGCAGGGCTGCCCCTGACTGCGTCGATCTTGGACTCCGCCGAGACGAACTTCGGAGGTCCCACGACTTCTTGTCGACGTCGTACAAGTCCTGTCCCTTTCCGTCAGCTCAGGCGGTCACAGTTGACTCAGAGCCTTCGCTGCCTCAGTGTCAGAAGTGAGGTTGAGACTAAGCGATGTAGTGATGGATTCAAGCTCAAGTCAAGGCTCGAACTAAGCTTTCGGGCTGGGCTTAACCATCCAAGCTGAGTAGCACCAGCGCCATAAGGAAACTTTCGGGGATCTTGGGGGGTGGGGTGCAACTTTATCGACTTACAGGGTGTCCCGCGAATTGGTTTCCCTGAGCAGCATAGTGTCCCAGCTTTTATTTGTGCCGTGATATCTCGTAATGAAGTTCATAAATGTAAATTTTACTTCCCAAACTAAACAGCACAAGCACTTCCAGGGAGATGTCCTCCAAGATCTCGAGCTGCGGATTTTATGCAATGCATATGCTTGCTTACCAGAGTTGAGCATTGTTCTCAAGTCCCCATCTTCCCATTTGAAGTAGTGGAATTCCACAGGGTAGAACTTACTGTTCAAAGGCTTGGATGTTGATATCCCTAGCATCAGCTATGATACCAGATATACCTAGCAAGGAGGCAATATTAGAGAACGAAAGATATTCTTTCGTTCTCTAATGAGGCAATACGCTACTGAGGTAATATCGGCAGGTGGCATCATCGGGAAGGCTGCAGATTAAACAGAACCGGGGGAACCTGCATAGGATCGAATCAGATTGACACATAATTGCGGCGTAAAAATATTTGTCGCACTTCCCTAGGGAGCCCATTTCACCCTCGCTAACCAAGCATACCCAAGAGTTTGGGCTGGGCTTGGATGTTCGGGTTTGCAGTCCATCACTAAGAGGCTTTGCTCAGTAAAGACTGAAGCAGAGTTCCCTAACTCTTGCTGCCGCTGTTCTCCTCTGCAGTGACGAATGCGGCCCGGACCGCCACGCATAAGCATGTAATGAGTCACGAGCTGCGGGGAGGATTCGAACTGACGGGTCGTCAGCTCATCCCTAGTGTGAGAAGGACGTGGGCACGTGAGTCTCATTCACGCTCCTATTTCCTAGTGATTCACGGCACCGACAACTCGGAGGTACAGTGCGCTCCGGTTATGGGACCAACCAGAACCGAGCACGAACTGGACCAGTAAACGGGTGGGTCAATCATCCGAGCTTACACGAGAAGATCCATCCGGATATGTGTGTGCCCTCCACTTGGGGACTTCCGCCCTGAGGGACAAGGCCCGTATCCGAAGGCTCTAGAAATAAACATTTCTTGCATTCAAATTGACAGGGTCGCGAAACTACACCTGGGCGAATCCCGCTCGTTCGGGCCAATGAGCTGACTCGGGCCCCCTTATCCGCTCACCCCGAACCAGATCTTTCCGGAACCAGTTCTGCATCGAAACTTCTGGAGCGGAATTTTTGAAGATGAGAGACTCTATTGTCCTGCACTGTGAATCTCGGGCCATGGTGGATGGTGCCAGAGTAACTGGATCGAGACTCCGTCCAACCTTCATTTCCAGTGGCCTGAAACCCGAACTTCAGCAGACTCCTCCGTCAACATGTGGCAACCCTTCCGCTCTATCGTTGTTTGTTTATATTTGGCGTTGCTTTGAGCTCTCCAAGTCCTTGTTTGCGGTCTTCGGTATCCTCGTCGAGTTCCATTCCGTGTAGTTCACGGACTCTGGCATCTCACAGTGCCAATACCATCGGGTTCATCCTCCTTCTTAGTAGAAGATGCCTGAAGTCCCGGCGGCCGCCGGGGCCGCATGGGACTCGGCCAGTCTCCCCCTGCTCTTCTCCCCGGCCCACGAGGTCGCGGACTCCGAAGTTCGAGAGGCCGCGGCCTCGGATCCGACCGCGCTGGTCTCGCTCGTCGAGGCACTGGGGCCGCTGCTCACCGATGACCGGGACCTACCGGCGCGGAGGGCAGGACTAGAGTTTCTCGCCCGAGTTGCGGCCTTGGTACCCCGGGACTCTTTATCGTCGGTCCAGTGCAAGCTGTTAATGGACTTTTTCGAGGCCAGGCTGGCCGACGAGGTGGGGGCCTGGCCTGCTACATCTGTGGTTACAGGATTTTCCGGACTCTTTCTGGGCCAGTCGAAGGCCTTCAAAGAGTCCGGAGACGTTCGCCGCATAGTTGAAGTTCTCCTGGAGGGAATTTACCCGCAGTCTCTCATGGTCGCCACCCGGAAGAAGATCTTTCAGACAATTTCCTTTGCTTTGGTAGAGAAGCTCCAGTTGCTGCTTGCTGCGCCAGAAGACTTCGCTCCCAGGTTCGTCCAGGGTTTCTCAAGAGCAGTCGAGGGAGAGACGAACCCGGCCAATCTACGGATTATCTTCGGCTGCTGGCCGATTATCATCAAAAGCTTCTCCTGTGATGTCACTGAGGTCGTGGAGTCCTTTGAGTGCTACTTTCCCATCGACTTCGATGCCAGCAAGAGCACCAGTGGCGTCTCCCGAGAAGATCTCTCGTCGGCACTCTGTAGATGCTTCGCGTCTTCTCCGGTATTAGCCAGGGAGTCGCTGCCCCTGTTCTTGGACAAACTGGGATCTGACTTGGCCAGTGCTAAGGTGGAATCTCTGATTTACATGAGGGAGTGTTTGACAATCTATCCCGTCTACAGCTATCAGGACCACTTGAGAGAGATCTGGCAAGGTTGTCAGCGGACGCTGACAGGCATCAGTTCGGCCACCACTCCTGAGGTGGTCGGCGAGACGTATGCCTTGATCAAGAGCTTGTCAAAGACTCTCTCCCAGGATCTTTCAGCAAGACAACTCTGGCTTGATCTCGCGTGGAAAGAGCTGAAGAGGTTCCTGGCTTTTACAGACTGGCTGCTGAACGCTGCTATAGACGCCTTGAGCTGCATTGCCGAGGCTGACGTTTTCTACGCCAACGCCGTCTTGGATCAAACCATTCCTATCTTGTTGGAGAGCTTCCAAAGGAATGAAGAAGAGACAGTGGCTGAAGCGATCAGCAAAATTTTCAAGTCTTGTGCAAAAGCTCATTTACAGGATCCTCTCTGGTTTGGTGACTTCCTGCAGACCTGTCGCAAAGGCACCTTTCAAGGCAAAACACTGTCACTTAGAAGTCACTTCGTCAATGCTCTGATCTCTTCCCGCCTTGTGGTGCCAAAGGCGGCTCACCTGGATGGTTTGGTCTTTGAACTATCGGAGAGACTGCTTAATGATTCTGAAAGTGGTGTGAGCCAAGAAACCAGATTTGACCTGGCCAAGGCAGTGATTTCTGCTGATCAAGAGAGAGCGAAGTTATGGTGCAAGAATTCTTTGTCAAGCTCAAATGTCTCAATCATTGCGGCTTTGTGTGAAGAAAGCGAGGAGGTTGCTCAAGAAATGCATGTGACTCTGCTCCAGAAGCTGAGGACAGGTGGAGACCAAGCGGTCGTGGCAATTGATCTTCTGACTCGGTATGACAGTAATTCATTCCGGAGGAATTTTCTCAGCCACTTGATGGATGTAAAGCTGAACTTGCCAACAGCAGAGAGAAAGTGCTTAGACCTCCTGTCACTGATTGGAAGGAAATTGTCCGGGGATGACGTCTTTGTACAGTCAGCCGTGGATGTCCTGTTGTCAAGCGAGGTGAACAAGCAGTCCAGGATATGTGAGCTCCTGATCTCGCTGCATCCCGACTTAATCGTTGCCTTGGGCAACACTGACCGGATCTTCGACAGTGACCTTCCAAGGGTCGAGCACGTCTTCAGGGCAAGAGCCAGCATCATTAACAAGGTCTCCGTAATGTCAGAAGAGATGACAGCTTACTTGTCTTCATTATGTCATGGTGAACCAACCAGAAGCTTGGACGAGCTTGCCTGGATGCTGCGGGCCGTCCTAATGAAGGGGTGCAATCTTTGGTCCAAGGCGTTGACCGAAGAGTTCTTGAGCTGCCTAAACAATCCGGCAAACGATGTCGAGAAGTGTGTTTCCATTGTCTTGGCTGAAGACTACGGCGGTTTAGGTAGAAATAATTACCACAAAGTGTTGGGGTTCTACAAACAGAGGTTCTTCCATGCAACCGCGCCTACATTGATTAGTTGGCACGAAAAAAGTGTGAAGAAGGACTCATCTGAAGATGATGAAATCTTTCAAGATGCCCAGGAGGACTTGCAAGCTGAAGGGGGGAGCGTAAATTTGTTCCTTGACGCAGTTATGTTTCAACTGCCTCACGTTCCAGGTTTTGTGGCTCGTACCTCACTGATCCCCATGCTGCCAGCGCTCATCAGTGGCCTTTTCAGTACGAGGTTCACCTCTGCAGCCTTCAATTTCCTAGCGTTCATACGTACCCTGGAAACTGCTCAAACCGAATTGATCTTGCCCTTCCTGTTCAAGGTCGCGTCTCCAGAATCTGGAGCGTCCATCAAAGACAGAGCTTCTGCCCTTGAGGCAGTCGAATCCCTAGCATCAACTTCGTCGGGGTCCATCAGGGAGTCCCGGAGCTTAGTGATCAAGCATACCGAGCAGCTGATCGGGGACCCCAAGCGATTGGTGAGAAAGGCGGCGGTTGCAGCCAGGAACTCATGGATGATGATGTAGGCTCAGATGCGTTAAGAACAAAAAACTCGAGTAGCGTTGTGAAACATTCAGGGTGAGTGGAAAGTTACTTCACAAGATTGGAAGTTGTTACGTTAATGATGTTTTGAGCCACGTAGTTACCGAAATGCGATGCGGGGTGCGTCATATGTTCTGCAGTACATGAAGTTCATGATTAAGGAATTAAGCATAAGTGTTGTTTTTACGTTACCTACGTGGATACAGTTCGAGAAAGTAAATTTTGATGACATTGTCGAAAGCCACCTTAAAATGACTTGCAACCTTGTGTTATATTGTTATTAGTTTACGAAGTTGCCGATGCAACCAGCCTTTCAAAGGCAATTTCAAGAATTCATTGCTACACTCGATTCATAGTCATAGCTGTCAAACTCAGTTGTCGAACATATGCACCGTGAATAAGGTTCCACTGTTGTAAAATGGATTTCCTTGCACGTACGATGCACTCCAACATCACACGTACATATATTTCACCAAATATACAGCTGAGACTGCCCGACAATAAATAATCATTCGGGTTCATGATTTGGCTGTACTTGTTACCTTTGATAAGCTACTTATTTTGCCTAAAATGGTCTACAACCACGTACTGTACAACCATTTTGACTGAGCAAATCAAAACCCATAACTTCATGGGACTCTTCATCAACTGAACGCGTCTCGATGACAACAAACAACATACGTATGTGTAAGACAGTTCTGAGAAGTCCTAAATCTCCTTGAAACAAGGTTTTCTTTAGAAGGACATGCTAAGGAGGGACTAAAAAGGGACCAGATCCAGCACTATGGAGTTTTTCACGCCTCCGAAGCGTACATCTTGTTGATGTGGGACTGATAAAAGCCTTGCACAACCTGAAATAGTTATAACTAAGTTCTTGACGTTCTAAATTCAAAATTTTGTGGGCAAAACCTTTCGTTTCAGCTTAAACGCGGCCGTGATGAGTCCGGACTCCGGAGTCCACTGTTCCTTGCACAGCGTTACTGCCGTCGGCAGCTCGAATTTTTCTAGACCTGTGTAACAACAAGAAGTGAGCAGAAACACCACTACTTTTGTTCCCTTTCTTTTCTTCTCTACCTGCTGCAAGTCCCCTTTGCGTGAGCTCCTTGAGGACGGCGTCCTCTATGTCGGGGTTGCTGCAGAGTTTCTCGTAACTCTGGGTGTTGCCCAACTTCTGGGCGAGATCTTCCAGGTGGGGACGACTGGGGACGACCAGAGCTACGGTGGACCTACACGAAGACGGAGTTCAAAGACCTGGCTTCATTTTTTGTCGTCTCGTTGAGTCAGTCCTCACTTTTTAAAAGAGTCTCCATAGACGCAAATATTCTCGACGAGCGGATGAGTCTTGAGCTGTGCCTCCACCTTCCCCAAGGAGACGTACTCGCCCAGCTGCAGCTTCACCAAGTCCTTCTTGCGGTCGATGATGCGCAGCGTGCCTAAAAAGGAGGGCGGCACGAAATTTTTGCAGATTTGTAAAGTGTTTGCAAACTTTCACCTCACCATTTTTGTCAAACTCTCCAATGTCGCCCGTCCTGAACCACTTCTTGCCATTTTCGACGACGAAGCTCTCGGCAGTCTTCGACGGCAAGTTGTAGTAGCTCTTGGCCACTGGAAGGCCGCTCAAGCAGATCTCGCCTTGATAAAAAAAAAAAAAGAAAACATAATTTGCCATTTTGGAGAGAATCAGTGCCAGGATGGATGCTGTACCTCTGGAATTCGGCTTGTCGCTGACCCTATAGTTTCCCTCATCCCAATTGATAAGCTTGACCTCGAGCCCGGTCATTGGCCTTCCCACGGTGCCCGTGCTGAGGTCTGAGAATTCCATGACGGTGCCAGTGCAGCAGCTCTCGGTCAGGCTGTAGCCCTAGAAGACAATAGAGAAGGTACACGTACATTAAAAAATGTCCCCCATTCTTTTTGTCAGAATGTCCATTTTGTAGCATCAAAAAATGAAAAATATTATGTAAAAGCAAGCTTAACAAAAACTGAAACTATGACGTACAAAATCCAAACTCGAGAAGTGAAGCCTGCACAATGAAATTCAAGATCATTCAAATGATTTGGCCCGTGTCACTGGGTGAAAACTCGGACGAGGTTTGCTCCTTACCTGAACGAGGATAACTCCTAAGCAGGTCCTTATGAAGTCGTGCGTCTCCTTTGACAGGGGCGCCCCGCCGACCAAGATGAGTCGCATTCTTCCACCGAGCAGAGCCCTGAAAAGCAAAAAAGTGCCACGTGTAGGAAAAAAGTTGCAAAAGTTGGCAAAATTCTACCTGATTTTGTTGAATACGATCATATCGCACACTGGAGTCTCGCAGCCTCGCTTGACCCACCCGTGCTTGTATGCGTAGCAGTAGTCAAAGATCTTCTCGAAGGCGACGCCGCGCTTCTTTACGGAGTCTTGGATGTTTTTGAAGATTCTGTCACACAGCATAAGTGGTTTTTTTTCTACAGTTTAACGTCATTGACGTCCTCCTCACCGGTCCATGATGAGGGGTACGGCGCACATGAGGGTGGGCTTGAGGACAGAGGCGTCACCGCGGTAGCCCTTGCGGACCTTCGTCGACATGTCCGTCATAGTATTGGGCGAGGAGTAACCAACCTGAATTGTTGGAGATGTGGAAAAATTTTCTTTGAAAAAAAGAAAGACAGCACAATTTGGAAATGGTTCAACCTTAACCCCGAAGAGCATCATTGTGTTCTCGCTGAGCAATTCGAGGACGTGGGCGAGGGGCAAAAAGGCGATGTAGACGTCGTTTTGGGGGCGCAGCATGAACATCAGACACTTCATAGTTGCAATCAGATTGCTGTGCGAGAGAAATTAGTACGCTTGTAACATGAGAGCTAAAACGAGAACTTGCAAGTATTAAGATCAATGAAGAGATAGAATTTGCCAGGAACTAACATGAGTGAAATAGTAACACGGGAACAATCATTTTTCTTACCTGTGAGTTAGGACAACTCCCTTGGGC
>JAAUXU010136851.1_pt1 | contig 11796 bp, 12 predicted proteins | sample 7278151 | NCBI WGS metagenome assembly JAAUXU01 (sample SAMN14350113, study PRJNA611818) | marine sediment metagenome | isolation source: surface marine sediment (1.8m) | place: French Polynesia: Moorea | collected 2018-08 | reverse complement strand
GTCACACACTCAAGTGCTCGTACAACAAAGTCACAATCAGGGCGGGCATTCTTTTAAGCCTGATTTGAGAAATTTGGACTGTTTGACATGACGTGGCTTTGGATATTTTCAAGGTTTTTGTGTATTAGGCTTAATTTCGAGCACAGCTGTCACTAAGTAAGCTGTCAATTTGGCTCGGTCTCAGTGTACCCCACTTGTGTTCGATTTTCTCTGGCGAGCAGTTTGTCTTTTCAGGACGACAAAAAGCTGGCAACCCTGGTCGCAATGCATTGTCTGTGATGCTGAAATGCTGGTCTTCCAGAAAAGCAAAGCACACCAAAGTTAAGTTTTGGAGACTCCTGCGCACGAGCTACTTCAGGGAGGTTCAGCCAATGTCGAAGCTCAAGGTGTCCGGCTGTCAGAGAGGCTACGACCCAAAGGGGGACAGGCGAGGAGTATCAAGGAGTGCTGAGGACACCCACAGACGTGAAAGACGTAATGGTCTTTCAAAAGTCGGGCTTGGGACTCTGCTTGATTCCATCCCCTGCAACCGGAAGCAACGATCACTTGACTCTCTCTACCTTCCGCTATGTAGTCGTGAATGGTGATGTTGAGTTGCTCCGCGTGCCACTCGTTTTCCTCGCCCTGAGGGTAGAGGTCGAACTTCTTGCCCAGGAACTTGCATATCACAGGAGTCTGGCTCAGCGAGAAGTTGCCTACGACGAGACAGAGGGACAGAATTATACTCGAGCGCCACAATCTTGCTACAGTTTGCCAACGAAGCGGACCTTTGATTACGACTGGCGGAGCGCAGTGTTGAAAGTCCATGTCTCGCTGGTCCTTCTCGTTGGTCTTGTACAGCTCGGTGAGAATCTTGGGGTCGTTCTCCTCCTTGTAGGCAACGCCGGCCTCCTCGAATACCAGGCGGATGAACTCGCCGCGGCCGGCCAAGGGCCAATAGCGCAGGGTCCACACGTCGCCCTCAGACATTGCAAGCTGCGAGTGCAGGATGATGCCTTCAAAATGGTCGCTGTACTTTTTGACCCTCTTACCCAAGTTCACGTTGGAGACAGACAAAAAGACAGAGAGACGAACAGTCCGACTTCGAGATAAAGTCTGATATCTGACGCGCACGCCTTTCCCAATTGGAGTGGCCATGAGTGGCTGGAACAAAATGATTTCGTCTCACCAAACCTCTCCGATCCAATTCTAATAGGTACAGTGGACGATGGATGCAACGATCACATTGGCCATGACGTCACCCTTGTGACCTTTGGATCCGCTGTCCACTGTCTTATGGTGGACAACGTCAAGGTTCGTCATATAATATGATTGTTACTTCTGTTGTTCACTGTATTGCCGTTAGTCACTAATCGTGCAATTTTCCACTTGATCTTGCTGTTGCGACCTCCTTGCGATTTGGAATCACTTGGTCCTCGTGACCAAATCCAGCCTGAGGACGACTGAAAAATACTCAGGTGTTCATTTCTGCCTCGTCCCTCTGCAGCTGCACCCAGAACGTGCACGAGAGCTGGACGTCAAAAAAGCTGTGCTCTGCCTGAATGAATGCTGTGAATTCTGCATGCCCATGAAAAGAAATTTTGCAATTTTATTTCGATTTCAAGCTTATGCTGGTAAATATCATTGCCACGTTTTTGCATTTTACGACTTTGCTTCTCTACTTCACAAGTTGCCCCAGAGTGACTTCTTCATGAGCGTCAGCTTCGGCCTCAACGTCAAACTCAAGTTGTATTACGACACCACGTACACGACATGGGAGCAAGCTTGATGCTTGGTTGTCCTCGTGTGGCCTGAGGTCGCCGGACTCGAAGGTGTCGGCTCTTGCCGTCGCCACTGAGGAAGTCCTACTGGAGGTCGTCGTAGAAGAGGTAGACTTGCTGCATCTTGTAGTCGATACTCTCCTTGCCCACATACTCGGGCTTGTAGTTGTAGATGAGCGCCGCCTCTTCCTCCTTCCGACTGTGAAACTTGTTACCGTTGGCCCGAGTTTGCGCCACAAAGAATTGCGCCAGGTAAGTCATGGCCCTGACAGCGGCGGCCCCATGAGGGGTGGCGCTGTTGACCCTCATGCTCCACTCAAACATGACTTTCTCCGGGTGAAATTGACTGCCCCAGATTGGGAAATCTCGGGCCTCGATCAAGGAGACGAACTCGACACCGTTTTGGTCCTTGTCCATGGCCAAGATGTGCCAGAAGCTGTCCAAGCCGTAGGCGGCGACGCTGTCCATTGTCAGGCACTTGCGGTGATAGTTAGCAAGTGTCTTCTGCGTGGTTATGATGCGGTAGACGTCGTCTGGCATGTCCCTAGCCAGCAAGCTGTCCCCCGAGTGGAAGGAGTCCGTCGGCACCAGCTTGGAGGGCTCGTTTTCGGATTGACAGCGTCGCAAAAGATTGTCTGACGGAGTGGTGGCGTTTGCTGTGAGGACCACTAGCAGTTCGAATCCCAAGCACGTGCCCCAAACGGGGTAGGGGTCGCGCGCGGCGATGGCGGCGGCCAGTAGCCGCGCGGCGGCCGCGGCAAAGCGCGACCTGGTGAGTGAGACGCCCCCGCCAGGTAGTAGGATCCCGTTGGTGCGAGCAACAATGTCCACGTAGTAATCGTCGGATCTGCCGACGAAAACCGGGGCCACTCGGGCCCCTGCAGACTCGAGGAACTTGACGTAGGCGGCATCCAAGTAGCTGGTGGCATTGCCGAACTGAGGCGCCACGGGATGACTGAGCTCTTCGGCCAGGACGCCCACAATGGGGCGCAGGTTAGCTTCCCCATTCTGTCGGTCAACGTCGATATCACAGGGACTAACGGACACGACGGAGGCGACGTTGCTGCGGCGGCCAACGTACCACTGAAGTGACGCGGTCGTCTTCGTGAGGATGAACAAGGCAAGAACGACAGAAGCCACCATCTTGAGGAGGTTTCAGACCTGGAAAGTGTCTCGATTCAATATCTAGAGCTGGACTGCACCCACTCAGGCCCATTAAAGGGCTCGTGTCGAACCAGTGTAACTTTGCTCCTCCTGGCAGAATCGTCCATCGTCTCAATGCTGGCTTAAGCGAAGGAAGAGGTGGAAGAGGTTAGGTTAGGACAAGATGAGTTCGGACAGGATCAGATAGGTTAGGATAGGATGGATTGGGTCAGGTCAAGCCAGGACGAGTTCGGACAGGATCAATTAGGTTAGGATAGGATGGATTGGGTCAGGTCAAGCCAGGACGAGTTCGGACAGGATCAGTTAGGTTAGGAAAGGATGGATTGGGTCAGGTCAAGCCAGGACGAGTTCGGACAGGACCAGTCAGGTTAGGATAGGGTAGATTTGGTGAGGTTGGTGTTGCTGCTGCTCCGTGACAAACTCATCGATCGTCCAACCATCACTCCGCTGGCAAAGTGGAATGACTTTTCGAGTGGTGATTAAAACTCACCGCTCAAGCTCCACTTTTTTTACTCACTTCGCTCGGAGGACAATTATTCATGAAGAACAAGTTAGAAAGTAGCTATTTACTTTGAGAAGCCTTGTTTTAATATTTCATATGGAAAATGCATGAAGCTAGAATCTGGTGTGTCAAACTGAGCCAGAACAGGCTTAATAACATCAGAGCCCAGTCGCATGGAGAGCTACTGTGTGCAGTAGTACATACAGCCTCTGTTTTAGGTTTGACATTATTTGACTCAGCCCTGAGGTCGAATCAGGTTTGACTCGAGTCAGGGTTTTAGAAGACTTGGTGATGATTTCGAGCCTCAAGGACCGTTGGACAAAAGGGACCTTGACCTTGAGGAACGATTTCAGGATCATTCGTGAGACAGGATTCGCGCATATTGATCAAGATCTGGACGAAAGTGTGAAAGCTTCACCCACGATTGCAGGCTCCACTGCTCTCCTGAGCTCGCAGACATACACTTCACCCCATGGCAGATATGCCGGCTCCCCCATGGCTTTAGTCCCTTGGCGCTCCGTACGTGTGGAAAGTACCAACCCCTGACGCTTCACTGAGAGCTGCTCCAAGTCCAGACTTGGCCGACAATCTGATTGCGAATTTCTGAACCTCCCAGTCGTCAGTCTCGATGGTGGTCGAGAAGCAGAAGAGGCTCTGGACGTTCTCAGCCTCCACATCGGACCCCACTCGGCCTTGTTTAGAAGTACAGGGATGCTACTTCCGAGGATTTGGAAAGGAGTCAAGTACAAGAGTCACATGCGGCTAAGAGCTGTTCCAAAACTGCCTGGGGGTCGCTGACGGCGATGACTTTGGCGCGCATCTCTTAAGAATTTCATCCATCTACATAAAAAGTGCTGCTTCGTCCTTCTGTATTGCACGATTCATATAAGCATAAATCATGACTTTTGAAGGACTTTCAAAGTTGTGACTTCTTTGGACACATTTAATATCGGTCATGCAGCGAAGTCGAGTCAAACTCTGTTTCTCCCGAGGTAAATGAGGGTCATGATCAGAGAATCCGCATTCGACTCAGAGCCACTTTTTGCTGATGCATTGCAAATTTGCGGATTTGAACGGTCACTACCTTGAGAAGTGGTCGCTCCATTCCATTCCAAGCTTACTTTAAACTGCGCTCCAGTTCAGCACTGAGCGTTTGGATTGTCCGCTCCAACCACGCCGCTCCCAACCACACAACAAGAGGACGAGTCTGGTCCTGGTCACGTCCGGTGAGGTGGGGCCAGGTCCTCTAGTCCTAACCTCAGGGTCCTTGGTCGGGTTGGGACGAGAAACGTCACGTGCATCAAGCGTGAGCCGCCTAGAACGATGTGACACAAGGACCTCTTTGGTTTCTTCTTTCAAAGACTCCACATGTTTGGCTCGAGGAGAGTCTCTTGTTCCACGAACGTCACGAGTTGGTGTCGTACACACGACGGGCAAAGGTCAACATGTCAGAAATGCTCTCACCAGGCTGCTGCTGCCCCCTGGGGAAGGGACCCCCTCCCCTCCCGGTGTGGAAGAATCGGGAAGTGCAACTTCCAGTTGCGGCTCAAAAAGGCAGACAGAAGGAGTTGTCTTGGCCTGATGCCAACGACGAAGGCCTGGGATTACCTGAGAATCAATCAGCGCCATCCAGGTACTTCACGCACGCATGACAGTCGAGCATGGACTACTGGACGACGGCGGTCGTGGAGACGTCTGCAGTGGCAGAGTCTGAAGTAGAATGCAGTGACGAGCGCATTGACTTCCATGGGCCTGCCCGTGTCCGTGGGCAAGTCCGTGTCCATTGACAAGTCCTTGTACGTAAGTGACACGTACGCTCTTGGGCGCGCAGCGCGCGAGGACGCATTTTCTCTCTCTTGTACCACAAAGCGTCATCACTGCTATGCGCCTGCTTCTACTGCGCATCATCGAGACCATAGAGCAGTTAATGCCAGGAGTCCACTGCAGGCAACGTACAAGCAGCTGTTGAGCAACTGTTGATTTACTCTTGTTGGACATGTGGTGGAATCGACACTTTTTATTGTGCAGTCTGTACCTAAAGTGGCTGGTGGTGAATCAGTGGTACAGTGTAAGAAAGGTCTCCCATGGGCTAAACATTGCCTCCTATGCAAAATAGGTCGCTTCGTTTCAGAATAACAATAGATCCTTCAGCTTAATTCTTTTTGAGGTTCCACTACAAGGCCTAGTTCGTTTTGCCTGGACTGACCTAACTCGTGAGGAGCATGACTGCATAGTACAGTAGAACTGCGGGTGGTGGACTCAAAGGCCCAAAGGCCCAAGCTCTTTGTTCCTTTTAAGTCTCAGGAAGGATGCAGGGGAATTGGAATTGAGAAAGCCTGCAAATGGTCAAGTCAGTCGATCACTACATAGGAGAAAACAAAGATCTATCAAATACAAACATCTCTATATGTGGATGGCACAAGTGATTCGATTGAGAACTTTCCTGCTCAACAATGGATAGAGAGCTGCAACTACTTCAGTCAGCTTTGGATGAGAGTTGCTGTGCTTTTGCATATATACAGAAAGTCGAGGAAGGTATCCCGACTGTTGAATGGAGGCCGTTTTCTCATGTGCAAGTGACCATAGCCCATTGAAAAGTCGGCCTTCTTTTGGAGTACCCATATTCCTTCAGGAACAGCTGACTCCCGTCGCTCTACGCTCCACCGTCTGCGTGTGAATGAGGAAACTAATCGGGGTGAAGAATGACCCCGCCAGGCCGCGCATATGGAAAGTCTCCTCATCCACGTCCGGGAGTCCGGGTGTCTCGTCTCCCTGACCGGAGCGGTCGGCGAGAGCGATCCCGAATGACGTCGGCCTGAATCTGCGCCGCAAATTGCCGTCAACAAAGAAAGGGACGGAGAGAAAGAGTTTCCTCGTCATAGATGCCTCAACGACTTAGGTTGAATCGACGTCGCCGACGTCACCGACAACGTCATCGACCCGGCCGAACCCGACATCCGGAACGCTGGCGCTCAGGGAGATCAGGATGATTCTGGAGAAATGCTTCAAAGCGCTGCTCCTGCTCCACCAGAGATAACGGACTGTTTATCTGTCTCTCTCGGTGGTGACGCAGACGATTCATCAGGCTTCTGGGACGACTCCTGCTTTGTTACGGCTCTGGCCGGGCCTGCGTCTGCGCCCACAACGGCATCGTCTTTGCCCTCATCCGAGCCCGAGCCTGCGCCCACCGCCTCTGTCAACGATGTCAGGGAGTCGGAGCTTGAGGGGAGAGAAGTAATGATGTCATCGGGCTGGCAAACTTCGGATTCGGTCAAGTCGGCTTTCTGGGTCCTCTTCATGGGTGACTTAGGCTGAATCATTCCTCCAATGCAGTAAATACAAACAGTCGAGTCGTGACGAAATTTTCTCTGGTAGCCACTTTTCTGTGTATCTCAAGGACAAAGTCGAAATTTTGGCCCAGATCAAAATTTCGGATGCTAACGTACCTCCTCCACTCAGTGCTGCGCAAGACGACTTTGACGCGCCAGTAGATGAAGATATCAAGGGTCAGGAGGGGCAAGACGAACATGTCCATGAAGAACAAGAAAACTGAAAAAGTGACTTTAATATTTTTCTGGTTTACAGGCAGCATAAAGACAGTGCACACAAAGCAACCTTAACTTTGCCTTGAATCACAGTCTTGTAGAAAATGTATTTATCTCGGGAGTAGGGAAGAATACGAAGCAGTTGAACATGAATTCTTTAGTAGAACTTAAAATCCACAGATGCCAGTTCACAATGAACTTTCTACTGCTCACAAGTTATGCCCTCATTGCCAGACTTGACTGTTGATCCATTTGGCCTACACAGTAGCGGTGTTGACAGCTTCATATCCTTGATACTCATTGCTCAACATTTTTGTCCTCAGCCATTTCAAAAAATGGCCAAAGTTTTTGTATGGAGCACAGAAGAAGCCTTGACAACAATTTTCAACGAGGAATAAACGGTTAAAGAATGTTAGGTTTTTCTCTCTATGCTTTGTGTACAACTTTGCCCTACACTGCACAATCACCCGAATACTGCTAGCCCGTTGGAGCCTCCGGGCTCTTCCCGAAAGCTTGGGCTGAGGCCAAACTCAGGGTTGTCCAGAATCTGGTGATGTCAGCAAGTTCTCATAACACAGAGTTGGCGTTCGAGCTCACCTCAGTGTACAAGGATACTACAAAGTCTATTCAAATGAGTACCGCTACTGTCCTAGTGGAAGCTCAAGCTCTTCTCCGTCATTGTGAAGATTCATTCAAACAATGTGTTTCTGGCCTGTTTAAATAACACATTGTTCGAATGAACCTTCACCATGATTCTTTCCAACCATTTCACCTCTGGCCTTCGAGCTGATCGACGAATCCGTGGGTTTTCGGGCTCGGGCTCAACCCGATCACATCACTATAGAAAAGACGAAGGCGCAGCAGCAGCAGCACCAGGAGCAGCAGGAGCAGCAGGAGCAGCAGCACCAGCGAGCTCCACCAGCGCCAGCAGCACCAGCACCAGCAGGCTGAGGCTGAGTAGTCCAGTGTCAATCGAAACCACAGAGTTCAGTAAACCTGCGCTCGCGCAAGAACAGTTTAGGTGAGCACTTGTTCTCGGCCGCCGCCGCGCGGATCGTGCGTGACTCGTTCCACAGGGCCTCGGCCGTGCTGAACATGTTTGATGTGATTTCCTTGGTTGCCTCGTCGGTCTCCAAGACGCTCTCGTGCTCACAGTTTCTGTCCTATCTCGTTCTAGCGCTCTTACTGTTGGTGACCCCGCAAGAGTCGTCGTACTGCGCGATTCCACCAAGATGACGTCAACGCCTCCCGACAACTCGAACATCTCAGGTACTTGTTGGTAGCGTAGCTCTCGAGACCTGGCGTACACATTGATTGACCCGTATGACACTAATGTCTGTCTGTCGGCAGACTCCTGGGTGGACCTGTCGAGCGCGCACTCCGGCGGACAGACTCCGGTGCGCGTCACCCCCGTGCCGTTCGGCGGCGAGCAGGACTACCTGAGAATGCTGCGCGAGGCTCAGCGAGAGTCCAACCGGTCCTCAGCCAAGGTGTCGCCCATCTCGTCGGCCCTCATGTCGCTGTCGTCCACCACGAGGAACACACCGAGCGCGTCGTAAGTTGTAGCACTGTACTTGCGGGCTGGCTCATTGCTTCTTGTTGTCGGGCGCAAGTGTTAGCGTCTGTCTGCAAATGCAGACAGAAAATGCACTAGATTTATGTGCTAGTATTTGAATAGTATTTGTGTCCGGTGCAGGCCAAAGTCTCCGCCGAACAGCCCCAATCCGGAGCTGTCTTCTCTGGCCGAGGAGCTGAAGGACGTGTACATCAACCCGGCGTCCGGGGCAGCCGCATCTGCGACGGCTGGCGGGTCGACTCAGGCAATCACGGCATCCGAGCTCATCTGGGATTGGTCCTCCAGACCCAACTTGTCTTACAAGTACGTGTGATGTAACTGATATAACGCTGCAGTCCTTTGACCACCATGCGACGTGACACGATGTGTGTTGCTAGGGAGTGGAAGTCTCCCTTGGTGTGCACGCGCAGCCGCCAGTCGTCAGATTCCAGCAAGCAGTCGAGCTCTGCCGCTGGCGAGGAGGGTGGCAACAAGAAGAAAGGCCTTTTCTACTCCAAGGGCGTCCTCTACACGCTCCTCCTGACCAACCTCGTGTCTCTGCTCATAGGAGCAGGATTCGGGTACGTCCATGATGCATTTAGAAGTGACTGCGCACTTGCCTGTACAATGTGCGTGTACAATGTACGCTCTTACAGTGATGGCAAAGTTTAGAGTCAGATTGACTATAGAACGCAAATTGGACCTGTTTCAGTAGAAACAGACTTAGCCTTATCAAGGACGATGTGGTCAAGGAGCAGCGAGCTCCAGAAGATGGAGGATCGTGATGGCGTCGATCATTGAAATATCACTTTTCTGCCCCTCAACTCTCTGCATTCGCTGTGGAGGTACTTGAGATTGGCACTCTTGAAGCTGTTCTGGCGTTGGCTTTTTGCAAATTTGACTATCCAGGGTTGGATATTTTGCTCCTCGACGTCTCTTTTGGCAGGAATTTTGAGCACAGTCAGAATAACATTTCAAAGTCGATCGGCCACTAAACTTTGCTCCACTGTACTAGATCTACACGTACATCCTCATGTGTGTGGCTGTCGACACGCCCGATAACAGCCTCTTTTGTACCGTTCACAGGATGTGGCTCAGCAGACGCGGTGGTGGAGGAGCCAGTCAGACATTAGTTGAGATCGGTGTTTAAAGCGAAGAAGATGAATAGGAAGAAAAAGGCGCTTAATATAAAGATTATTATCAATCTACCCCTTGTGTAGACCTGCGTAGCTTCGCCATGTGTGCTACGTAGCAGCATACGTTTACACTACACCAGCACCATCTTATGTTCTGTCGAGAGCGAGAGAGAGCGAACGAGAGCGTTAAATGTGCTTACGCTAAGCTTTATAGCTTATATAGAAAGTCCTTGCAGGCGCTGTCGTGTCTGTGCGACCTTTTTCTTCTTCCTCTTCTTCCCCACGTTGTCGGTGTTGTTCTTCTTGAATGTGTGGCGCAACTGTGAACGGGTCTGATGGAACAACTCTTTCACAAACTTGTCTCCTTGTGATGCGAGTGCAATTTTAGTTGGGATCTTTGTCTGTTCTCGTCCGAATGTTTGTAATTTTTCTATGATTGGTCGAATTCCGATCTCCCGTATGCGTATTGTACTAATATAGAATAAAGAAATCGCACAGGTGACACAAATAAATTCTCTTGTACGTAGATAGTTTTGCAACCTGTGCTGGGTCCGCATGATGGCCACGGCCGCCGACGAGTGCTGCCAGTGCAGTAACACACCGATTCAGGCACTTCTTATTGGAGTTTCACACCTAAACATCCAAGTGTGATTTAGTTGATCAGTAAAACTTATGTTGCCTACAAAAAAGGTCACAATTGGTTGAAAAGTCACCGCAAAGCGAGAATGGTTGGAGCAGAGAAAGCGCACCACCTGTTCCTCGTGCAAGACGATGGAGAAGTTCTCGCCATCACCTGGGTCGTCAAGTCTGTCGTCGTCGAGAACGATGTGGTCCAGAGCGACGTCATCAAGGACGACAGGGCCCAAGAGTCTGCATAGAGCGGATTTGTCCAGATGCTGGACACCATGATGCAGGAGGTCGTGGAGCGCACAAAGGGCTTCTCCATTATAACGTGAGTTCCATGGGGCTGTTCCTTTTTCCTGAGCTGCAGTACAGGGAGTACTGAGTACTGCCGAACAAAGAGCAAGTGATGCGATAAATTTGCATAGACTTTTTAATGAACTTGACAGCGGGTGCAATTGAATCTGCCAACCTCAGCGAGTTGGTGCACCTAAACAAAGTCATCATTGACAAACATTTGCATGAATGAATCAATGGACCCTGAAACTCACCTTCCTGGTGAGCGAGTACTCGACGGTGTTGATGTGCGACACCATTTTCTGGGTGACCAGCCTCTTCAGCCAGAACTCTCGGACGAAAGGTCGAGCTGTTGGGCCTCCTGGGCCCGGCGATGGAAGTCACCGCGAGGCTGAAGAAGGCGTAGAGAAAATGACGAAATGAAGAACAGATCCCAGCTGTCGGCTACTCAAGTCCAAGTGATGGACCAGTGAAGTTGTTTCGGACAAGTTCACCAAGTACTCGTTGCTCTTCTTCGTGCTCCTTATCGGTGTACGTCAAGTTATGGTGGAGGAATAAAGAAATGAGCCTTACTTATTATCATTTTTATTGGCAATTTTCTCTATATATCTTATTTGCATGATAACAATATTTTTCGTCATATTTAGGCGCAATTTTGCAAAATTTTTCCACACCTTCTCTCATCCGTCAATGGAACGCTGTAGGAACCCTGACTGGCTTCGTGCGTACATACACTGTAGCAACTGTTCTTCCTTAAAAGCCAAAGCCAGATAAAAATGAGTCCTACTCGAGGCCGGCGGGGTCGGCGGAGGAGTCCGTCAGCTCCACCAAGAACGTGATGTCGTCCGTCGTGGGGGCAAAAGAGATCAGTTCTGCGGAGAACAGAGTAAGTACGCGTGGTGGTTTTTCTTTTTGCAAAAGTATGCACATAAATGTAGCACTGCAGAACACGACATTCAAAGTCATTTGTTCAGCACCACGGGTTTTTTCTACATGTTTAGGTCATTTAGATTTCTAAACCCAGTGTGTTTTTAGTGCATTTCTGGGTCTGAAAGGGTCAGTCGAGGTTAGGCTATGTTCAGGTCAGAATATCGACTCTGCCCGGGTACAGGGGGGTTCTTCTAAGACGAGACACTCAGCGCAAAAAAGTTAAGGGCAAAAAAATAACAGAAATAGCGAATAATTTGGGCATTTTTTGGACTGTATTGTGGGCCAG